>Ga0209751_10000489_pt1 | contig 42487 bp, 52 predicted proteins | sample RifCSP13_1_FD_184019 | JGI IMG/M metagenome (GOLD analysis project Ga0209751, IMG submission 184019) | Soil microbial communities from Rifle, Colorado - Rifle CSP2_sed 13_1 (SPAdes) (version 2) | ecosystem: Environmental > Terrestrial > Deep subsurface > Rock core/Sediment | place: Rifle...
AGGCATCGGCGGGCTTGTGCTGAGCACAGCCCCGGGTGCGAACGAATGGTTTACGACATACCTGTCGGGCAGCACGAGCATCATCACGCACAACCCCACGGCCGTAGGGGGGGGCCGACAGTTCGGCAGCTTCTACATCTGGGAACGCCTCGGCCGGAGCGGTGGAGCCGCCAGCCACCCGGTGCCGCAATGGGAGTTCGTGGAGATCGACGAGACCGATGGCCAAGGGTACGCGTACGATGTGGTTTTCTGGCCTGGCAACGGCATAGTACGGCTCAATGCGGTATGGATGGAGGTGCTCTACCGGCCCAGCTTTCTCAATCGAACAGCACGACGGTTGCCAGGGACGAGTGCGCGAATCGCTGCGGAGGGCGGATTCGATGTCCGTGGCCGACCCCGCAGCCAAGAGCGGCGCATTTACTATGGCGAGAGAAGGGTCACCATCCCCTACACCGGCAACGTGCCAGACCCACAGCAACAGCCCCTGGGCCAGCAATCCATCTGGGGAAGCGGCCAGGGACCGATCCATAACGTGCGCTGGGATTTCGACATCCCCAGCTACGTCTCTACTGTACTGCCATTCGATAACCCCGCATCCATCGCCCTGCATTACATCGACAAGTACCTGGGGGACTACAACGCGTGCGCCATCGCTGTCGGTGAGCTAGGCAGCTTCCGTGATGCCATCACGCATTACGAATCGCTGGGCGCTTCACCTTTCTGGCGCTTGTCGGTGCAAACCTCAACGCGCACGGGCGTGCAAGTCTTTTTGGACCGCTTGGCCGAGCACGGCAAGTGCTTTATTCAAAGGCAGACGCTTGCTGACGCCACCTACAAATGGCGCATCTATGTAGATACGCCTACCCCTGCAACGGACTTCCCTGCACGCAACTGGCGCGCAGGCGAGGCGCTGTCCATACAAGACATCATGCCGGAGACGCTGCGCGTCGAGCTGACTGGCATTGACTCCATCCGTAACCGCTTCGTGCTCCGGTACGGCCTGCACGAGCCTACTGGACGGTTCGCATACGAGCGAACGCTCAACAAGGACAGCACCAACCTGGCGACGCAAGGGACGCTCTACCGCACGGCCTGCTCGACGAGCGAGACGCGCTATGCCGATCCGGTCACGGGCACCGGGTTCGCGCAGGAGGAGATCCTCGAGCTGCCATGGCTCTGGTTCCCAGACACGGCGGACGAGATCCTGAAGTGGCATTGCAACCTGAAGCGCGAGCGCCGCGTGGGCGTGACGCTGACCGGGGGGCTGCTGTTGGCCGACATCCAACCGGGCCATGTGGTGACGCTGGCGGATGATGTGGCCAACATCGTCGGGAACTACCCAGGGCTATCGGCCGTCAGCTGGTCAAGCCGGCGGTTCAACGTCGTGCGCCGGACGATCCGTCTGGACGGCGGCCAAGTCCTGGTGGACTTGGTTTTGCTTGAGACATACTCGGTGCCGGTGTAAGAGGAGGGCGAGGGTGGGGAACAACGTCAGCGCCTTTGCGGGCACAGTCCGCACCTTCCTTGGTGGCAACCTGTTCGGGCTCCTGGCGACGCTCCTGGCGATCATCTTGGGCCTGTATACGAGCAACGTGCGCCGCGAGTTCGACATGCTGCGCCGGGAGATCGACGACCGTGACCAGCAGATCGCTGAGACGAAGATCGCGGTTGACCAAGTAGAGAACCGGCTCAACTTGGATCTCGTGCAGCGCTTGGTGCGCGTGGAGGAGAACCAGCAGACGTTACTGCACCGGTTCGACCGCCTAGAGGCGAGACTCGTACGCTAAAGTGGAGGGTTCCATGGGCTTTTTGCCGATCCTGAGCTTCCTGCTGCCGTTCTTGGGTAAGGTGCTGTTGACGATCCCCTATATCCCGAACAAGGCTATCCCGGTCATCCTGGGCAGCCTCAACATCGCACACAAGTATTGGCTGCTGCTGGGGTTCCCTGAATGGCGCTTGAACGTGATGGGCGATGCCGGCGAGCCGATACTGCTCGCAGGCATCGGGAGCTTCCTCGGCGCCAACGTGCTGCCGGTTATCTGGGGTTGCGCCGAGCAGTACCTGTTCCATCGTTTCTACGAGGGCAAGCGCGCCGAGGCCAGACTCGAGAACCGCGTCAGCTGGTGGGAAAAGGGCAAGGCCTCTCGCTGGTAAGCTGAGGCCCTAGGCGGGCATCTGGGGTATTGTAGGCCTCCCAGCCTCTTCGCTCTGGGTGCCCCCTTCGTCCTCACTGCTTGGCCTGCTTCTTGGCCAGTTCGCCCGCGACATAGTAGACCGTGCTCGTGACGCAGCCGATCTCGCGCGCAATGGCCGGCGGCCGCATGCCCTTAGCCAGCATGGCCAGCATCTTTGCTCGTTGCTCATCGCTCAACCTGGGGTAGCGTTTGTTTGGGCGGCGCAAGGTTCTTTGATTCGGATAGAAGTAACAAACCCGGGAGATCCAGGTATGCGCGGCCTTGAGGGAAGCAACCCAGTAAGGTGCTTCAACCAGTAGGCGCGCATACTTGATGTGGATTTCTTCCGGCGGATCGTAGGGGCTGAGCAGGTTTTGTATGATGCGGAGCCCATCGTACTCTTCCCAGCTCAGGTGCCCGAAGAGCTTGGCGAGCTCATCCCGTCCCTCTCCCAATCCGCCACCACCCCAAGGCATTCCGCGCAGGTAACGAGGTCCAGGTCAAGGTCCCATATCATGATGCAGGTGAGCGAGGCTCCACACAGCACTTCAGCTCCGGCCTCAGTCGAGTGCAGGATATGCGTGGGGCACCGCTGGCTGGGCCAGGCAGATAACGGTCCCAACTCATGCACCATGAGGTAATTCATGCTCCGCCATCCAAGTTGCGCGGCAAGAATACCGTCACCAAGTAGCCCTGGCCTTCCAGGTGCCTCCGCCTGCTCTGCAGCCAGTCCATCGTGCATGGCCCCGTATACTTGCCAGCCAGCTTCCAGCCCCAGCTGTGCACCGGGCCCAGCTTGGGCAAGCTATCCACCTTCTCCAGGCGCGTCGCCTTATCGTGCTTGACCGCGTACAGGACGGTGCGGCGGGACTCACCGTTGCCGTCGTCATCTTGCCACCGGCGCTCGGCGCGCAGCACCGTCAGGCCATGTTTGCTAATCGTTGCCATGGTTCTTGTCTGCCCTTTCTCCCTGAGAGGCTGAGCTTTTTTTTCGGGCTTACGAGCCGATTCTTTTTCATTGCTACAGGCATGCGTTCTTCCATGACGGGATTCACTTCACGTCTAACTGGAGCCGGATTTGATCGTCCAGAGGCGCGGTCTTTGCTCCAGCGATGTTCCGCTTCGCTTGGTTGAAGTAGGTAGGCTTGAGCTCGACTCCGATGCCTTTTCGGCCCATTTGAACGGCAACGTAGACCGTTGACCCTACGCCCATGAATGGGGTCAGGACGGTTTCACCTGGATTAGACCAAAGCGTCAAGCATCGCTCGATCACGTCGAGAGCGAGCGGATGGACGTGTTTTTCGTCATCCTCCTCCTTCGCTTCTTTATACGCAAGCGTGCGATCGCGTCGTATATCATCCCAAAAGGCGGAAGCGTACTGTCTCCATATCCAGTGTGAAAAGCGATTCAGCTTCTGGTCCCCTGCCCAATTGCGGAACGGCAGGATATCGTATGGGATCTCGCGGGTGCCGGCATATTGCGTGAAGCCGTTGGGATGCGCGATGGGGATCGGATTCACACCCTTCTTGCGGAACATTATGAGGTAATCGGCATGCGCAACGGAACACCGACTCGAGTCATCGACTACAGTCTTGTGGGCTAGGTTCTTGGCCATGGTGCGGTTGCGTACACCGAGCGGTTCCTTCCATACGCAGTATCGGCCGACGTAATGGAAGCCAAAGCGCTCATGGGCGCGGATTACATCACCAGGAAAGTCTACAAGCGTATCGCATCCCGTGTTGCCTGTCGGTACGTCCATGCAATGGACCCCAGTAAGCCGTCCGGGTAGGGTAATTCGCGCCAGTTCCTTTAACACATAATCGTAATGCTCAAAGAATTCTGCATAACTCCGGCAGTTTGAGAGATCTCTTTCAGACGAGGAGTAGTGATACAGGCCACCGAAGGGAGGCGAATATATCGACAGGTGGACGCTCCCATCCGGAATGGTCGGCAAGACTTCCATGCAATCCCCAAGATATATGGCGTAGTGCTCGTTCACTTCTTGGTCGGAAACAGCCATGCTGGAACCTCTTCTTTTTTGTCGAATCCATCTTTGGTTCTGCCGATCGCCACGGCGTTGTGCATTTCGGCGATGAGAGCAGAGAACATGCGATCAGCCTGTTCGGCTTTCCTGCGCAGATTGGCAAGGACTGGACGTTCACCCTTTGTCGAGACCATATCCACGAGGACAGGTCGCTTCTGTCCGAATCTCCAGCAACGCCGCACTCCCTGATAGAACTGTTCATAGCTATGAGATGGGAAGAAGGTTACATGCGCACAGTTTTGCAGATTCAAGCCCCAGGCGCCGATTTTCGGCTTAGTAACGAGGACGCGCAGTTCACCATCGGCGAAGGCGATGAGCCGCTCTTCTTTGACTTCATCCGGCATCGAACCCCGTATTTGCAACGCATCTGGAATGATCTCAGATAGGAGGTCACCTTCAGCATTCAGATGACACCACACGAGGCATTGCTCCTTGTGGTCGGCAAGTTGGGCGATCATGTCCGAGCGTTCGCGAAGAGTCCTGCGACGTTCTTCACGCTGTTCAGAGAGCCCGATAGCGGGAAGATCGAATAGCATACCATCGCGGGGCTTGACTGCCTCAACCTCATGGTTACATTGGCGCAACGCTGGAAGGGCGAAGCGCCGATCATCGAATCCAAGATCCGACGGTGACCGCAATGCTCTAGCCCATGAAGCGATCCAGCGCCAGAAGGGCAGTTCAGCGTGCCCTTTGAATCGCCACATGCGTCCCAGTTCTGGTCTATTCCAGCGATAGCGCACCATGCGGGCATTGCTTGTACCTTCCTGATTTACGAAGAAACGATGCAGCATATCCATATGCCCGAGTTCGCCGAGCGCCTCGCTGCTAGTGCCCAGTTCCATGTAATCATTGGGTGCTGCGGTGGCTGTACACAGCAGACGATATGGGAGTTCTCGCATAAATTCAGTCGTCAGTCTGCGTCGTGCGCCGATGAAATTCTTCAGGATGCTCGATTCGTCGCAGACCATGCCGGCGAAGATATGGCTTGCGAAGTGATGAAGCTGCTCGTAGTTTGTGGTTACTATCGTCGGATTCGGCGGGACTGTTCCGTCGCGCGAGCGGTATACTTCCACGCCGAATTTTCCCGCTTCGCGCAGCAGTTGATGTCCGACGGCCAGCGGTGTAGCAATGAGGACATGCCGATTTGTTTTGCGCACCACATTCTCTGCCCATACGAGCTGCATGGGTGTCTTGCCTAGACCGCAATCGGCGAAGATTGCTGCCTTGCCTTTGCGAAGTGCCCAGTCCACGAGGTTGCGCTGGAAGTCGTAAAGGAAGTCCGGCATCCATATGGGCTCGAACCCTGCGTATATATCCGATTGTTGCTTGCGTGCCAAGAATTCCGCGTAAGTCATCATCGCGCATCTGCCTCCTTCTATCAGCGCCGCCAGCTGACCGGCGCTTGAGGCGGGCGGCTCAGCGTCGCGCCGCATCTCAAGCGCCTCCAGCTTCTCTCCCACAGTACCACCGTGAGAGCGGTGGTTTGTTCCTGCACCGGCGACTCTCCAGTCGGGTTATATCTCAGCGTCCGTTTCCATGTGGCGCCCCCGGCGATAGAGCAGATACAGGGGGCCGGCTGTGCCCAGGGCTAGGATGCCGCAGCGCTCGCACTCGGGGTGCTCGCCGTTCACCCCGGCCAGGGGGCGATGGTCCCAGTCCTCGATATCGAAGTGCCGCGCACAGAGACTGCGGAAGTTGGGGATGGGCATGCGATCCCACCGGGCCCGAATCGTCAGGGCCTCATTTTCCAGGGTTAGGTGCGTCATGTGATTTCCGCCTTTGCCTTATGGCCAGCCTGGCTGGCCCGGTATATTCTCAACATAAGGCAAGGCCTAGTAGGCTGTCAAGAGAAAAGCGACATACTGTAAGTCATTGTAATATAAACGGATACAGTGCTTGCCAGGCGAAGCCTCTGGCCATGCAGTTTGTGGTTGACACGTGGGCCTGTTCTGCCTTACGTTATGTGTAAGCCGGTAGCCCCGGGAACGAGGAGGAGCATGGGCAAGCTGTATGTGAGGGAATGGCGGGAGCGGCGGGTGCTGACGCAAACCGAGGCAGCACGCCGGGCCGGCTTGGCTTTGAACACGTGGAACCGGATCGAGCGCGGGCATACAGGCCGCCCCCATGGCCTCACCCTGCAGGCCATCGCCTACGTTGTGGGCGCCGTGGGGGGGCCTGTGGACCTGCTCGCACCGCCGCCGGGGCCACGAGGAGGAAAGAGAAATGGGAAGTGATGAACGGTTGCCAGTGGTGCATGAGCCTGTAGGCGAGGCGGTGGAGAGCCAAGCGCTGGTGCCGATTCAACCTGCTGCGCCGGCTTTGCTAGCTGAGCCTGACCGATACCAAGGCATCGCCAGCAAGGCCTTCTCGGCCAAGCAGCAAAGGCTGCTCTTGGCCCCCACAGCACCAGAGATGGTGGAGTTCAAACCGAGCGCGCGCGGTGGGCCACCACGCATCGGCTCCGTGCCGCAGGTCGAGTACCGGCGGCGCCTGACGGAGACCTTTGGGTCTGGGGGTTGGGCATTGCGGCCGGGCAGCAAGCCGCAAGTGATCGGGACACGCGTGGTGTTCCATGGCTTGCTCTATGCCGAGGGGCGCTACTTGGCGGAAGCCTGGGGAGGGGCTGAGTACTACCCTAACAACCCAGCCATGGGGTGGGACGATGCCCTCGAGTCGGCGCGGAGCGATGCGCTCAAGCGCTGCTGCAAGGATCTCGCCATGTTCAGCGAGCTTTGGGAACCGGGCTGGTGTGACCAAGTGCTACACGAGCGTCCTGAGGCTCAAAAGGCCTCGGTGCGCAAGTTCCAGGCTTCGGTGGCACAGCTCGACCAAGAGGTGCTGCACTTCGTGCAGGCGCTCCTCGAGGGACGCTTGCCAGATGGTCGGCCGGTGTTCGAGGCAGCGAGGGTGCACACCTTGCGCACCAACCTGGAGAAGTTGCCCCAGGAGCCTGATGCGGCGCATGGTCTCTTGACTGGTGCACGTAAGCTGATGGCGCAATGGGATGAGCGCACCAAGGGGCTGGCGTACCCGCTACCCGTGCCTGCAGCTTTGCAACCACCAACCCCGCCGGCCAGCGCAGCGCCTGCGGCGCCAGCTGTGTCGCCAGCCAATCCTGCACCAGCGGGCGTGCCCGGTACGGCGGAGCAGCAACGCGATTTGCGGCGGCTGTTCGCACTCAAGGACCTGAAAACAGGCAAGCGCCTGTTGACGGCCGAGGAGATCGTACAGACGACCGAGACGCTGACAGCAGCTGGCAACACGCAGGAAGCCTACGCGGGGGCACTCAAGACGTTGCAGGGGCTCGTAGATGAGCGCCTGCGCGGTAGCTGGAGCTGAAGCGGTGCGGCAAGACAGCGTCCACGCCAGGTATCCGGGTGAAGGTTGGGCTGGGGTGCAAGCCTGACTGCCACGACGCTTGAGCCGCACCGCCTTATGAGTGGCGCACGGTGGCTAGTAGCCGGGGTCTTGCTGAGGTAACAGGACACGGGAAACGGCGACCGCTACCGTGCGCCCAAGAATGCGAGAGGGCGAACTTGAAACAACGATCCGGGAAAGAAGCGGGGGATGGTGTCGGGTACCCATTCTATGATGGCTTGCCACCACACCAGAAGCCGGAGACTTCTCTCGAGGCGGCCGCGCTAATCCTGCCATCGGCTCTAAGCCTGCGCGACAAGGTTTACGAATACTTACAGGCCTGCGGATCGCGCGGAGCGACTGACAGGGAAATCGAGGCGGCGCTGCATATGCTGGGATCGACCGTGAGGCCTAGGCGGCGCGAGTTGGAGATGGCAGGTAGGATCGAGCTCGCACGTGGACTGAAACGGCTAACCCCGAATGGGAGATGGGCAAGGGTCTGGAGAGTCAAACAAGAGCAGCTGAAGCTTGGGGAGTGGTGACTATGGCGACGTTGCAGGACACGGTATCAGCGATCCAGGGCGTGCTGGCGGTGGTGGCCGAACAAGAGGGCGAGCTGACGGACGACCTGGACCGTGAGCTGACGCAGCTCGAGGCGGACCTGGGGCAGAGATTGCGCGCCTGTGCGCGGGCCCGCGAACGCCTGGCGGCTGAGGTGCGCGAGGCCAGCTACTGGGTGGAGCGCCTGGTTACGCGGCTCAAACGGGCGCAGCGGCAACTGGATGGCCTGGAAGCCTACATGATCGCCAATATGCTGCGGGCCGAGGTGCGGGAGTTCGAGACAACACGCCATGGTGATGCCGTGCTGGCCGAAGTGCGGCTGCTCCTGACGAAGTGCAAGCAGGATGCCTTGACCAAGCCGCTGACGAGCGCCGACCTGCTGGACACGGTGCAGCGGGCGCTCGAGGTGCTGGGCTCCGATGGCTTCCCGCCTGTCAGCGTGCGGGCGCGCCAGAACCCGGGGCGCACAGTGGTGCCGCCCGAGGCGCTGGCGGAGCTACCGGGTACGTGCTTTGTGCCGCAGGGGCCGAAGCTAGACCTGCGGATGGTGCGCGAGTTACTGGAGGCTGGGGCAGAGCTGCCGCCGGGTGTGACGGTGCAGCGTGACTGGCGGCTGGAGGTGCGATGAGCGCTGACGTTTGCCCAAAGTGCAGCGGCACGCATCTGGTGGTGAGTTGGTTACCTGATAGTGCAAGGCAAGGCGAGCCACCGGGCCGGGTCAAATGTTTGCGATGTGGCTATACCTGGCGCCGTCCATGGGCGCCGATTCCAGGAGTGGGGGACGATGGGCAAGATGGATCCCTACCAGCCCAGGGCGGGCGAGCTGGTGGTGACGCGCAACTGGGGCCCGGCGCTCGTGTGCCAAGTGTTGGACCAGACTTACATGTTGCTCGTCGCAGACGCCGATACCGGCGAGTGTAGCTTCGTCATCGCTGTGCAGAGCATGGCGCTGGCGCCACTGCCGACGCACATTCCGCCGCGCCTGCTGGAGGCGCGCGAAGCACTCTTTGGAACACACAAGAAAGGCTAGGGCATGGAGCTAGTTCTGATCCGTCACACGCTTACGCCCTGGGCGACCATGGGCAGCCTGTACATCGCTGCCGAGTTCCAGTGCTTCACGCTCGAGGATCCCGACCGGCTTGCTGTGGGTCTTCCGAAAATTGCGGGCGAGACGGCGATTCCTGCGGGACGATATCGCGTGGTTACCACATGGTCGCCAAAGTTCAAGCGCCCGCTACCGCTGCTGCTGGAGGTGCCCGACTTCAGCGGCGTACGCATCCACCCGGGCAACATACCCCGCGATACGGCAGGCTGCATCTTGCCTGGCTACGTGCTCAAGCGCGACGCCCTGGTGCCAGGTAGCAGCCTGCCGGCCTTCCGGGACTTGGCGAAACGCATCGTAGAGGGCGAGAAGGCCGGCGAGGTGTGGCTGCTTCTGGTGGATCAGCTCGACGCCGACATGGTGGAGCGGCTGCGCGCGGAGTGGGCATGATGTCAGGGCGTGTGGTGCGGCGGTACCGTCTCTACCGCAACTCCCGGATCGACTTGTACTGGTGGCAGAACTGGCGGGTGCATGTGCAGCGCATCTGGTCGCAGCCTTTCGCCAGTCCGATGCCGCCGATTCATCCGGGGGTCACGCTCCTGGGCATGGCGCCCATGGGGGAGATCGAGGCGGTGCGCTTGCGGTACTGGCGGCTGCGTCTGGGCTGGCTGGAAGTGCACGTCCGGCCTAGGGCATCACGTGCTTGAACGGTGGGCCAGGGAGAGCGTAGGGTGAGCTGGCGAGGGGATCAAAGAAGCAGGGCCGGTTTGATGAGAACCGGCCCCAGATTAAACCCTCCGCAAGGCATGGAGGTTTCCAGCGATGCAAGCCTATCGCAACCCCCCGCTCGGTGCAAGCCCCAACGGTACCCCGGCGGGCTACCTACCGCCCGAGGGTTGGGCCTACCTGCCACATGTCGGCGCCAGGGCGCTGCTCCTGTACCAGCAGCTCCGCGGGCTGTACTGCTGGCACAACGGCAAGACCGGGGCGACTTGCTGCCGCTGGGAAGCCAGCCTAGAGGCCATGGCGGAACGCGTAGGCCTGCCAGTCAGGAGCTTGAAATGGTACCTAGCGCGGTTGATTCGTTCCGGGTTACTGGCGGTTGAGCCACGAGGAGGACGCCGGCGAGATGGCAGCCTGTACCGGATGGTGAACAGCTACAGGCTGGAGATGTTCGCAGGGAAACAGGCAAGAACTTGCCCCATACCCGTGGAGGTGCCGACTGTGGATAACTTGCCAGCCGAGGGGCAAGAACTTGCCCCATTCCCTGATGTTCGGGGAAACGGGCAAGAACTTGCCTGTATCTCTGAATCCGGAGGATCGGATTCTGAGACTCTTTCCTAGGCTTGGTATTCAGATGGTAAACGACCCTACCTACAAGCTGGGTTCGGTGCAGAACGAAGACCCCCCTTCCCCCCATCCGGAAACTTCGCCCACGGAGGCGCCCGACATGCGCGAGGCCATGGCCGTTTCAGAGCCGAGACCCAGCCAGACCCACACCAAGCCACAGCCCTGGGTGCCTGAAACCCCGCTCCCTCGCGTAGAGATCCCGGGGGCGTTCGGCGCGGTCGTGGCAGCTGCTATGCGAGATGCCGCTGCCCGCATGCAGGCCACGCCAACGCCCCCGGAAGAGCCACCCAGCGCCAACGGCCGCCTAGCGGTGCACCTGCACGGCAAGATCCGCACTAGGCTCCTTGCCCTAGGTTGCCCAGAGGCCGAGATGCCCAGGGAGGCTACCCTGGCGCTCCTGTCCACGCGTCTGGCCGAGGCGAACGTTGACCAAGTCCTCGAGGGCACCCAGGCCTACCTGGACAAGCGGCGGGCGGACCGCGGCAAGCTCGAGCCCCATGCCGTCTGCCAGGTGTTCCTGGGCGTCGTGGCTCACATGGAGCGCCTGGGACGAATCCCCGCAACGGGCATCCCCTGGCGACGCAAAGGCCCTGCCGGCCCGCCCCCCTCGGTGCCTGGCAGCAACGGGGGAATCGCTCGGGCGGCGGCAGGGCCCCACAAGACACCTGGAAGGAGTCAAAATGCCTATGCTCTGGAGAATCCGTGAGTACCGCCTGAAGAGGCTGCGCAAGGGCGCGTGTGCGCCTGGGAGACTCGATACGGCATGGGTCCTGGAGGCCTGCAGAGTAGGGTATTCAGGGGTTCCCAAGCCTTGGCAAGGGGTAAAGTACTTCCTCCTCGAAAAAGACGCGCAGGCAGCCCTAGGGCGCCTGGCGCCACTTATCCCGGCCCTCGCGGGCGAGCCCAGCGGGGCAAGCACCAACGCACAGGGGCATGCGGTCGAGGAGGTGCAGCGTGGGAAGCGGTAAGGGCAGCATACCAAGGCGAACCGGCGTGCGTCGGGAGTCCATCTTCCTGTACGAAAGGCTGGACAAGCAGGGCGATTTCGCCTGGATTGCCTCTCTTCGGGCACAGAAACGGCGGCATCTTTGGCGCAAGAACGACCACCACGACTACACGAGACGGCGCAGAAACCTATGGCCATGAGCCAGCTACACATCACCTGGGGCCCAAGTGAATGGCGGCGCCGGCGGCTTGTCCGCTGGCGGTTCTGTTCGCACTGCCGCAAGTGGCGTAGGCATCGCCTGGTGTGGGGGTATCAGGACTGGTACGACCCGATGCCGCGCGCGGAATGCTTGCGGTGTGGGCACCGGCGAGCGTGGTGAATCTGCGCTTGACTTGGCTGCCACGGATGCGGCACATAGGCGCCAGCATGGGCTTGGGCGGGTTGCCTTGCATCTGGAGCCGGAGGGCTAAGGGTTACCGCTCGCAAGGACCCGCCCATGCATAGGGGCCGGCGCGGTTCTTGATACCCTGTGTCCAGGCAAGCGCGATCTGGACCGCGCCGGCTGAGCAAGGAGTCCCGATGATCCAAGACACCATCAGCAATGATCCCGAGGGGCGGCGCACAGTTGTCGAGATTCTTGTGGGGGACAGCGCCAACGGGTTAGCGAAAGCGGTTAATGAGGCTCTAGGAGAGGGTTTGGACATCCTCCCAAACACTTACCATGTGGTCAACCTAGGCACCGAGCTTGTGCACTTTGTATGGCTGGTCCGTTACGTGGAGTGGGAACAAGATGCCGAACCGCCCCGATAGGCCGCGCATCCTTACACCGCGCGAGCACAAGTGCCCCGAGTGCGACGAGTTGTGCACCTGCATGCGCGGCAACCACTGGGGCGAGCAGAACTGCGAATGCGACTGCACGGACCAGCTACATACCGATCCAGGCTACGAGGGCCACCACGACAACCCCTACACGGAGTAGCCCGTGCCGCGCCAAAGGAAGAAGAAGCCCACCGCTGACGACCCAGCGCTCCGCCGCTCGTACCTGGAGACCTACGCGGCGCGCGATGTGCGCAAGCGCCTCTCTCGCCTCAACCGCTCGCTTGGCATTCGGCAGGAGACCGTTGACCGCTGGTTGAGCGATCCCGACTTTGTGTCCGAGCTCCGGCGCATCGACGAGCGCCGCATGGAGTCGGCCTTGATGGCGGCCACGACGCTTTGGCCGCGTATCCTCGAGGAGCAGGCAGCCATCGCTGCCGGCCAGCTCGAGGAGCTGCCCGACATGACCGATTGCACGCCCGCGCAAGTCCAGTTCCTGCGCCAGTCCTACGTGGCCCGTGCCGCCAAGCGCGTCGTCATGAGCACGCGCGCCGCTGAGCTTGTGGCCAAGGTCATTGGCGCCATCAAGCCGCAGCCTTACGTGCAGCTCTACACCGAGAACGTCGAGCGCTTCGGCGGGCTGCCCACCGACCCCGAGGAGCTGGTCAAGGAGAACGACCGCATGGACGAGGTGCTGCGCCGTGCGCGCGAGCGGTACGCCAAGAAACAGCCGGAAACGACAACGCAATGAGTACACCGGTTCCACAGATAGATCCCGTATCCTCTTTCTTGTATTGCCCACGTTGCGGAAACGATTGGGGCTGCTGTTTACACCACGGACGCGTTACTATCATAAATCGCATCCAAGAGGATGGGGATGGCTGGAAGATCACAGTTATAGGCGGTTTGTCAAAATGCGAGCGCGTATCCTCTGAGGAGATTGATGGACGCCGCGATGTGATGTATATTGAGTTCCGTTGCGAAAACTGTTCAGGGTCGAGCCTAGAGCCAACTTGCAAGCTGCGAATCATGCAGCACAAGGGGGCAACGTACTTAGAATGGCAACTTCTGGAGTTGCCTGCATTGCAACAGGAAGACGAAGTGCCGCAATGATCCCACAGCTGGGCATGACACTTACTGGGAAGGTCGTCCACGCCATGAAACCGGGCTGGGGCGGCCGAACCTATTGCGGCGTCAGAATCGTCGACATTCCTGGAGAGAGCCATGCCTCGAGCCAAGCCGAATTGTCTGCGGTATCTCTACGGGATGGCGTGGTCGTCAATGCCGCATAGCCAGCCAAGGGCAAGCACTGCATGGAGGAGTTGGGTGCGGGATGCGGGCAAACGCTACGCCAGGCGGCAACCATGATAGCCAGCGCGCAACAAGTCTTTCTGCAGCTGCTCGACAAACGGCCCAGCATGACCCTGGACCAGTGGCTGTTGCTTGGAGTCGTAGTCTCCGCGGGGCTCATTGCCCTGGTTGGGATTGCCTGGTCCCGCCAGCATGAGCGTTGGCAGCGCGAGACCGAATTAGAGCTCAAGAGCCTAAGCCGCTTGGTGGAGTTCATCGAGATGGAGTGCAGAGCACTCAAGAACGCCATGCTGCACCAGGGCATCATGCCGGGCATGCGGTTTACGCCGCGCAACAAGACCGAGGACAAGAAGGAGCACTGCTGATGTATGCCGGCCCCGAACAGCTCCGCCAATGCCCGAAGTGCCAGAGTCGGCAGGTCAACGTGACATATCATGTGGACTTAAGATGTGAATGCCCACCACCCGCCAGAGAGGCTGGCACATTACCGGAACATCTTGCCATCCGCTGTGAGTGTGGTTACCGCTGGGCACGCGCTACTCTTGACAGTTCTGGCACATGGCAGAAATCATCCCCATAGACGACTTCCGCACTGCAGCCATGCAAGAGTACGATACGCTGCGCCGGCGTGGGCGCATGCATCGCTACGCGATCTCCGAGCTGGCACAAGCCGATGTGAACGTCTTCGCCGAGCACTGTTTCGCCATTCATCAACAGCCTATCCACGTGCGGTGGCACGAGGAATGTGACGCGCATCCGTTCCTGGTCTTTTGGTCTCCGCCCGAGCATGGCAAGACCTTCCAGCTAGGCTTTGTGCGCCTCATGTGGGAACTCGGCAACTATCCCACACGCAGCTTTGCGCACCTTGGATCCGGCCCGGATATCCCCGAAGCGAGCCTGCAGCAGGTTGCACAACACATCGTCAAGAACGACCGCGTGCGTGAGGTCTTCCCCAGCCTGCGCGTGGCGCGTGTGGGCCGCACCCCCACGCACATCTTCGGCATCTGGATCGAGCGCCCCGCAGGGCACATTGACCGCGACCCGACAGTGATCGCTACCGGCATTCTCAAACAGATCGTGGGCCGGCGCCTCGATGGCGTGTTGCTTGACGACATACACGACACGGACAACACCTACACGCGTGCAGCGCGCGAGAAGGTCAAGCAGCGCATAGACGATGAGGTTCTATCCCGCGTCAGTGCTGAGGGTTGGATCCGGTCCATTGGCCACCCATGGACGAAGGACGACGCAGGCCACTGGCTAGCGGCGAAGGAAGGCTGGCAACACAGGCGCTACGATGTGGAGTGCGACCTGGAAGGGCGGCCGGGGCCGCCAGCGGCGTTGTGGCCCGAGGCTTGGCGCGACCCGCGCAGCGGTGTGCTACGCGGCTGGCCCTGGGAGCGCATACAGGCCAAGAAGGCCTCGACCGACCACCTAACTTGGTGGCGCATGTGGAAGTGCCGGACGCCCCAGGAAGAGATGGAGCTTTTCCCGCTGTCGCTCATCCGGCGCGCCCTCGAGCGCGGCAAGGGCTTGCAGCTTGCGCGTCCCTGTCCAGAAGGCCAGCTCGCGGCCAGTGGTATCGACCTGGCCACTGGCGATGGCCATGACCTGACCGTCATCACAACGGGCTACATGGCTGGCGGGGTACGCCACGTGCTCGATATACGCGGCGGCCTGTGGGACGATGCCAAGATGTACCACGAGCTGCGCGAGCTGGTGCGGCTGTATCCCCGTCATGGAGGGTTCCTGATCGAGGACAATGGCATGCAGAGACTGGTCGTCCGCACGCTCAGGCGCGCGGAAGTCATGCGTGCCTATGGCTGGACGGACGAGGACTTGAACCGCACACGTGTACTAGGGTTCACGACGACCGCCAAGCGCAAGATCGACCCGCACCTGGGCATCAAGAGCCTGGTGCTGGACCTCCAGACAGACCAGCTGGCTCTGCCCAGCGATGAGAGGGCCCATGCTTGGCGCCAGGTCGATCAGCTGGTCCAGGGCATGCAAGCCTATGACCCGAACGAGCCGACAAAGCACACGAGCGACTACCTGATGAGTTACTGGCTGGCCTGCGAGATGATGCGCCGACTGGGTCAGGAGGGCGCGAAACGCCTTGGCCTCAGTTGAGGATATGCAGTAGGGTGCCCCGCATGTGGTCGGTCGTCGTCGTCCTGACTGCTGCCACATTGGCCTGTATGTTGCCGATGCTCTGGCATGGTGCCGCGAGGGGTGGGAGTGTGAGGAGACAGGAGGAGGCAGCCATGCGAACCTGCAAGCGCTGCAGCCGGCCCCAGGGCGAGCCGCCGCGCGTGCTCAATCACAAGCAAGCCTTGGTGCTCTTGCTCTGCACGTGCCACTACGACGAGGCCCGCGCAGTAGACCTGCTCTTGCTGCAGGTCGTCGGCAACCCCATCCATCGCGGATGCGATTCTCCCGAGTGCAGGCTCTGCAAAGAGGACTTGCGCTATGTCACATGAAGTGTTTGGGGAATACGAATGGAACGAGCCGCAATGGCGCCTGTGGGCCACGCCGCCGGAGATTTTCCGCAGCGAAATGACGAGCGTCGTGAACTATGGCGGTACCGTGCATGGCAGCACTTTCCTCCTGCGCAGCGATTTCCCTGTGCTCGTGTACTTCAGCGACAAGCTGGTGGCGGGAGCCGGTGGCCCATACTTCCCCCCGGTGTACCGGTTCAACTACGGCAAGCAAGCCCGCACCCACAACGTCGTGTTCAAGTTGCCCATCGGTTGGGGCGGCAACCCCGCCGAAACTGATGTGAAGCGCATTGCTCCTGTTGGCAACTTGGTGCAAAGCGAGATCCTGAAACGCCACGGAACGTGCTTGCTCGAGGCGGCATGGACACCCAACCAAGAGCCGCAAATCACGATCCCGTCGCTCTTGCCTGTGCATAGCTATCAGCTCTCCACCAACGTGTTGGCCGCATCCCGCCTCAACCCGTACTGGACCACTTTTTTGCTGGAAAGTGTTTTCCACATCAATGGCAAACTCCCGAACGAGCTGTACGCCTTCGGCCAGAGTTTCAGCCTCGAATTGGGCTCATTGGCTCCGGTGCCGTCCAGCGAAGGCTGGCTATACGAGGGCTACCTAGAAAAGGAAGACGTGCCAGCAGGGGATACCTATGTGCCGCTGTATACGCTGCCACTCGTCTCAGATGGTTACAGCGGACAAGCGCTATTCAACACCTATCCCTGGGTCAAGATCCCGTTACGGTCGCTGTACAAGCCGTACGCAGGAGAGACGCCGCGGACACGTAGCGTCGCGTGGGGGCACCCTGTCCTCGGGCTACTCACTGCAATCGGCATTCACCGTCTGTACTGTGGCTACTTGATGTGAGGGCGATATGAGCGGCGTGCTACCCACAACCCCATTCAAAGTCACGGCCTTCGGCACAGCGCAGACCATCGTGTCATCGGGCGTCATCCCGGTGGATGTGCTCAGCATCACCGTGTGGAACACCGGTACGGCGGGTGTACCTGGGGTGATCGAGATACGCGATGGGTCGATCGGTGGAACGCTGCGTCACGAGGTACCTGGAGTTGCGGACGCCAACACCATCCAGCACTACATCTTCCCCGGTGGCGTACATGCTAATGGCTTGCGCATCGAGTTTACCGGTTCGCCTACCAACCAGCGCATGACGGGTACGATGTTCAAGATGGGCTAGGAGGTTAGGATGGGTGACTTGCTGGACATGAACGGCAGGCGCGCGCGCGGCAATGGAGCGACAACCGAACGCCCTAAGACGGCGGCCCCAGGAGAGACACGCATGCAGATGCTCGCCCAATTGGCGGGCGTATGCGTACAGGCCGAACGCGAGGCCTGGGGTCGGCATGGTCCGGAGGGCGTGCTGCGTGCCAAGTTCAACATCCGCGTAACCGGCTTGCCGCCCAACGCCGGCCCCTTTGTCGAGGTCTGCCCCGGCCTGCAAGGGCTGCTTGTTTTCAGCGGTCCCGAGGGCCTGCTGGAAGTGAGCTGCCAGGCGGTGCGTAAACTGATGCTTCACGAGGGGCGCAGCGGCCTACCCACTCCTGACATGGGCTGGGATCCCTGCCAGGTCATCGTGGCCACACGCCTGCATGACGAGAAGAAGCGGAAGGAGGCGGCATGTACGCCCGATGGCTCGGCCTAGTCCTGCTTGTGATCGGTTGCTCGCCTATGCAGCCGCAGCCCAACCCGCGAGGGCGCGAGCTGTTTGAGCAGGAATTCACCATGGCGACTGGCCTGGGACCATTCTTCAACCGCCGATCCTGTGCCAACTGCCACATGCCGCCAGGTGTAGGTCCTGGCGACGAGACCGAGCGCCACGCGGCGTTTGTGGAGGTACCCTGCCGCCCCGTGCTCGGCGGGCCCGTCCTGCAGGACAGCTCATTGGCAGGACCGGGCGTGCCGGCGCCGGCCGGGGCGGTAGTGGCCATTCGCACGAGCCCGGATCTCTTCGGTAACGGCATCATGGACCTGGTAACCGATACCGAGATCGTCGCACGCAACGACCTGTGGCGGCGCTTCACTGGTGGTCGCCCGCATGTCCTGCCTAATGGCCGCCTGGGCAAGTTCGGCCGCAAGGCCCAAGTCGCCAGCCTGCGCGAGTTCACTGCCGACGCCTTCGAGGTCGAGCAGGGCATAGAGGTGCCCGAGGAGTTGAGCGAACAGGACAGCGATGCCGTGGCGGCTTTCATCGCTGCACAGGAGCTCCGGCCACAGGGCGACGTGAAGAAGAACATCCTGGGCGGGCTCATCTTCGCTGCCATTGGCTGTGCCGGGTGCCATGCGCCCGAGTGGGGGTACACGGACTTGGTGCTCCATGACATAGGCACGGGCCAGGCGGACATCTGCCTGCTGGATGCCAAGCCCGGGGAGTTCCGCACCGAGCCGCTTCTGGGGCTTCGATTCGCTACGCAGTTCCTGCACGATGGCCGCGCCCAGAGCATCGAACAAGCGGTGCTCTTGCATGGTGGCGGATATGCCACGCGCACACGGCTCGCGTTTCAAGCCTTACCGCAAGAACTCCGCAAACTGGTGCTGGAGTTTCTGCGCAACCTGTAGAGGGATGGCATGACGAAACAGTTGCTCCTTGCCTCTTGCTTGGCGCTGGCTTGTGACGGTAGTCCGCCCTATGCGCCGGCCTCGAGGGATGGGGTCTGGCTCGTGCAGGACAACCTGGACAGCGTCTATGGGTTTCTCATCGTTGAGGGATCGCAAGCCTATGCTGAGCTGTTCATAAAAGACTTTGGCCCTGCTTGCTGCCAGGAGATAGCGGTTTGCCCATATTTCTGGGGCCCTGCTTCCATCGTAGACGGCAGGATCCAGGGGGAATATGCGCAGTACATGATAATGGCCGCCTGGGACGCTGATGTCCTGTTAGGCTTGCTTGCAGTCAACCCTGGCCTGGCAGGTTGCGAGAGCAGACCGCCAGCAGAGTGGACTGCGATACGCTCGTCGCATAACCAGTAGAGAAGGAGGAGCCATGTTGTATAGCCCGACCCTGTTCCGCGTGCTGACCGTCGTCGGCATCTTGCTCTTTGGCGTAGGCCTGACTGTGACGCTCGTCACTGACCAGGCCGTGGTGGGCCAGGAGCTGCGCTTGATCGGCGCCCTGTACTACCTGGGCTCGAGCTGTCTGTACTTGCTGGCGCAGGCGGTCATCTACCTGCAGTGGCTCAACAACAAGAAGCCGTAGGGTTATGGCCGAACCACTGCGGGCGGCTGAGCTAGGCTTGACCGTGGAGTACGTACCACGCAGCCAGTTGCGGCCGGCTGAGGTGAACCCGCGCAAGATGTCGTCGGCGCAGGAGGAGGAGCTTCCGAGCTGTCTGCGAGCATAGACGGCAGCAGGGGGCTGCACAGGAGCGGCAGCAGCAAGCCCAGAGCGAGTTGCTGCTGACCAAGGAGCACGCACGCAAGACATGGGATGATGAGGAGGGCTGAGGATGCCAGCACGCCTAGAGTACCTGTATACGGCCACTTCCCGGTGGCCGCACCGCAACAGCGTCGAGATCGAAGTGACCAAGAAGCTGCCAGGCGGGCAGAAGCGCGACAGCTATCAACAAGATGTCCAGCGCCAGCTAGACGAGTGGCTGCCGCAACTTGGGTTGCCTGAGCTCACGCCTACAGCCAAGCTATGGGACATCGCGGACGCAGTCTATCGCACCGCCCAGCAGATCGGTGGCGCTGTGGCCTGGGTTCGCATCATCGAGGGCACGCAAGCGATCACGGTTGAGCTCGTGCAGGAGAGCTGATGCCGCAACGTCTCATACCAAGGACGCCGCCGCCTTATGTGGACCGCAGGCGCCCGCTTGCGGTGCACCTGCGCCAGCCGACGCTCCACCCCAACGTGCCGCGCCCAGGCGAGCTGCTGGGTCTCATGGGGCTCGTCTGGGCTACCTACGACTTCAACCAGCCCAGCAACTTCACGACCCTCGCCAGCTCGCCGGCGCTCAAGGGTCGCAACTGGGCGCTGTGGGAGGACGCACTCACCCGGCGCATCCTGGCCCGTGGCGGCAACCCAGCGACCGAGATCGTGCATGCGGGTGCCAGCGTGTCGCTCATGGGCGAGGCGGTGCTGGACCTCTGCAGCATGCTGGACGTGGTCTTTCTCGGGCATTGGTTCTCGAAGCCCATGGTGGAAGCGATCAGGGACCGGAGCACAGCACCGCACGGCACGCGCGTCTACTTCTGGACGGACTTCGAGTCCTTGCCCATGGAGCACTACTACATCCCCCAGGCCGAAGAGGCCACGGGGCAGATAGCCACCGGGAGCAACATGGCTTTGCTCAGCAAGAATGGCGTGCTCAATTCGTACGGCGAGCCCTTAATAGACAAATTCGAGTCGAACCCGGTGGACCAGTCGCCGCCGGATCACAACGTCGCCTGCCCACACATCCCGCCCCACGGCTTGCCTCCCTTTGCTGCCCTGGCTGGGCACAGCTACGATGTGGACGTGTACCGCGCCACGGGAAATGGCAATCCAGAATCCGCGCAGACGCTCAGCACGCTGGGGCTCGATCCCACTGCGCCTTTCGGCTGGACGATCTCAACCAATCCTTGGCTGGATGCTGCCGGGCATTACACCTACCAGGGCTTCGCCTTTGACAACCTGTTGCATGAACCCTTCAAGGGCGCCGCGGTAACAGACTACCCGGACGGCTGGACAGCACAATATCGCGCTGGCTGGCAGGCCTTCCTGCTCGCCTGGCGCAACTTCGCCGGCAGCGATGCACGTGTCCTAACGCCCAGCCAGTGGCTTTGGGCCAACAGCCACATAGCGCTCGATGTGTTCACGACCGAGCATTGCAGCCAGCGGTACCTCGAGCACTTCTTCCGTACGGATGCGCTGCAGCCCAAGCTATGGACAGAGATAGACACAGACCTGGGCTTGTTAGCGAACAGTGGCATGCTAGCTGTGCTCGCGTTCAATGGCACCATGGGCCAGCAAGATAGCTGGGCGACGACAACGGGCGGGCCGAACCCAGCGACGAATGGAACTTGGGGCCAACTGGTGGCGCGTGCCAAGCAGCTGGGCATGGCTGATAGGCTATACGTAGCAGCGTGGCAGATGATCGACGGCGCCTACGCGTTCTGGCAAGAGGGCTTCCGAGTTCCGAGGTGACGTAGAGAAGGGAATGAGCCATGCTCTTTGCACGGTATGGCGAGTACAAGCAGTTCGATGTGACCTTGCGTGTCCTGCAGCTTCCAGACGGGCAGGGCTCGCAAGTGGTGGTCTTTTATCAGGACAGATACGCAGCAGAGTTCAACTTCGGCCCTAGCGGCGCAGAGATTCCGGCGGCGGCCCCAGTGGAAAAACTGGCAAGCGAACCTCTAGAACAACCGGAAGCAGACAAGGAGGAGAAGCGGGGCCGCCGCCGGTAGTTACTTTGCCCCTTGCCAGGGGGCACAGTCCGTGCATAGTCTGGCAGCGTTCGGACTCCGGCGCAAGGTGTTGTGGTGGGGTTGGGCGGTGGGGTGGCACAAGCACTCGTCAAGCGGCTAGTTTCCGACGTACGGTCGACCGCCTGGTTCTTCAGGCAGGCCACGGCCTACACTGGCGCGCGGATCCTCAAAGCTCTCAACCCTAGGGCCATCGAGGCCCAGCGGCTCGCCTTCCTCTCGTTCTTCCATCCAGTCAACCGCCCCCCGCCCGATCTCCGGGCGTTGATGGAGGTTGAGCTCAACCAGGTGAGCGTCGGCCGCTGCCTGGATGTGATCTCCGAAGATGCCGGCGGCGTGCCGCTCCATCTCTTCTCCGGCACCCCCGAGAACCGTGGCGACGAGATAACCAGCCACCCCCTGCTCGATCTCCTGGCCCAGCCATCGCCTGACGTACCGCGGCGCGCCTGGTGGCAGTACGTCTACGCCGACGCCCATGGCGCAGGCGACCACTTCAGTTACGTACACGTGGACGCCCGAGCCAGGCCGGCTTCCTTCTCTAGGCTACGCCCCGATGAGGTGACCGTTAATCCAGACCCCACTGGCCAGCACAACATAGGGTCGTACGACTGGGACACGATGGAGGGTCAAAGCACGCTCATCCAGGGCGTCGGCGCGAGCGTCCGCGCGGCCGGTATCCAGAACATTCCCAGGGAGCGGATGTTTCACGTGAAACGCCGGCATCCGTTCACCGTCTTGCGCGGTTATGGGCAAGTGGCCCGCCTGCGGCATTACCTGCTGCTCGATCAGGCCATCCAGGACTGGGACTGGAATCGCTGGGCGCAGGGCATCCCCACCGAGTACATCATGTTTTTCAACGGGCAGTTTCAGCCGGGGCAGAGGGAAGAGATAGAGGCGCGCCTGCAGCGCAAGATGGTCGGCCCCAAGGGCGACAACTACATGTTGCTCGAGGCGAACGATTCGGGTGAACGACAATGGGAAGTGACGACCTTCCCGCGGGCCACCGAGAAGGAACTGGCGACGCTCGACAAGGAGCAGCGCATCCAGTACCGCATAGCCGAGGCCATGGGCGTCCCGCCTAGCAAGCTGCAGGACTTCAGCCAATCGACCCGCATCGCCAACGCCGATGCCATGGAGCGAGCCTATTGGGAAGACACCATTATGGGCCTGCACACGCTCGTGCTGGATTTCATGAACAGCATCTTTATTCCCATGTACTACGGGCGTGGGCTGTTCCTTGAGTACGACTACGCGGGTGTGCGGGCGTTGCAGCAGTCGGCGCTCGAGCGCGCGCAGATCCATCAGGTCTACCTGAGCCAAGGAGTCATGTCGCGCAACGAGGCCCGCGAGCAGATCGGCATGGAGCGCGTAACCGACCCATTGATGGATGCCTTCCTACACAACGGCCAGCCGCTGGGCGCGAACCCGCTGGCAGGTTTCCTGCCCGGCGGCAATGGCCGTGAGCCCATGGAGCCCGACGAGGAGCCCGAGATCGCTGAGCGCGCTCGGGCGAAGGTCGTGCCTTTGCGGCGCAAGACGGCGGTGCTCCAGGCGCCACTGCTACAGCTCGACGAGGAGAAGGAGATTTTCGACAAGCTGGTGCGGGCGAAGCTCAGGTTGATGGTCCTCCGTGCAGCTGAGCAGCACCTCGAGCTGGCTGGCATCGCCGGGGCCTTCGATCTACAGGATCCGCAGGTGCTCCAATTCGTGGACACAATGGTCGTGCGCTTGGCCGAGGAGGTCGTCACCAACACCGACAACATGGTGCGCGCGCGGGTGGCCGAAGCCATTGCCGATGGCCTCTCGGTCACCGAGATGCGCGCCATGCTGCAGGACGCCTTTACCGTACGCCGGCAGCCCTGGCAGCTCGACCGCATCGCGCGCACCGAGACGCACCAGGCGCAGGAGGGCGGCAGCTGGCATGCCTCCAGGCAGAACGGTGTCGAGTTCAAGCGCTGGATCACGGCCCGCGATAGTCGTGTGCGGGGTCTTGAGCCCGACGACGATGCCGACCATGCCAGCATGGAAGAGATGGGGCCACTGCCGCTTAGTGTGCCATTCGTGGATACGCGGAGCGGTGCCCGGCTCATGTTCCCCGGCGACCGTGGTGGGGCCGTCTCAGGTGCCGACACGATCAACTGTAGGTGTACTTGGGCCTCTGACTTCTCGCACCTGGACCTCGCTGCGCGCCCCGCGCGGCAGAAGATGGCTCGCAGCCTAGACGATGTCTGGATGGCTAAGGCCGAGCGGCGCGCCACGCTGGAACTGGACTTGCTCCGTACGCTCCGGCGGTACTTCCTGGGCATGGAGCGCCGCGCGCTCGAGGCCTATGACGCGCAGACCGGCGCGGCAGGGCCAGAGCGAGCCCAGACGGGAGGGCAAGTCTGATGCGTGCATTCGTCTATGTGGGTTTGTTCGCGGCCTTCATCCTGGGCGGCTACATGCTCCTAAGCCGCGGCTGTGTGTACGAGGGCGAGGAACCGCCACCGGTTGTGGCGCCGCCGGTAGATGAGCCACCGGACTGGGCGCCCGGGCCTGTGGATAGCGTGCCGCCGTTCGATGCACCACCAGATTCGGTGCCGCCCCCACATCCAGATCGGCCACGAGGAGAAGGGAAAGGCCCGCCCAAGGAGCCGAAGTAGGTTCAGGATGCCACTGCCCAAGCCGCATACGGATGAGGACAAGGACGAGTTCATCGGCCGGTGCATGGCGAATCCGACCATGCGGGACGAGTTCCCTGACGGCGCGCAGCGGCGAGCTGTGTGTGAGCGCCAGTGGGATGAGGATGGGAAGGCGATGGAACCGGACGAAGCAGATGGACTCGGCCGCCCTGTAGCGGCGATCAAGGACTACCACAAGCTTTGCGCCAGCGTGCACGTAGTGAAGGGCGAGGGCGGCGATGATCGCCGCTTGACCGTGGGGCTCATGACGGTCGGCAGCGTAGACAGCGACATGGAGATCGTGGACCAAAAGACCGCCTTTAAGTCCATGGGCGGGTTTGTCGCCGCCGGCGGCCCGGTGCTCTTGAACCACGACCACGGGGGCGCCTGTGGCCGCTGCATCGCTTACCAGGGCATGCAGCGCCATAGTGATGGCGGCTGGGCCAAGACTGACGACACGAACCGCATGCAGGCTATCCAGGTGACGACCGAGGTGGGCCGTGGGTACAAGTTCGCCACCTTCTGGCACGGCAGCGTAAGCGTAGATGATGTCTGGGAGCAGGTCCGGCAGCGCATGATGCCGGCACATAGCATCGGCTTCCAGGGCTTCACGTCGGACAAGTCCACCGAGGACTTCACCGACGCGGTGACAGGTGAGACTCGACAGGCGCGGCGCATCTTCGTGCGCCGCACCATGGAGTACAGCTTCGTCACCATCCCGACGCAGCAAGAGGCTGCGCTCGCGGTACAGCTCATGAAAGCGGCAGGTTTGCCGCAATGTGATACGTGCCGCGGGGCTTTAGCCCAGCGGATGCAAGACTGGGCACAGCGGCTCCCGCGTGCACAGGGCCAGGAGATCGTCGAGCATGCCCGCCGGTTGGCTAACCAGCCGGCACCGGGCGTCTTGACGGACATGGCCCGGGCGATACGCGAGGCCGCACAGGTGTGGGAAGGGAAGGGGTGAGGGGTTGTGCCGGATCTTTTGAGCAAGGAACCCTTGACGGAAGAGCAGATTAAGAGCGCCTCTATGGAGGACCTAACCAAAGGCCTACATGGGCTCGTACAGCTCGCCCGCAAGGACAAAGAAGACGTGGACAAGGGCCAGAAGACGCTTCGTGAATGCCACGAGGATCTGGAGAAGCGCCTCAACAACATCGGGCAAGCTGTCGAGAAGCTGCGGCAGTCGTACCCGCCGGAGCCGGTGACAACTGATCGGCAGGCGGACTACGCCGGGCGCAAGGGCGGCTTGTTCCGCAAGGGCACGCAGACGCTCCAGCCCATCGAGATCCTGAACATGTCGCCTAACTCGCCGATGCTCCGTGGCACCGATTCCGAGTTGGTCAAGGACTTCCAGGACGCATGGGATGCTTGCGTGTTCAAGGCCGCCATCGAGGTCTGCAAAGCCGGCGGCGCGCCCAACGCTTTCGAGGTGGCGGTCAACAAGACTGTCGTGGGCCCGGACTATAAGCGCGTAGTCGATTGCGTCAAGTACATGGGCTACGACAGTGAGAAGGCCATCCAGCCGCGGGGATATACCAAGCCCGAGGAGTTCGCCAAGCAGACCTTGATCCACCCCGAGGCAGGTGGCATCGTCAATCCGCTGACGTTCACGGTTGTGAGCGCACAGATCATCGACCTAGTGCGCATCCGGCTGAACGTTGCGGACAAGGTCGTGCAGATTCCGCTGGTACATACGAACCAGAAGCTGCCGGTGAACCGTGGCGATGCAATTGGCGTACGCCTGGGTGCTGCGACGACCGATCCACCGCCCACAGCAAACATCACGACGAGCATCCCCAACGCGGCGTTGTTCGGCACCATCAGCTTTGGCACGGCTGATTTCGACTGCGAGAACGTCGGAGCCTTCCTATGGTGGAACGACCGGGCACCGATGGAATCGGCGGTACCGCTCGTGCCGTACCTGCGCGACATGATCTCATTTGCGCATGCACGCGCTGTGGACCGCTCGACGATGTCGGGTGATATCCAGGGCCGGGCGACCGGCGTGGAGCACATGGACGACCACGCCAACAACTTCGGCGTGCGCGACGCGCGGCACCTCTGGAACGGCTTCCGCCGCATTGGGGCCAACTACATGACGAGCGGCGGCGGTGGCACTTTGGATGCCGTAGAGATCAAGGACATGATCAAACGCATGAAGCACTTTGGACTGTCGGCCGACGATCTGCATCTATGGGTCAATACAGGGCCTCTGTTCGATCTGCTTGACGATCCGTACGTGCGCACTGTGGATGTTTTCGGCCCCCAGGCGGCAATTCAGACAGGGATGGTCGCCAAGGTCTGGAACATCCCCATCAGCCCGACCGAGTGGATTCCGAATGACCTGGACGCGACCACGGGATTCTCGACGGCCGCGGGGACCACGACGGCAGCAGTGCTGGCCAACGTGAAGCGCTTCGGGCTCGGACAACTCGGCATCGTAGGCATCGAGACGACACGCATTGCACCGATGCTCACGACGATCATTCAAGCGGTGGGGTTCATGGACTTCGTGCCGTTCGAGGCCGTGGATGCGAACGAGATTTTCGCTGCGTCGTTGACGGTGCCGCTGGATATCCGGCGCAACCTCGCGGCCTAGGAGGCATTGCAAAATTCCGCCAGCAGCACGGCGGGTACCCTGGGCAGCGGAGGCTCCCAAGTCTCTTCATCACCCGCTGCCCAGGGACTTCATCCCCGGAGGTGGCAAGCGTGGCTGCACGAGCCAAGGACGACAAGGAGCCCGATGTGGCCCAGGAGTTGGCGGCTGCTCAAGACGTAAGCCAGCTTCGGGCGCTCGAGCTCATAGCAGAGAAAGCGCAACGCGAAGCCCAGAAGGTCGAGCAGGATCTTGAGGTGCGCCGCAAGAAGGCAGCTCAAGATCGACGGGCCTTTGAGGAGGCCCAACGACACGCTGCCAACGCGCAAGCGGATACAGATAACCGGGACCGCGTAGTGCCGGTCATCGTACAGGCCTACAAGGACCGGCCCGTACGGTTACCAGGCAACTACCTTGTTCCCTCTCGCACACCAGTCAAGGTCACCCGGCGCGAGCTGCGCAAGCTGCAAGGCATGAGCAATGCCGGATACGTGCAGCTCATTGTAGGTCAACTGGAATCCCCAGGCGAAGTGTACGCATGGGACAAGCACGCCAAGAGGCAGAAGGCCGAGGCGTAGATGCCCGGAAAATTCAGGATCGGCGACGCTTGGACAGGGCCATTTACCTGGACCACTGGTCAAACGACCAAGTTCCTGGTCGCCAGCAACCAAGTCACACGCACAGTTGTAGCGCAGACGGGGTTCCCGACGCTCGTCACTGAACTGATCTTAAGCGAGGACCTGCGCCGGTGGAAGCGCCTGGGTGTGTGGCTCAAGTCAACCAAGAGCGTGAATGGACAGGCGCAGACGTTTGCGACGCGCACGTGTCATCTGTTCCCTTTGTTCGCGCAGGAGTATAGCCCTAGGATCGTGGATACAGCATCGGTGTTCCCGATCTTTGCCGACATGGGCGCGAGCGGTGGCATCGATACGACGCTCCGCAATCAGCCGACATTCAACACGACCAACTCGCCCATCATCGACAGCATGGGTTTGAATGCCGTGAGCCAGGCCATGATCCTGCTCAGCGCCTTTAACGGCGAGTGGGCCATGGGACCCGTAACGCGCGTGGGTATCGTGTTGGACTTCGTCTCGTCGGCCATCACGACGACCAATACCTACGACATGGAGATCCGCTTCATGTACGGAGACTGACATGGGCGCCTATGTGGTGCGCATCGCGGGGCCGGCAGTCACGAAAGCGAACCTGGAGCTGGTGACCTTGAGCGAGCTCAAAATCTTCTTGGATAAGGAAGGCGAGACGGCCGACGACAATCGCATGCAGCAGGTCGTGGATGGCGTGAATCGCGCAGCCTACCACCGCATGCGCGAGCGCTTCATCAAGCACAACAGTACAAACTGGGATCTAGTGCTTGATGGCAGCTGGGACGGTTGGCTGCTGGCGTTACCATACAGGCCCATTGCTGCCTTCACGAGCATCGCCCGGGGTTACTACTCAGCTGGCGGCTGGGTGAGCGATTACGTGTACCCGACGAGCGAGTACGTGCGGGACGATGAAGCCGCCTTGTTGCACAACGTGTATGACGGTTGGCCGTCAGGAAAGCAGACGCTTCGTGTCGTCTACCAGGCCGGCTTCACGGCGGCCCCCGAGGACGTAAAGCATGCGCTCCTGCAGTGGATGTCGATTGAGTGGCGGCGCGCCGCAGGTGAGCGCCTGGACCAGACGAGCGAGAGCGATGAGTCTGGAGCCACGAGCTACACCTTTACGACCATCCCAGGATCAGCGGCGGCCGTGTTCGAGCGGTATGCCAACAAGGGGGGCCTGATCTAAGTGGCCCAAGCGGTCGAGATCACTGGCCTGCAGGAGATCACCCATAAGCTGGGGCTTTTCGTTGGCCGCTTGGGGCCGGAAACTGAGCAGGCGCTGTTCGAGGGCGCCGAGCTCGTGCGCACGCACATGGTGGAGACCTATTTGACTAGTGGACCGCTTTACGTAGGCAAAACTGGCCGTCTGCGCGGTGGCTGGCGACCGCAACGTGTACCGGGGACGCTGGATGCGGCTACGGTTATCTTGGGTACACGCGTCAAGTACGCCCGCGTGCACAACTACGGCTTCAGCGGCCCTGTATGGGTCAAGGAGCACCTGCGGCGACCAGGGCAGCGCCGGAGGCTGGCTCCGGTGCGTGGCACGCAGGCCAAGCTGCGCCGGCGTGGTGAGGTGCGACGCAAGCGCGAGGCCCACGAGAACAGGGAGCGCCGCTCACGTGCGGCCCATGGCGTGGGTGTCAGGAAGCAGCAGCAGCTCGCCCGCGCCGCCCGCCGCATGCGCGGCCTGCAGGGCAACATCGAGCCTTTGAGCGGCCGACTGGATGGTGGTGGAGGTCTCGTGCAGGTGCGCGCGCATGGGCGGTTCATGAAGATCAGGGGGCACCTGTACCTAGAGCGGAGCGTCAGGGACAAGACGCCAGCTGTGCTAGCGCTTCTGACCAAGCGCCTAGCTAGGGGGTTCCTGTGACAGCCGATGAGATTGCCAAGGTCTACGAGATCGCCGGGCGGCTGGCTGAGTGCGAGCACGTCCTGCACGGCATCGTGGAAGTGTACCACGGGAGCCGCGGCGATGCGCAGCAGTCTAGCCTAGTCCGCAAGCTGGCAGATCAGCTTCATGATGTGGCGGAAACGATGGAAGGGCGCAACACGTGAGCATTCGGCAAGACGCGCTCGACGCGCTCGTGACCATTCTGCAAGGCATTACGCCTGCCGCGGGATTCAGTTTCGATCTCTCGCCACCTGGAGCAGTGGATCAGGGCGTGCTGACGCGCAGCTTGCGGGTGGAATCCACGCAATCGGTGCACGTGCAGGTGCAGGAGGGCACCGAGGAGCACAAGGCAATTTTTGTATCGCCTGACACCGAACGCGAGGTGCTGCTGGAGCTAGTGCTGGACTTGATGCTCCGGGGCTCGCGCGACGAGCCCCCGCGGCAGCGTCTCAACCGGCTGATCGCGGACGTGAACAAACGCGTGGGACAGACGCCCACGCTCAACAACAAGGTGCAGCGCGCACACATCGCACGTGTCGCGCAACCGGCCTATGATCCGGCTGGAGACGTGGCCTTCGTGGCGGTCCATGTGGTGGCCGATTACCACTACATGGCGGGAACGACTATCTAACGTCGGCGCCTGGGACCTGGGGCGGCGGCTGTGGTGGTGGGGAGGTGGTAACAGGTGCCGACAATCGTACACGGCAATGATGCCTTTACCGGAGTCGAGATCCGGGACGAGAGCGCCTACCAGACGGGTACCGGCAGCTTCATCGGGGTGCCAGTCATCCGGGAGACGATGCACCTGGAATACGACCAGGTGCCCCCTAGCCCGGAGTTCGGCAGCATCGGCAGCCAGACGCTGGTCGAGGTGCTGAACAAGCGCGGTACTGGAGAGCTGGTCTTCAATCCACGCATCGACGGTAGCTGGTTCAACTTCTTGCTCGGCCATGTGTTCGGCGAGGAGCGCCGTGTGCTTAACACCTTCCTCGACGATACAGTTGCCACAGGCGGCAACTCGCACTGGTACTTGCCGAACAACGTAGGCCGCAGTATGGCCATACGTGTGTGGAAGTCAGGGCCGAGTGCTGCGGGCCGCTGGGCAGAGTTCCGCGGCTGTATTGTGACGAGCTTCCGATTCGAGCTGCCGCCGGATGGGTTGGCCACAGTTACCATCGCTTTCGTGGCAGCCACGGAAGTGGATACCGACGTAACGGGCTCGCCTGCGGCGCCAACGGGCGCCATCACGACCAAGGCACGGTGGTTGACCAACACGGGAGCCAACTTCCAGACCGGTGCGACACTGGCGAATCGTGATGTGCGTGGGTTCACGCTCAACGTGGACCGTCACGTGACAGCTGATCCTGCGTTCATGAACAGCATCGACACGGCAAACCAGCCGGGGCCCACGGAGAACCGCACGGTGACGTGCGAGGTGCTGGGCTTGCTGACGCAAGACTTCGCAGCTAGCGGCCAACCAGCGACCGAGTACTTGAACCGCACGGCGAGCAAATGCCGCATTCGACTACGCGATACCGTAGTGGCGGCAGCCGGACAAGTGTACGCCATGGACCTGGATTTCCCTAGCGTCAGTTGGATCGCCGGCGATGATAGCGTCAAGGAGGCCGGCAACAACCCCGTGAGCCATACATTCCAGGCCATCGAGGGTGCGACTGCCACGCCCGCGCATGGCAACATGGACGCACGCATCGGCGTCTTTGTGGCTGACACAGTGGATCTAGACGATCACTTTACTGTGGACGCCGGCAACGTCGTCCAGTCGTAAGGGGGTGAACAAGTGCCGACTATCATCCATGGCAGCCAGACCTTCGTGGCGCTTGAGATCGCCGCGCGCATCTCGGCTGCAGACGATCCGTCGTATCCCAGCGCGTACTTCCGTGTGCCGTTTGCCGGCGAGACCATGCGGCTCGAGCGCGCACAGCTCGCGGCATCGTCCGAGATCGCGGCCGTAGGGGCCATCAAGACGCTGGATTACGGCGCCGGTAGGTGGCGCGGGCAGTTCCGCACGCTCGTCTACTACAACGCAACGTTTTTCCACATTCTCTTGTGCCAGCTCATGGGTGGTCTTGAGGGCCGGACGGCAGACCGCCTATTGAATGGCGTGACAGCGCCTGGTGCGACACCAACGACCAGTGCGCACTGGTACATCCCGCAGAGCTACAAGATGGACCTGGACGGGAGCAGGAGCGCATTGACCTATGGCCTTGCCCTACGGATCAGCAAGATGGGCCCCGATACCACCGCCGGGACCATTGAGAAGATCCTGGGCGCGCGCATCGTCGGTTGCACCATCCAGCAGGACGCAGATGGATGGCTGACAGCGCTCTGGGATGTGCTGGGGCCGGAGCCGACGCGGCTGTCCGGGGTGGGCGTGACGCCCATCGCCATGCAATCCAACAGGTACTTCGTCAAGCCGCTCGACTTGAGCAAGGACAACACGCACCCGGTGCTGGCCAGCATCAGCGAGGGTGGTGCGCTCGTCAATGTTCGCAACTTGCGCGAATTCACGCTGCGCTTCGATAACAAGATCGAGTTCCCGCCGCGTTACGCGACTAGCTTTGATACGGACAACAACGTGGGCCACGTGGCGGCAGTAGAGGCTGGCAGCAACTACGTTTCGTTGCTGGAGCAGGAATCGCTAGATGTGTCAGGCGGACAGGTTTACTGGGAATTCGTTGCGGGCGCTACGGTCTCAGGTATTCGCCGCTTGCGATGGATTAGCGCACCTACTGGTGCCACGCACTCACCTCTTACGCCATTGGCTGACGCAGCCAACAATGTGCCCTATGCCTTTGAGATCGCAACTAATGCCGGTGTGGTCTCGGAAGCGCAGAATCCAATCGAGTCAGGCGCCGCGCTCACTTTCCGCTGGGCCGAGCGGTGGTTCCGCGGCAGCATCGGCGGCGCCACTTGGGCCCCGCCCACCGTCTACAAGGTGCCACTCCTCATCGCCGCGCAAGTGGCGGATGGAGATGACGGATCAGCGAAGTTCAACACGCCTGCCACGACAGGGGGCAATGAGCCGCACTCGACGTTGCTCTAGACGAGGGGTTAGAGCGACACCCACGCGAGCCACCTGCCCACCGGCCGGAGACCCCTCGTGTTCGACCCGGGCGTGCAGTGTGGCTCGCTCTTTTAGCGCGAGGGGAAGAAAGATGAGTGACGAGAACGGAACTGGCGACATCTTCACTGCCCTGGGCGTGCCCATGGTGGACGTGTGGTACCCCTGCGGGGCTTGCGAGCACGCTATCGAACTGCACGTAGTGGGTCAATGCGCAGAATCACAAGCGCGGTTTGCCAACGGAGCAGTTGGTCCCTGTCCCTGCAATGGATTCATAGGCGGTTACCCGGACGGTACACCTAGGGGTGTTCGCCTGCGCCAGCTGGCCAACCATGAGTGGTCGAGCTTCCTGGATGAACGGGGCTTACCCACGGGTTTGCCTGTGCTGCAAGCCGATAGCCCATCACCTAGCCGTACGGAGCGCGAAGAGACGCACCGATGGGCCTGCCGATTGGTCCAGGCGACGCTGCAGGCGGTGCGCGTCTGGGATGCGGGGCTCGGAAAGACACGCTGGCAAGGTGTGCGGGTGCTGGATACAGGCGCCACGGCTGACAACGGCAAGTGGGAAATCACGCTGGACCAGCTCGACCGTTTGGGTTCTGGGCTCGTAGACGAGTGCGCAGCACGCCTGGTGCACGACTTGAACGAAGGGGCAGGCGCCTTTACTGGCGTGGTGCGCAAGTTTCGCGGTCCCCGAACTGGCGATGTATCACCAGCTAGCAGTGAGCTACGGGAGGGCGCCGCACGAGTGGGCATGGAACCGGCTGGATCGGCCGGGTGAATGGGTGCCGGGGGATCGCATGGTGTTCGATATCCTGTGCATGCAGGCCTACGCCATGGAGCTCGAGAAGCTGAGGGCCGCGACGCGTGGCTGAGAACGTCCTAGAGATCATCTTTCGCGCCCGGAACGCTGACCAGGTAGCACGGGCTACCGAGGAGCTGACGGCGGCGCTGCGCGAGCTGGGCCCTGCGGCAGCTGAGGGCTCCCAGGGCGTCGAGCGCCTGGAGGAAACGACCGGGCGGGTCACCCAGGCGATCAGCCAGGCAGCTGAGCAGGGCGGGCCTATCCCATTGGGCGTCACTGTGCCCGAAGGGCTACAGCAGGAGGTCGCCAAGCTACGGGAGGAGCTGGACAAGCTGCGGGGCGCAGCAGAGGCCGCCGGCAAGGGCACAGAGGAGGCTGCGCGGCGTTCCCGAGGCCTGGGCGGGCAATTGGGGCCAGCGGCGACCGCGGCGAAGGATCTCGGCGGTGCGTTGACTGGCCTTGCTCTGCGCGCGGCCGCCACCGTGGGTGGATTCCTCGCCATCGAGCGCACCGTGCGGAGTGTCATCCGGGCTGCCTCAGAAGCCGAGCAGGCCCAGACGCAGCTCGCCTTCAGCTTCCAGGCAGTCGGGCGGTTCTCTGGGGCTGCCGTTCAGGAGATGCAGCGCTTCGCTACCGCCCAGTCCGCTGTAACGCGCTTCTCAGACGAGCAGGTCCAGTCCACCGCTGCGCTCATCCAGCAGGTAGGGCGCCTCTCGGGTCCGGCGCTCCAGCAGGCCACCCAGGCGGCGCTCGATCTAGCCACGGGCCTGGGCCGCACAACTGACGCCATGGCGCTCCTCATCGCCCGCGCCGCCCAGGGAGAGACCGAGGGCTTTGGCCGCCTGGGAATCGTCATCGATCAGACGCTCCCCAAGAGCCAGCGGTTCCAGGCGGCCCTCGAGGGCATCAACCGCTCCTTCGGCGGCGCCTCGCAAGCCTCCGTGCGGACCTATGCGGGTGCCGTGGATCAACTGCGCAACACGATGGGCGAGCTGGGGGAGACCATCGGCGGCGTGGTCTTGCCCCGCCTCGCCCAGCTTGCCCGGAGTCTGACCGGCAGCGTGCAGGCCTTTCTAGGTCTCGGCACCTCTGGCAGCCGGGCCACACGCGACCTGGTGCGCGACTTGGAAGCCCTGGCGGTGGCAGCCGAGAAGAATAGCGGCACAGCGGCACGCATCTTCCGCGAGCGCTTCGCCAACCTAGAGCAAGAGATCGTGACGCAGTTCCGTATCGAGGTGCTGCGCGGTGATCTGGACGAGACGCTACGCACGCTCGCTTTCCTGGATGAGGTAGTTAAGTCGAGCGGCGCAGCTGCAAGCCAGGAGTTCCTGCGCGTCATAGAACAGATGCGCGCCATCGCGGCCGAAGGCATCCCCGTCAAGGTGGCCGTGCAAGCAACCCAGGCTGCCACGGCGCTACAGGATGCCATCCGGCAACTCAGGGGCGCCGAGACACTGGACGTGCTCGTCAAGGGCACGCCGGATTTCCAGCAGGCATTGCGGGACTTCCAAGCCTTCAAGGCTACGGTCGAGCAACCCGTACTGATCCAGGCCGACCGCTCACGCCTACAGGATCTTCAAGCTGAGTTGGCCACAGTAGAAGAGCAGCTGCTGGCCTTGCGAGACGCTGGAGAAGTCGGCATCGAGCTGGGAACGACGCTTGCCAGGGCCGAGGAGCTGCGCCGCGAGATTGCAGCAGTGCAGGCCCAGCTAGATGTGCTCAGCAGGAGCGGCTTGCTACAACAGACAGTCGCGCTACGCATCAACCGCGCCCAGACCGAGGAAGAGCTGGCGGAGATCCTGCGCATCCTGGAGGAGCAGTTTAAGGAAGCCAGCGACAAGGCCGTGGTGGATGTGTCGCTCGTGGCCAGCGCGGATTCCTTGCTGGCGACGCTTGCTCAGGCCCGGCAGTTGGTCGAGCAGCGCCGCGTGCAGATCAAGCTGCCGGACATCGAGGCCAATGTGCGCCTACAGACAGAGACCGCGCAGGCGGCGCTCGACCGGCTGGCGGCGACAGTGCGGTCGCTCCAAGAACAAGCCGGGGCGCCGTCGGCGGTGATCCTGGACACGCAGGCGCTCCTGGCAAGCGGGCAGGCGGGAGAGCAGGCGCTCGACCGCCTGGGGGCGGCGCTCGACGCCGTAGCGGCCCGCCGCGAGCCGGCCGAGCTGGTGGCTGCCTATGATCAACTGGGCCAGGTGCTCCTCGCTGTTGGTCAAAGCGCACTCGTGCTGGATGTGACGCTTGGGGCGACCCTTGCCGCGCAGCGTCAGCGCCTGCTCGATCTCTTGCGTGAGCTGGGACCGCTAGAGCAGGCGCGTAGCTTGCGCATCGAGGCCGAGGCGCACATCGAGTTGGGTCAGCTGCAGCTTGCCCGGCAGTTGCTGGAGGACATCAAGAAGCTTGCGGCTGAGACTCACGACGTGAAGATCCAGCTAGAGGTGCAGCGCCTAGAGAAAGATCTTAAGGGTGCCGAGGATGCGGCCGGTGTGGGCGCATCAAAGATCGCCGAGGTGTTCCGCACCAAACTGGAAGGCGCTACCACAGATGTGCTAGTTGCTGGGTTCAGACAAACTCTGGGCCTCATGGAACAGGATGCGCAAAACTTTTCCGGCAAGATACAATCGATTTTTAGCAACATGGTTGATGCACTTATAGCTAAACTGTCCGAGTTGGCAGTAGCGGGCTTTTTCAAGGCCATTGGTCGGCTCATCGGCACCATCGTGCCCGGCGAAGTGAAAGTGCCGCGCACTGGCTCGGCTGGCATACCAGCAACACCCCCACCGCTCCAGCCTGGAGAAAAAGGCAAGGCAGGGGTGGACACGCGGGCTCTGGATCTGGAACTGCGCAGCCTGGGTAGAGGCTTAGGTCAGCTTCGCAGTCAACTGCGGGCCGTCTCAGTCACGCGATTTTCTAGAGCCGAACCAGATGAGCCGAGCAGAGTGCAAGCATCCACACGGGCGCTCTCACTTGAGGTGCGCGGCCTGGGCCGAAGCCTGACGCAGCTCCGCAGTCAGGTGCGGCTGGTGGCGCCTGGACTCGGCAGCGACCTCGTGACGCAGTTCATTGCGCGCGGCATTACGAGCGAGCGCCGACTGGGCCCAGTGAGTATCCGGGCCCTCGACTCGGCAGACTTCGAGCGGTACATGCGAGACAAGGGGCAGCGGGCGATTGATGCCCTGACGCTGGCGGGTAGGTGAACCATGGCGACAACGATGTTGACGCAGACTCGCATGATGATCGCTTACGACAACTACTTGCTCGCGCCCAACATGGTAACGACTACGCCGATCACGCTGACCGGCGCAACAGTAGCTAGCGGCTCGAGCCTCAACAACCTGCTCTATGAAGATCCCTGGTTGACGCTGCGGACCAATGCACCAACGGCAGTGCCACGGCTGGTCTATCAACTGTTGAGCCCCAACCCCTCGGGCCGGATCGTCGGCATCGGGCTAGTCAACCAGAACGTGCTGCACAACTACGACCGATTCATCGTCGAAGTTTCCTCAAGCGCCGGTGGCCCCTGGACGAACTTCGGCGAGGCCGACCTGCGGAACGTCTCACCTGCCAACCAATACCTAGCTAACATGGACCTGCTGTTTGAGCTGAACACGGTCACTTCGGCCCAGTTCTGGCGTTTCAGCTTCGATCCGAACACCGGGGCGCCCATTGAGATCGGCAACATCGTAGGCATGCAGCTCTACAAGGTCGCCAAGAACCCCACCGTGCAGCAGTTCTCGCACGACTACGAGCGGGAGATCCGGCAGCTGCGGGCCGCGGGCGGTGCGCTCCACGTCTGGCGCGGCGCGCGGCACGTCAACTACTCGGCCGACTACATCTTTACCCGCATAGACGATGCACAGGCGACGCAGTTGCACGATATCTTCCGGCTGTACGGCGACCGACTTGTCGGATTCAAGGCGCCTAACCAGGCGGCTTACGTGCTGCCGTACGCCATGCCGCACTTCTATGGACGCATGGAGGGGTTCCATGTGATGCCCGAGCAGGGGGCGACCGCGACGACGCACTTGAACACCGTTACTACGCGATTCACGCATGGCTGGTAGGAGGAGGAGGATATGCCGACCGCGAACGTTGTACCTAATGCAGACGTGACTACGCAGTGGGATACCATCGTCCCGGGGACGCCCACTACGCACTTCGACAAGATCGACGAAGGCACGGCCTCGCCCGACGATGCAGACTACATCGAGACGGTGACTGTCAACGATCAGGACCAATGGGCCCTGGGCGATTCGCCGGCGAACCTAAGCGAGCTGACACAAATCGCCGTGAACTTCCGAGCGCGCATCACGGACGTTTCGGCCACAGCCAAGATCCGCTTGGAGCTGTTCCACACGGGAAGCACCGCCGTTACGGGCAACCCGAAGGACGTGGTGGGGGCCGACCTGGGCGGCTATGGCGTGCTGGGCACGACCACGAAGACCTGGACGGGCTTGTCGCTGACCAAGGCGCAGGCAGACAGCCTGGAGCTGCGCGCCACGTTCCTGGGGAGCTGAGGGGCCATGGCTTTACGCGTAACCAGATGGTCGCCGGATACCTGTCCATGCGTGATCGATTACGAGTGGGACGACGCTTTACCGCAAGAGGCGCGCGTGCACGTGGCTAACGCGATTGTACAGGCCTGTGCTGCGCATGCGGCGGCCACGGCACCGGCGGCGCATCTCGTCTTGGTGCTGGAAGAAAATCAGCGTAAGAATCTCTTCGATACCGAGGTACAGGCGCGAGTCGTCTTGTCTGAAACGCGCCGAGTGGAGTACATCTACCCCGACTCCACGCGGGTGCTCAATGTGCGATTGACGGGCTTCACGACGGCGCAGCGCACCGCTCTACAGGGCGTGGTGAACACGGATGCGCGCTTTGTCGGCAAGGTAGTGCTGATCTAGGTGGCGAAGACCTTATGCATAGGAGGGTCTAGCGGTTCAACAGTCGGCGCCAATTCAACGCGTTATTCTTCACTCTCCGGTTATGTCCCCAATGAGACTAGCGAAACTTTTGTCCAGTTGACCTTTCGCAGTGCCGGCACACTGAGCAACCTATATGTAAAGGTCACAACGAATACCATTGACGGTTCAAGCACGTTTCGCACACGCAAGAACCTGGCGAATGGTAATCAATCGGTGTCCATTGGCACCTCTACAACGGGAGAGTTTGAGGACACCGCCAACAGTGACAGCATCGCCGCTGGTGATGAGGCCAACTATCAGCTGGTAACAGGCGGAACAACCGGCAACATACTCGTTTTTGCGCTTTCTAGCCTATTCAACGCAACTACCAACACAGTCGCCAAGCTGAATACCAGAGAGAATGCTGTTACTGCCGCTGCTACTACTTTTTATCGCGCGCTCTGCAGCATGCGCAATGAGAGTTTAACGACTGAACCCGAAACGCAATTCAAGATCGGTACGGCTGGAACACTCAAGAATCTCTATGTCTACGTTTCAACCAATTCAGTGACTGCGGCTAGCACAGTGCGTAGCCGTAAAAACGCGGCCAATGGCAACTTGTCGGTCAGCATCACCGCGAGCACTACCGGAGTTTTCGAGGACACGACAAACAGCGACACGGTTGCATCTGGAGACAAACTGAATTGGCAGATAGTGACTGGCAGTACTGGCACCAGCATGACGGCCTACAACATATCCGGCGAGTTCGAAAGTACGAACGCGAGTTTCCCGGTTGTCTTCAATCGACTTGCGGGATTCGGGGTTGGGGCTGCAGATGGGTTCATGACAATTGCCGGAGGAGCGGAACCGAGTACAACGGAAAATCCTACGGATGCTAACATCGCAGGCACGGCGCGTAATCTCTGGTGCTACATCTCGGCAAATGGTCGCACCACCAACACCGACGTGGTCTTGCGCAAGAACTCGGCATCTACCGCTCTGACGATTGCCATTGCCGGTGCCGCCACAGGCGAGTTTGAGGACGCGACCAACTCGGTCACCTTCGTCGCCACCGATGAGCTGAACTATGCGGTGATCACTGGCACCGGATCCGGCACGTTCACCTTCCGCACCATCGGCTGCACGTTAGAGAACACTGAGGCGGGCATCGCAGGGCGCATCACGGCCAGCGATTCCACGCTTACTTACAGTGAAAAGGTGGGCCGTACTACTGCCAGCGACGCGACGCTGACCTACAGCGAGAAGACGGGGCGGGTCACTGCAAGCAGCGCCGACTTGACCTATAGCGAAAAGCTCGGACGAGTCACAGCCTCGAGCGCCGACTTGACCTACGGCGAGAAGGTGGGCCGCACGACAGCCGCAGATGCCACACTGACCTACAGCGAGAAAGTTGCACGCGCCACGGCCGCGAGCGCCGACCTGACATACAGCGAGAAGGTCGCGCGAATCACAGCCACCGATGCCACGTTGACCTACACCGAAGCTGGCGCCGCCGTGGCGCGGATCACGGCTGCCGATGCCACCTTGACCTACAACGCTAAGACCGGACGCATTACAGAGGTGGATGCCGATGAGACCTACAACGCCAAGACACCGAGGATCACTGCCGCCAGCGTAGACCTGACGTACAACCTCGCCGAGGCCAGGATTGCTGCAACGGATGTGGAGCTGGACTACTCCGTAGCGGCCGCCCCGCCGGGGCCGTGGGTGTTGGCCGATGCGCTCAAGATGCGCACTACACGGACGACACCGCTCATAGTCATCTCGTTGCCCGGCAACCTCTTCGTGCGCATGAGCACCGCTACGATTCGAGACATGTCCGGATTCACTGCCAGTCTTTTTGCTGACCTATACTCCCCCAGCGTCTTGTATGTCGAGGATGTGATCGACGACGGCGCCCCGGCCATCGATACGGCCACCAGTGAGGTGCGCTTCGGCATCGCCAACCAGGTCATCGCCACGAGCAGCGGCCCGATGGACGCACCGGACATCATCCGCACGCGGGCCTGGTTCGGGGCCCGTGTGACCATCTTCCTGGCCGTCGAGGGCCCGGACCTGCAGGTGCTGTTCTTTGCCATCTTCAACGGCACGATCCGCTCGACCGAAGTGGATCAACAGGGGATCCATGTACGCGCAGCGCGATTGAGCCAGGAGCATCTGCAGACACCTGCACGACAGGTACTGTCCGACAGTCTGGTATACACGAGCCAGGAGGGCGACGAGCCACAGGGCAACTTAGGTGCCGCAGTGCCCATCTTCTATGGGCGGTTCAATGTCACTGCAGTAACTAGAGCCTGGGATGCGTTGGATTCCGCATGGGGCGACGAGCGCTCGGATATATTCCCGGCACTGCTGGGCGTCAAGTATCCCATGGTGCCGCTTGTTTTGCTGTCAGAAAACTACAGGTGGAAGAGCGGGGAAACCGCCCTGACCAGTCACCGTAACTTGCTCCTGGCTGTAGGGGACGTGGACAACACCAACGGCACTAGGATCCTGCTGGCCAGACATGACAGCACTAGTTGGGAGTTCACCCCGCAACTCTTCAACCCACCGACTGGCAACACGGAGCGCATCCACTGGTCGCGCCTATACACCTGGAACAACGAGCTGGACCAGGCTACCGCCTTCTGCAAGGACCAATCGACCGACATGGATGTGGCGCCCAAGGCGGCAGAGAAAGCTTACGCAAGCTGTGGGGAGAAAGCTGTCGATGGGACGCACACGGCGACACCAAGCCTCCACCGGTTTGTGCATACCTTCTTCATCGCACGCAAGGATCCCGATTGGGGTGGCAGCGTACCCACCTTCTGGAGTGGCACGCTTCAGTGTATGGCTCTCATACCTGATCGCGTCTCCCAGCGCGGGGGGATTACCGATGGCGTCACCTTCGGAACCACGCTCAACGTGCAGAACCTGGAACATTTGTTTAAGCCCAACCTGGTACTAAACGTGGGGTCGGATGTAGGCTTTGCAAGCATCCCCTTGGGAGAGCGCATCTCGCTCCAGATGCCGGCCGTTGGGCCCAATCTGGGCGAGGTCATCGCGGTGCGCATCTGTTGGATAAGTGACCGCACCCAGACGAGCACGCAGACCCGGGTGGCTGCCCGGTACTTCCCAGGCATCGGCGGGCTTGTGCTGAGCACAGCCCCGGGTGCGAACGAATGGTTTACGACATACCTGTCGGGCAGCACGAGCATCATCACGCACAACCCCACAGCCGTAGGTGGAGGCCGACAGTTCGGCAGCTTCTACATCTGGGAACGCCTCGGCCGGAGCGGTGGTCCAGCCAGCCACCCGGTGCCTCAATGGGAGTTTGTGGAGATCGATGAGACCGATGGCCAGGGATACGCCTACGATGTGGTTTTCTGGCCTGGGAACGGCATCGTACGGCTCAATGCGGTATGGATGGAAGTGATCTACCGGCCCAGCTTTCTCAATCGAACAGCACGGCGCTTGCCAGGAACGAGTGCGCGAATCGCTGCGGAGGGTGGATTTGATGTCCGTGGCCGGCCCCGCAGCCAAGAGCGGCGCATCTACTATGGCGAGAAGAGGGTCAGCATCCCGTACACCGGCAACGTCCCAGACCCGCAGCAACAACCTCTTGGACAACAATCCGTCTGGGGAAGCGGCCAGGGACCGTTCCATAACGTGCGATGGGATTTCGATATCCCTAGTTACGTGTCTACTGTACTGCCGTTCGATAACCCCGCGTCCATCGCCTTGCACTACATCGACAAGTACCTAGGGGACTACGGCGCGTGCGCGATTGGGGTCGGTGAGTTGGGCAGTTTCCGTGACGCCATCACGTACTATGAATCCCTAGGCTCTTCACCTTTCTGGCGCTTGTCAGTACAGGCCTCAACACGCACGGGTGTGCAAGTCTTTTTAGATCGCTTGGCCGAGCACGGCAAATGCTTCATCCAACGGCAGACGCTCTCGGATGGTACTTACAAGTGGCGCATCTATGTAGATACGCCTACCCCTGCAACAGACTTCCCCGCACGCAACTGGCGGGCAGGCGAGGCGCTATCCGTCCAAGACATCATGCCCGAGACGCTGCGCGTTGAGCTGACCGGCATCGACGCTATCCGTAATCGCTTCGTTCTCCGGTATGGCTTGCACGAACCTACTGGACGGTTTGCATACGAACGCACGCTCAACAAGGACAGCACCAACTTGGCGACACAGGGGGCGCTCTACCGCACAGCCTGCTCGACGAGCGAAACACGGTACGCCGACCCGGTCACGGGGATCGGGTTCGTGCAAGAGGAGATCATCGAGCTGCCCTGGCTCTGGTTCCCAGACACGGCGGACGAGATCCTGAAGTGGCATTGCAACCTGAAGCGCGAGCGCCGCGTGGGCGTGACGCTGACCGGGGGGCTGCTGTTGGCCGACATCCAACCGGGCCATGTGG
>Ga0209751_10000494_pt1 | contig 42194 bp, 58 predicted proteins | sample RifCSP13_1_FD_184019 | JGI IMG/M metagenome (GOLD analysis project Ga0209751, IMG submission 184019) | Soil microbial communities from Rifle, Colorado - Rifle CSP2_sed 13_1 (SPAdes) (version 2) | ecosystem: Environmental > Terrestrial > Deep subsurface > Rock core/Sediment | place: Rifle...
CCCGCCACAGGCTCTCCGACGGTTCGTCGATCAGTAATTGGCAGGTTAGTCTTCATTACATCTTACTTCGTCCGTTTCGGTACGCCGCGAGAGCCGAGGCTTCTTTCGCCGTCCTCGCGAAGCCAAGGCTGAATTCCTCGTTAGGCCAAGTGAGTTAATTTACCGCCTGGCGATCGGGTCACTCGAGCAAAGGCTTCACTACCGCCTCCAGCCCAGCGCGATCTCGCGCTCCGATGATCTTCTGGCGGATGCTACCTTCTCGATCAATGACTAATGTCGTCGGCAGGCTCAGGACGCCGCCGAACTTCGCCTGCACGTTTTCGCCTCCAAGCACGACCAGATAGTCTTGTCTGATTTCGCTCTGAAACTCTCTAACGCCTTCAGCCGAATCGTCCCACGAAACGCCGATGACACTCAGACCTTGCGCGCCGAGATCACGCTGCAATGCGCTCAGGTCGGGGATTTCCGCGCGGCAGGGCACGCACCATGTGGCCCAGAAGTTGACGAGTACGACACGCCCTTGAAGCTCACTCAGATGAAAGGATCCGCCGCTGAGCGTCTGCATTGCAACGTCAGGCGCGCGTACGAAACTCCCTGCTGCGCTGGTTTCGGCTGATGTCGCGGGTTCTACCGCTGGGCCTGCAGGCGCAACCTTGATCTTGGCCTCCAGGTTGGGTACCAATCCAGCAAGTTTCGAACTCGCCAGGATCGTCGCATAACCACTGGCGACAAGCACGCCGATAAAGATTAGGACGACTCCCGAAGCGACCTCAACCTTATGCAAATGCTGGCGGAAGCGAGCGTAGAAACTTAGAAACTGGTTGATGCCAAGGCCGGTGAGCAGGAAGGGCACCGCAAGTCCGGCCGCATAGAACCCTGAAAGAATGAGACCGCTTTTCCATCCGCCGCTGGTAGCGGCCAGCCCAATGATGCCTCCCAGGATCGGACCAATGCATGGCGTCCACCCAGCGGCAAAGGCAATGCCCAACGTAAAAGAACCGAGCATACCACGTGGTTTCTGCCGGGATAAGAAACGCGTGTCCTTATACAATGTTCCGATCTTCAATAGCCCGATTAACTGAAGACCGAAGATGATGATAACCACGCCGCCAATGATCCGAACCCAGGGATTGGAGATCACTGAGGCTCCGATCCAACCGGCGGCTGCGCCGAGTGAAACGAAGATCAGCGATAGTCCTGCATTGAAGGCGAGAGAGTTGGCAATGACGGAGCGGCGGGCAGCCGATTTTGAACCCTCGCCTGTCTTCAAGCGTTCGATACTCACGCCCGAAATCAAAGAGACGTAGCCGGGCACAAGTGGCAGTACGCAAGGCGAAAGAAATGACGCCACCCCTGCGACGAATGCCACGGCGATAGTGATGTTCGCACCTTCCATGTTCCTCTTTACCCTCCAAGACTACCGACTAAAACGCTTTCCTGCTTCGCGCGGCGCGACGAATGTGCGCGCTTCGGTCGACGATGGCGAGCAAGGCTGCTCTGGCGCCTGTATTGTTCGATCGCCACGGTCGCAGATTGTTAGGTGCCATTGTCTCCCTCGGGTTGCCTTCTATCAGCCGGCTTACCGCCTAGGTCAAGGCTCCACGACCCGCTCCCGATCCACAAGAGATAGAGGCAGAGGGCAATGGCAATGCTCGGGATGATCGGTTCCTCAGGTTGCAAAGGGAACAGCCCGGGATCATCCACGACCAAGTGGACGTAGGTAGCGACCACCATCATCACAATCGCGGAGAGGCTAGCAAGTCGCAAGAGAAAACCTAAGATGAAGAGTACGCCGACGCCAATCTCCGCCGCCGGAACAACCCACATATTGAACGAGTGGAACGGGATGCCCGCTGCTGTCAGCTGGCCGGAAAACGCCGTGCGAAGTGCTGGAACGGCGAACTTCATAACGCCTGTCGACAGGAAGAGTAGTCCTAGAAGGATACGGATTGCGGCTGCGGAATTGCTGGCCCGCGTTTGACGCAACTTGGTCAAGATGTCGTTCATCTTGTGCTCCATACCTCATCCACCTTTTGCCCTCCTAACTACGAACTTGCTGACCAGCGCGATTACGACGAGCGGGCTAACGATTCCGCATCAGCCGCGAGCGTCAGCGAGTCGGCTGCATGCGGTTGGTTAGACGACCAGCCTTCTTTAGTTCCTCGCACCGACACCATCGCTTCCACCCCAAGCAACCTATAGCACATGAGGAAACTCCGATGGCACGGCCACCTAGCAACATCCAGGTTCGGCCGCATCCGCAGGGCGGCCTTTGGCCTTTTGAAGCCAATCATCCGCCCACCTCCTCCAGCTCTCGGACATCTGGGGAACCGCCAGCAACCGCTCGACCTCATCGCGATCACGGGTGTAGATGCGAAATACATCTCGGATGGTGAGATCATGATCGGGTCTCTCGACTACCCGGATATCATCTCCGGTGCCTACATCACCCTCGACGATTATTCGCATGTAAGACCCGGGTCGCAACGCCTCGGTGAAGCGGCGCGGAAACATCTTATCGTTCATCCGAACTCCAAGCCGCCAGCAAGGTATCCGCGGCTCGGAAACCTCAAGAACCGTGGTCCCGATCTGCCAACGCTCTCCGACGAGCGCGTTGTTCACCTCGATCCCTTCCGTCGTGAGGTTTTCGCCAAACTCAGCGTATGCAAGCGATCGGCCGATCTCCTGTTCCCACCACCGTAGGTCTTCGGCGGCGTAGGCGTAGACTGCTTTATCGGGTCCCCCGTGTGCCTTGCGATCCGCCTGGTCGTCTCCGGCAAGGTTTACACCTCGGGCTGCGATCCGACCGACGGCAGGTAATTTCCAGATCGCACTCTTGGCCGGGCGACCGCTGTATTCGAACTCGCGCACGGTACCGATGTTGACTGAGAGGACCTTTCCTGCGGTAGTCGCCATTAGCTTTCCTCCTTCCACGTGCGGCTAACGACCAAGCTCACCTGCCGCGGCGGCCGGTGAGACCTTGAACCCCGAAAACGCTACCTGCCGCCGCGGTCAGGTGCAGCGCCTGGTTCGGCGGCTTTCGATTCGGGGGACGGCGCCACTCAGCTTTCATCCCTCCGTCTGCCAGTAGCTGCCGCACCACCCCTTCCGGCGTCGGACGGTCCAAACACTCTACGAACAAATCCGGGGCGACCACATACTCCGCGGCCTGCGGGCTAGTGGTCTCGTACGGCCACCGGAACCGCGCACGTTGGAGGAATTTGAACGTCCAGACGTCCAGGTCGTGCCTGCGGCCGTCAGGCAACCGCACTTGCACGCTTGCGACGTCGTCGGTCGAATCGTCGCCAGACGACGGCTCCGTGTGCTCGAACTCCAGCCAAGAGCCAAACGCCGGGGCCCTTGCCATCGAGAACGCCTCATGCGGCCGAACTTGTACATCTGCAGAACTCATCTGCCTTTGCCCGACACCTCATTACTTCTTGGCCGCGTGCTTAACGAGGAACTCCCGCATCAGCCGGGCGATGGTGTCCCCGTCGGTCTCCAGGGCGAAGTGCCCGGCGTCGAGCAGGTGGTATTCAAGCGTCTTCAGGTCTCGCTTGTATGGCTCGGCTCCGGCGGCGGGGAAGATCTGGTCGTTCTTGCCCCAAACGATCAGCAACGGCGGCTGGTGCTTGCGGAAGTACTCTTGCCACTTCGTGTAGAGTGCCGGGTTGCTGCCGTAGCTGAGGAACAGGTCGAGTTGGATTTTGTCGTTCCCCTTGCGGTCGAGCAGAAACTGGTCGTGGGCCGGGCCGTCTGGGCTGACGAGTTCTGGAGACTTCACCCCGTGCGTGTACTGCCATTTGGTCGCGTCGTAGGTGAGCAGCCCGCGGAGCGCATCCCGCTTCGCCTTGTCGTTCGGTTCTTGCCAATACGCCTTGATCGGCTTCCAGAAGTCGTTGTCCAACCCCTCATCGTAGGCGTTGCCGTTCTGGACCACGATCGCCGTAACACGCTCCGGGTGCATGACGGCCAGGCGGTAGCCGACCGGAGCGCCGTAGTCTTGGACATACAAGGCGTAGCTCTTGATGCCGATTTTATCGGTGAACCCCTCGATCACCTTCGCGAGGTTGTCGAAGGTGTATGAGAACTTGTCGCGTGAGGGCATGGAGCTATGGCCGAAGCCAGGGTAGTCCGGGGCGACGACGTGGTACTTGTCCGCCAGCGACGGGATGAGGTTGCGGAACATTTGCGAGCTGGTCGGGAAACCGTGGAGCAGCAGCACCGTGGGGGCGTCCTTCGGCCCAGCCTCTCGGTAGAAAATGTCCAGTCCGTCGATGTTCACGGTACGGTGGGCCACCTTCGGCTCAGAGGTCTGGGCGGCCGGTTTGGCTGGCTGTACCGAGGTGACAGGGTCATCAGCCGAAACAAAAACTGGGTAGGCAACGGCCGTCATCAAAAACACGATGCCCACAATCAACACATATAAACGGTTCATGGTCAGAGCTCCTTTCTTGTCGGTCATGGTTGGGTTACTCGGCGAAGACCGCGGCGGCCGCAGACGCGGCGCAGGCGCGACCGCCCACTAGTTGCACTTCATCCCCTACAGTAAGTTCGCCACTTTCGATCACAAAGCAGTTAAGCGCGAGCTTGGCGTCGAAGCGACGGTAGATGTCACGGGTGATTTCCTTGTTCTGAACTAGCGTGTCCGGATCGTATGAGGTCATGATGCAGCGCAGACGCAAATCCTGGACACCGATGAGCGCCTTGCCTATGCGCAGGCATCCGCCCGGCCACTCGCGCTCTGTCAACCCCTCGACGCCGCCGATCACGATGTTGGGCCGCAAACGCCGATGGTCGTGACCGAAGGCAGCGATGGTGCCGTCAGTGGCCACAGCAGCGGCAGCACGTCGAAGCGCTCAATGCCGTCGTAGCGCACCAGCTTCGCGCCTCGCCCGACAATGTCCACAACCTCGGCGGCGACCTCTGGACTGTTCCACGGCCGACCGTCCACAAGGGGTGTGCCATCCAGACCCAGCGTACCCCTATGACCTAGGAAACGCGGATGAGAGCGCGAGGTGATCACCCTCTCCTGGGCGTCCTCGACGTGTACGACTCGGTCACCTTCGATGCCGAGCGGCCCGATGCCTACCCGTTGCAGCTTCTCACCGGCCATTGTCTTGACCGGATATCTCCAGATCTCAGTGACCTTCATCGCCACCTGCGTTGCTGATGAGCTTCTTGCCGCCGAACCCTCGAGCTCAGCCGCCGCCGTAGGCGGTCGGCTGCAGCCCGTTGTTAGCCCGCTTTATGTGTTTCATCCAACGTTTGCAGAAGGTCGCTAGCCCCCCATGGCTTTCACGACATCGTCCGTCGAAAGAACCGCATTGGCGATATACCCGAAGTTGACGAGGGCTGCCTTGTAGCCGTCGCCCAACTCGGGATGCCGGGCCGCAGCCGTCGCGTTTTTCACCACGGCAACCTCGAAGCCCCGCTCGAGCAATTCGCGCATGTGTGCCTCGACACACAGGTTCGCCGACATCCCCGCCAGGACGACCTTCCCGATGTTGCGCTTGCGGAGTTGCAGGAGCAGGTCGTTGTTCTCCGGGCCATAGACCTTGTGGGGGCTGGCCACGACGGTCTTGCCGTCCTCAATGAAGGGCTTGTAGCGCTCGAGCCAGTCGGCGCCCGATCCGGCGAAGCCTTCGAGGCTCAACGGTCCGCTGCGCTCGAACATCTTGATCTCATGCATCATCTTCTCGAGGGTTCCACCGAACTTCCACGAGTCATCGGTTGGGTAGTAGTAGTGGGGCGAGATAAAGACCTCGAACCCATTCTTCTTTGCGGCCTTGAAGAGCCGCTCGATGTTCTCGACCGTTTTGTTCTCCTTGACACTATCGCCGACCAGTTGCCAGGTGACGCCCTTCTCGCTGAGGAAGTCGTTCTGAGGGTCGGTGACTAGCAATCCAGTGTCCTTCTTGTTGATATCCACGGTTCATCTCCTTCCTTTTGTTTGATTAGAGTGCGATTCGTAACGAAACGCGCCGAATCGTTGATAGGCAAGCGATGCAGAATCAGTTCAGGTCTTTTGGCTTAGAGGCGTTCCTGTTTTCATGCTTCCCTTACTCGCCACATGTCGCCCTTACGTCAGCTTCGAAGCGTCACAGACATAATTACGAACTTACTGATTGCCGCCATCGCAACGAGCGGCTAATCCACGGATTCGAGATCATTGAGAAGCCACCTCCGCGATGAATGCTATGGCCACCGTGATGTTCGCACCTTCCATATTCCTGTTTACCTTCCAAGACTATCGACTAAAATTGGTCTCCTGCTTCCTTCTGAGTGACGTTTGCGCGCTGCTCTTTCGGTCCCGACTGGGAGGGGCGAGGTTACTCCTGTGCCCGTACCATTCGATCGCCACGATACCCGACAGGGTCAGCGTGACCGCGGCTGACAGCAGGCAGTACTGGCAAAAGGCATGAAGGATAAACGCCTGGACGAATAGGAGCCAGGCCGTGGTCGCCAGCATCATCGCCACAACCACAGCCAGCAGCCTACTGGTCCATTGATGCCCGAAGGCCGCCAGTGTCGCCAAACTGAACACAATAAAGTAGGCCAGCGCGCCTAATCCCGCGACCGGTACCCCGCCGATGCTGGCGTAAGCGCTGCCTAGCACTTCGGAACATCCCGACGTCACCGTGCATCTGACGCTGTTGCCCGTGAGATGTTCGACTGTCAGGTAAACCGCATCAGCCAGGCCCACCAGCGACACCAACGCTGCGAGCGTGTAGTTCCCAGTGCCTGCCGGACGGGCGGTGCGCGTCATCTCCTTTCTCTTACGATTCACTTTCTCTCCTCTCTCACTATTTGCCGGCCAGCAACTCGAGCATCTTCGCGGAATCCCACGTTGGCAGCTTGCACGCGTAATTGAGGCAGACGTAGGCCGTAGCTTTGCCGTCTCGGCTCGACTGGTATTTCGTGAACTCCGCCAGCCGCGTAATCTCAGGCTCCTTTTGGTCGGTTGGCTTGAGCAACACAACCTTGTTAGGTATGAACCTCGTCCTCAGCGCTTTGAGCATGGCTCTGGTGTCTTCCGCCTGAGAACCGCCCGCAATCACCACTTCATAAGAAGGACCTATCCCGAAATCCAGGGCCACCAGGAGCTGCGTGCTAGCTGACGGCGACGACTTGATTTCACCGGAAAAGGTGCGCCCGATGGCCGCCGCTTTTTGCTCGAAATCTGTGTTGGCTGTGATTCTCCCAAGCCGGAGCAGGTTCAACATCGCGACGGAGTTGCCGGAAGGGATCGCGCCGTCATAAATCTCCTTGCTTCGCACAAGCAAGGCTTCGCCATCATCCGCCGAGAAATAGAAGCCGCCGCGACTCGCGTCCCAAAAATGTTTGAGCAGATCGTTATTTAGGTCCAGAGCTGTGCGCAGATAGTTGATCTGGAATGTAGCCTCATGGAGTTCCAGCAAGCCCCAAATAAGAAAGGCATAATCCTCGGCGTGGGCTTTGATGGTCGCCTGCCCCTCTCGGTAGCGGTGCAGCAGGCGGCCATCCGACGTGCGCACATTTCTTTGGATGAAATCGGCGGCGCGTATTGCGGCTTCCAAATACTTCGGTTCATTGAAGGCTTGCGCGCCCTTGGCGAGTGCCGCGATCATCAGACCGTTCCAGTCGACCAGGATCTTGTCGTCCTTTCCCGGATGTATGCGCTTTTCCCGCACTGCGAAGAGCTTCTGGCGCGCCCGTTCCAGGCGGTCCTGCAACTGTTGCTCCGGCAGTTTCAGTTCGGCGGCGATCTCCCTGAGCGGCTTGCTCAGGTAAAGGATGTTCGTGCCGGGTTTATTCCCCGTTGATTGCTCCGTGAAGTTGCCCCCGCTCTGAACGCCAAAGACTTTGACGATTAAGTCGGCATCCTCCCTACTTAACGCTTGCCGAATTTCTTTCTCTGACCAGAGATAAAACTTTCCTTCCTCACCTTCGCTCTCAGCGTCCTCGGCGGAATAAAAGCCGCCTGAGGCCGAGGTCATGTCACGCAATACATAGGTAAAGATTTCCCGCGCGGTTAACTGATATTCGTCCTTTCCAGTCGCCTGGAAAGCTTCGGTGTAGGCCATAGCGAGCATTGCCTGGTCATAGAGCATCTTTTCGAAATGCGGTACGCGCCAGGTCGGCTCTGTTGAGTAGCGGTGAAAGCCAAAGCCGACGTGGTCATACATTCCACCCCGGCGCATTGCCTGTAGAGTCCTTTCGACCATCTCCAAAGCCTTCGCGTCACCCGTTCGCTTCCAATATCGTAAGAGAAACAGGAAGTTGTGCGGAGTGGGGAATTTCTGAGATTGGCCGAAGCCGCCATACCTTTCATCAAACCGACTCTTGAGTTGTTGGTAAGCGGCCTGCAACGTGGAGGCATCCAGCTCCGCTCCGGGTGAATTGCTTGTTTTCTGCTGAAGCGCGGAAGTAATCCGGGTGGCCGATTGTAGGATGCGCTCATGCTGAGTCGCCCAGGCTTCATTAACGCGCGGAATCAGGTCCAACAATCCAGCCTGTCCAAAACGACCGTCCTTCGGGATATAAGTAGCGACGAAAAAGGGTCTCTTGTCCGGCGTCATAATGATCGTGAGAGGCCATCCACCGCTACCCGTCATCAACACCGAAACGTTCATGTAGACGTTGTCAATGTCTGGACGTTCTTCGCGGTCCACCTTGATGGGTACAAACGCATCGTTCATCAGGCTCGCCACCTGCGAATCGCTAAACGATTCCGCCTCCATCACGTGACACCAGTGACACGTCGAGTAGCCGATTGAAAGAAAGATCGGCTTGTTCTCTTTTCTCGCTTTCTCGAAAGCCTCCTCGCCCCAAGGGTACCAATCCACGGGGTTGTGCGCATGCTGCAAGAGGTACGGGCTCTTCTCGTTGATCAGCCGGTTGGTTTTTCCTTCGCGCTTAACTGGGGACAAATCGCGCGATTTTTGTCCCCGTGTTTGGATCAAAACGAAAGAGCCACCCACTGCCAGGAGCACAAGCAAGCCGGCGGCGGAAAACAGCAGTCTCTTCCTCTTTGCTTTAGGATTTTTTGTTTCAGTCATGGGGCGGCAGAGTTTTCTCAAGTGTGTGCGTGTGCGAGCGAGGGCCCAAAGTCTTCTGAGTGCAGCGGTAAGAACGCAAGCCTATCGAGTGTCGTGCCAATGTCCGTGCTCAGTTGACCAAACCTTGCCTGGCGGCGGAGGACCGGGAGGTTGAGTCGCACCAGGTTGGCCGACCGGTTGCGACGACGGGCGGGAAGGAGTCACATCATGCCAGTGCCCATGCTCCGCGGACCAGACTTTTCCTGGCGGAGGCGCGCCGGGGGTTCCGTCCAAACCAGCGCGCGATGACACGAGCGTCAGCACCGAGGCCCCGACCAGGATGGCTGCGCCCGCCCAAAGCGCTATTCTCGCAAACCCGCTTTTGGTCCTGGATTTTCCGCCGCAGCAGCGCTTGTACTTTCTTCCACTGCCGCACGAGCAAGGCGTATTGCGACCTGCCTTCATGCTTATTCCTCTCTAACTCCAGGCGAGCGACGGCTGAAGTACACGGCAGCGCTTTAACTCGCGGCCAGCTTGCCGACCAGGGCATTCGAAAAAGCCGCCTTAATCTCTTCGAGACTGTTCTGCTTCGTTATCTTGCCCAATACCTTCTTGCTCTGCGTGTCTATGAGCAGCATGTAGCCCGTCTTGCCAGCGTTCTCCTGGTAGTAGTTCTCCAAACCGAGCAACGCCGCGTACCGCGCCGACTGATCTTTGGTGAAGTCGTCCGTCAGGTCGAAGCGGGTAAAGAGGATTGACTGCCCCTGAAAGTCGCGCTTTACCTTGTTCAGGTTTGGCTCGAGCGCCTTACAAGAGTTGCACCAGTCGGCGTAAAACAACACCGCGAGCACTTTGGGCGATTCGACCTTTTGATTCTTCGCTTCTTCTTGGGCTTTCAGGGCCACTAACGCCGGCGAAATGCCGAGTACAAGAACGGTTGAGATAAATACGCGTTTGAATTTCATTTCTTCTCCTCAGCAAAATGGAATTTTGTTAGTTCAGAACTGAGTGGAAAGCTGTAGCAGATCGGCGCTGCGCATGTCTGAGACCATGCCATATAGCAACCCGCGCTGTTTCCACATGACTACGTTGTAGCCCTTCTTGCTTTCCACCAGACAAGGCCTTTCATCGAGCTTGACGAGTCGCTCCTGCGGCAGGTCAATTTCGCTGCCATCGAGTATGAAAAGCGACACGCGCTGCGCGGGTGGTCCGTAGAGGAGTAACGCCGCACGTTGGCCTTGCAGGTAACAGAGTCGCCCTCCGTTCAGTGTGAGACCGCCCTCCTTTGGCAGGCGAAAGCTGAAGTCCACCTTGCTGCGAAACCAGGCTTGTACAATCTCCGGGTCGGTCGACGTCACTTCCGTTTCACCCGATAGGTATCGCGCATGATCGTCAACAAGAACGGAGGTTAGACGCTGAGAGGCTCCGTCAGAACGGAGCGACCTCAGCCAAGAGACTCCAGCCAGCACTGCGATCATTAACAGCGCGCCCAACGCCCATGCCACTCTGCGACTGCTAATAATTCTGCGCAGGCGCGATGCTCCCGCCGGTCGGTGTTCTTCTGCAATCCGGCTCAACACCTTCTCGCGCAAAGCCACCGAGGCTGCCTCGCGCGGCGCACGCGACTTCAAGAGAGCTTTCAGACGTTCCTCCGCGGCGAAAAACTCCCGGCAGGCAGCGCAACTTTCCAGGTGCGCCTCAGCCCCTGCGACCTCCGCGGCGACCGGGTGAGATAGACCTTCGCTGCCCATCAGTTCCGCACGGTAAAGATGTTTTCTTGCCGAACTGCACCGCATAACCTACTCCCTCAACAAGCCACGGCGCTTGGCGTACTCCCTGAGCCGCTCGCGCAGCAACCTGTGACCGCGATAGAGGCGCGAAGCGACAGTGCCCGCCGGGCAGTTAGTAATCTCGGAGATCTCTTTGTAGCTGAGTTCCTCAATGTCTGATAGCCAAATAGTCGTGCGAAACTCGATGGGCAGCTCTTCAAGCGCTTGCTGCAACTCGCTATCGAGCAGTTGCGCGAAGAACTGCTCTTCCGGGGTCGCGGACGGTCCCGTTTCCATGCTCTCCAGCAGAGCCTCATTCAACCCGACATCAGCCGTTGGCTCGCGCGACTGCCGGTGAAACTCGTTAATCTGTGTGTTATAGAGGATCTGAAAGAGCCAGGTCTTCGTCTTCTCCGGCGAGCGCAGACTCACGTACCCTTTGAAGGCGCGCAAGGCGGTCTCCTGCACCAGATCTTCGGCGCGCTCTCGCCGCCCGCCAACGAGTCTCATCGCGAAGGCAAACAGGCTGTCGAGGTGGGCAACCAACGCGTCCTCGAACGTCGGAAGCTCTTGCGGGAGAGGCTTCTCTGGCTCGCTGTCAACAGTCTGCTGCCCCTGAATGATTTGAAAACGCCGCGGCACTTTCCTCTCTTCCATTAGCTAAGACAAGTCTCGGGCAGAATTTCTTCCCGGCCGGGTAGGATGCATCCTGCCGCAGCGGCGGGAAGAAACACCTCAGAAACTTTGTCTTATATCAATAGAGCACGCTTCCACACCGTGCTAACTGCGATACTTTCGCAATCGGCCCGGCTCTCCCGAGACTAGGTTCCGTCCCAAAGGTTCGGTTACCAAGTAATTGATTGCATGGAACACGAGAAGAGTTTCCCAATCTTTCGGCAACTCTGGCAGCCTCTGGCAATCATTGCGGCGCTCGCTTTCACTTACGCAACAGTGCTCGCCAAGCTGGGGCACGATTGGTGGGAGGACCCAAATTATTCGCACGGACTCCTGATCCCGTTCATTATCACCTACATTCTGTGGATCCAGCGCAAACGAATATCGCGCGAGCCAGCGCATCCGTCATTGCTTTGGGGAGGGGCAGGCGTCATTTGCGCGCTGCTCGCCTTGTGGGCGGGAACAGCGGGCGCCTAACTCTACATGCAGCGGATGTCTCTGGTGCTGATGCTGGCAGGCATCGTAATTTATTTCTGGGGCTTTCATTTGCTCCGCGTGATGTTCGTGCCACTCGCCTTGCTGGTCCTGGCTGTCCCAATCCCAGCCATCGTCTTTAACAAGATAGCTTTCCCCCTCCAGCTCTTCGCTTCGCGCTGCGCCGTGTGGGCCATGCGCGGCTTTGATATCCCCGTGCTCCGCCAGGGTAATGTCATCGAATTCCTGCCGCTTGGAGCAAGCGAGACCAAGAAACTGGAGGTGGTGGAAGCGTGCAGCGGTATCCGCTCGTTGATGACTCTGGTGACTCTGGCCGCAGTCTATGCGTACTTTACGTATCCGAGAAGTGACGACTCAGACCTGCACAATCGCAAAACGGGGTTGGCCAACATGCTCAAGCGGTTTGGTTTCTGGCGCTCTGGTGTTCTAGTCGTTTCTGCTGTTCCCATTGCCATCATCACCAACTCCCTGCGCGTCAGCGGTACGGGCGTGCTGGCTCGCTACTACGGCACACAGGTGGCGGACGGTTTCTTCCACACGTTCTCTGGGTGGGTCATCTACATCGCTGCGTCGCTTTTGTTATTCAGTGTCGGATTGCTGCTTGACCGAGGGCCCAGGTTTCGCAAAGGCAATTATGTGGACACACAAGGTTCATCAACAGTCGCTGAGGTGGCGGTTCCAAAATAGTGTGGGCTATTGTAGGCAGTCTGACCACCTCTGCAATCGGCAGAATCAAATTGACTACCTAAGGAGTGCCGGTTACTGGTGGCGATGGGTAGAACTCTTCCGACGGGCGTTGAATGGATTTCCATCTAAGCAAAGAATAACTAATATGTTGCTGAGACCCTTTGCGATTGTCTTCGATCTCCCTGTCAAACAATTGACTATGAATGTGAGAAGTCACACAAATTATACGAATAACTCGAAGCATTGAGTTTAATGTTGATTCAGATAAATGCTTCGTATTGTTTCGTGGAGCCGGATTGTTTCTCTTTTGACCCTAAAGGCATCGTGGCTGAGTTTAGCTCCACAAGACAATTGGGGTCGCGTCCTAATTCCTCTGTGTAGCAAACGAAAAGGTTCTTGTTTTTTTAGCAAGAAGCTAAGCTGCCAGAAGAGCAAGATCTGGTTGCCGGAACTTGAGAGCAGTAGCCATAACTTGGTGCCCCTTTCGTGTGATTCGATAGTAGTTAGTTTTGAACACCTTATAGATGAGTTTGTGGGCCCTTAAGAGGGCCAGCAAACGACTAATGCGGGCGGAACTGCTTTTTTGGTTGCTGGGCTCCAAGGCTTGGCGCAGGTCTCGGTTACGAAAGCCTTGTAATGAATGTTCGCCATGCAAAATGAGTTGAAACAAGCTGGCATCCTCAGGACTGATCGGTCGCAAAGCCCGATAGTGACGCTTGCCTCTGATCTGTCGGGAGACGCGATCCAACAACCGATAAGAGGGAATTTCCAGACCCACCACTGCCAGCGCGTCCAAATAGCGGGCGTTAGCCGCAGCACTCAGTTCCGCGCGGCGGCGGCAATCAGCAATGCCTCTGCGCAGATCCATCCATCGCATTACCAGCTTGCCCGCGCGCCGACCTTCGCGCCGGACTTTGAAACGCTTGGGGTTATTAATCGTGGTCTCGATCCTCAGCACACTGCCTTGCTTGTCGTACATTTTGATCGAGTTCTCTTCAACCCGGTGTTTCACTCTGATACCTTCCACCCGTCGTTGCAAATCACTGCTGACCTCCCCGCTAAAACGTTTGTCGGTACGGCGCTGCAGAAACCGCATTACTTCTTCACTGCCAAACTGAAACATGGCATGGCGCAGCAGCAAGGGATAAAGCTCAGCCAGACTAGCGGAACTGCAAAACATCACATCCGTGGCATATTCCATTTGCCGCACGCTCCAGTAGTAGCCGTGCAGGTCGAGACCGGTGCGCGGGTGGATCCAGGGATTCACTTTTTGGGCCAGTGCATCCAGAAAAGGACGCCAGTTGCGGGCTGTCAAACGATCCATCAGTTTCTGCGCGCGCGGAGCGTCAGAGATATGCGTAAAGCAGTTGTCTCGCTGGGTATAGGTAATGCCCGCACGATCCATTTGCTTAGCCAACCACTCTCGTCCGTTCAGACAAACCTGAATGCTGAACGGCAGCCAAGTCTGCAAGCGCACATGCATCAAGCCAAACTCCCGATCCAGATAATAGAAGTAAAGGTGCAGACATTTACGTTCCGTCGAGATGAGTTTCAAATGCTTCGTGGCCGCATCCTTTCGCAGATCAAAGGACTGGCAGGGTTCGACACAAGCAAACACAGCGATCAGCCCTTGTTTGATGCCATCTCGTTCCATGATCTCCAACGCCAACTCCTCTTTCGAGGCCTTAGAAGACCAAAGATATTGATAAGGTCGCCCGAGCTTGCTGGCCGTGCTCTTCGCCTGCTCGATAATCCGCTGCGACAGACCTTCAGCATAGCGGCCAAAATCCTTGAATAACACATGTTGGCTGTACAGAAAGATCTCCAAGCCCTTAACATGTACTATCGAACGCAAAGTGCCGCGGAACAGCACTCGGTCAAAACCCGAAAGAGTTCCAGTTATGCGGTTACTGTGCCGTTCCAGAAAACGCTTCATGACTCGCCTCCGGCTATCCGTTTGTTGGTTCAAACAGATAATGCCAAAAAGTGGGTCATGGAGCGTTGTTTTATTTTTGGTTGCGGCCCTGGCCGCGCTGCGAATCCACTGTGTTCTCGTGTATCCATTTTGTGTCCGGACCGCATGACAACGGCTGGTAATGGGATGTCACTGGATATCACGATCTTCAAGATGCTTGGCAACCTTCGATCGCTGCACAAGGTCGGGAGTTCGAGCCTCCTCCGTTACCAATTTAAACGGATTCAAGTCATTACTGTAAAGGGCGATGACCTAAGTTACCTCATTATTTCTCAGCGCCGCCCGGTCATTAAGGACCGTTAAGATCGATGGTGTCGCCGCGGCTACCCTGCCGGTGACTTCTATTGCCAAAATCGCACAGCCGAAAATCTCTCCGGTTTCTGCCGGGGCGGGATTTGAATTAACCCAGTCATACAATCCTTCGATTGGCGCGGCTATTATTTCCTCGCCGAGATAACCGCACAGTATCGCCTGCTGATGAAATGCTTCCTTTAGAATTTCAACATTGGCCATTCCCATTCCTTCGGCGTAGTAGTTTATTGCTTCACGAATTCCGCTCTCAGCTGAAAGGCTCATTTTTTTCTCCTTGTCATTTTGTCTTGTTTGTAGATAGCAAAGTATCAAGGTAGGTTCATTTTCTGTAAAAGATCGATCACTCTAGGGTCGTTGCCAAGGCTGTTGAGCGAATCGCCGTCGGCTGCTCCGGCAATTTCTCCTTTCAGAAACACCATCTCGCCGTTCCTTTCCGCGAATGCTTTCTCCAACCACTCAATCGCCTTGTCATTCTCTCCGATTCGGCAGTACACCCGTGCTATACAAATTGCGGGAACATATTCCCGCCGCCGCATTTCGAGCAGTTGGTCAAGAATAAATGCGGCTTCCTCTTTTTTACCCACCAAGCCGTAAGCCGAGCCTAAGTCCGCCAAAACAATTTGATGACCGCCGAGTGACACCGCTTTTTTTAATTCCTTGACGGCTTCTTCATATTCTCCTTCGCTCAGATAAATCGCTCCCTTTAACCAGTAAGCTCCGAAAAAATCAGGCTCTATCTCCATAATCTTGCCGGCCTGGTCTAAGGCTTCGTCTAAAAGGCCAGCCGAAAAATACGTCCATCCAACATTCATATTAATAAGCGGCGAGAGAGGATCGATTTCGAGCGAGCGTTTGCCACGGCTGATCGCTTCGTCAAAACGCTCTTCAAAGCCGAGGAACATTGCGTAGTATGAAAGAGCCTCAGCGTTGTTCGGATTCAGGGCTATTGATTGTTTGAACTGTTGTTCAGCTTTCTCCCATTCCCAGTCATAAAAAAAGGTGATGATTCCCAGAGACAGATGCGCGTCCGCGAGATTTTCATCAATTTTCAACGCTCTGATCGCTGCTGTTTTGCTTTGGGGAATTGTTTGCTCGGCGGGAAGTAATCCGAAAAACCAGAGACACCCGCGGGAAGCAGCCATTCCGGCGTAAGCCGGAGCGTAATCCGGCTGTTTTTCGATTGCCTTCTCGAAGAATTCGATTGCCCGCTTCCATCCTTCAGCCGTGTATTTGTAAGAGTAATAGCGTCCCTTTAAGAACAACTCGTGAACCTCTGCGTCGTCAGTGTAACGCTTCAGCACCGCCGCCTTTTCATCGCCGAACAATTTCACTTCAGCGCTTCAACCACCGCCAAAGTGATTTCATCCTGCACGTCAAAAACATCTTTCATTTCGCGGTCATATTTTTCTGACCAGAGATGATAGCCGTCCACCGCATTAATCAGTTGAACCGTAATTCTCAACCGATTGCCCGATTTTCTGACGCTGCCCTCCAAAACAGTTTTGACGTTGAGAGCATTACCGATTTCACCCGTCTTGACATTCTTGCCCTTAAAGGAAAACGCCGATGTCCGCGCCGCGACTTTCAAATCGTCAATCTTCGACAAGGCATTGAGCAGCTCTTCCGCCAAGCCGTCGCAGAAGTATTCGTTTTCTGGATCGGCGCTCAGGTTTGTGAAGGGGAGCACGGCGATTGAATTGCGCGGCTCCGTTGTGGAAACGCTCGTCGCCTCATCGTTTCGCGTTGCCGATCGATCTGATTCTGCAGTCGAGCGGGTGACTCCAAACTCACGCTCGGCTTCGACTTCAAATTCAAGGCGCCTCTGCAACTGCCGCAAGTCCGCGAGTAAATCTTTCGCGTTTCGATAACGTTCGTCGCGCTTCTTCGCCAGAGTTTTATCAACTATTCGGTCGAGTTCCGCGGGAATCTCTTGATTGAAACTGCTCGGCGGTTTCGGCTCGGTCGTCAGGATCGCCGCGATCACATCGCTGGTGGTTTCGCCCGCAAACGGCGACTCTCCAGCGAGCATTTCGTACATCACCACGCCTATGCTGAAAACGTCCGTGCGCGCATCGACCTCCATGCCGCGCGCTTGTTCGGGCGACATGTACGCAACAGTGCCCACGATCATTCCGGCTTGCGTCTGAACCTGCATCCGCGTTTCGGCCTCCGCGTCAAGCGGAGTTTGTTCGACCAGTTTCGCCAAGCCAAAATCCAACACCTTCACGATCTCGTCGCGACGTACCATGATGTTCTGGGGCTTGATATCGCGATGCACGATGCCGGCCGCGTGAGCAGCCGAGAGCGCACTGGCAATCTGTGTAGCGACATCAAGCACTTCGCTAAGCTTCATCGGCGCGATTCGCATGCGTTCGCGTAATGTCTCGCCATCGATAAATTCAGTGGCTATGAAGTGAACTGAATCGGTTTGGTCGATCTCATGGATGGTGATGATGTTGGGATGGTTCAAAGCGGAAGCAGACTTAGCTTCCTGTACAAAGCGGCGCATGCGCTCCTGATGAGCAGCCACATCAGCCGGTAGAATCTTCAGCGCAACCTTTCGATCGAGTTTAGTGTCCTGGGCCAGATAAACCTCACCCATCCCGCCCTCGCCTATCTTCGTGCGGATTTCGTAACGGCCGAATTTTGTGCCGGGCCGAGAACTACCGCGCCGATGGCCACGATTTTCGGCGTATCGTTCAATCCACGCGCGAAGCCAACGGCGCCACTCGAAAACCAGTGGAGGGTTTCCGTATTCAGCCTGAGATAGCCGCGAGCCGAAGTGCACTCCTGTACTGTTCCAGTCATGACGTTGATGTGCGTCATTTGCAACATGCCGGCATCAAGCTGCTCTGCTCCAATGCAAAGGCAATCGACCGCCTCCGCGTTGCGCCTGGCGAACACTTGATTAAAACCAGCAGAAACCGCGTAAGAGACGCGATACTTAGCAGGAGAGGCACCGCCAATCTTGGCGCCAGCTTGCTCCACGCGATCGCAGTTGGAGCAAACAACCATCCTGCCCCGAGCAGCGACCCGGCGATAGCATGTGTAGTCGATACGGGAAGGTGCGTCACCGTAGCGATTATTACCCAACCGACCGTTCCGCAAATCACCGCCAGCGTAAATGCCGGCGTCGGTTTTGCAGAGACGATTCCGCTGGTGAAGAACTTCATCATCCGCGCCGCGAACAGACCAAGGACCAGTGCCCCCGCCAGAGTGGTTAAAGCGCCCCAGATTATCGCGGTCCGATAGTGGGCATCTGTCTGCTCTTCCAGAAAGTAAGGCAGCGAGCTGACAACCTCGACCGCGTGGTTGCGAAAGAATTCGGGAAGATCCGCTTGTCCCGATTCGAACATTACCGTCAGGTTGTGCCGCACGATCACGTGTGCTCCCGCAGTGTGCCCTTCTGTGACGAGATAACGAAAGGAAGGATTCAGCTCAGGAGCGCCTCCTGTGATGTCTAGTGTCGGAATACGAAACCGGTGCACCGCATCAATAACGGCTTCCGCAGTTTCTCGCATCATGATCTCTGTTCGTTTCGGACTCGCATCGACGTGACAATGCTTGCACGCCTGATTGCAAAGCTTCCCCACATTGACTTGCAAAGTGTCTACCGTCACCGCACGCAGCTCTAGGCCATGTGCCGCCAACTTCTCGTCAAAATCAACATCAGTGTGCGGCTGCGGTTTTAGAGCTGGCTCAATTACCGGTAGAACAGTCGACATTACATTGGCAGTTTCTTAACTGAGTTATGAGCTTGCAAACCTCTCAACACTCAATCATTCTGTACTTTCAATCCTTGCCTGCCTGCTGCGAACTGGCGCATAAAAGCGCCCTAGAGTATTCGCGGTTCGATGCCCAACCAGTAGAGCGCCTGCATAACCATCCACCGCGCAAAAGTAAACGCAAACCTGCGTCCTTCAAAGCGGCGCGACGAAGTGACTACCGTAGCGGGAACGTGAACGATGTCGCCGAGCTTTCTCAACTCTCGCAGTAGCTCTAGATCTTCAAAGATCGAAAAAGACTTAAGCCACCGACCTGTTCATAGGAATCACGCCGGACGAAGATTGCTGAATCGCCGTAACAGAGTCCAAGCCGACGTAGCTGCGGGTACAGCCAGGTCATGAATCGTGCGACCCCTCCTCGGCCATCGAAGCGAACCTCGAAGTTTCCGGCCACCACCTGCGGGTCATGCAACGCTTCAACGATCAATTCAACGGCGTCTGCGGGCACAATCGTGTCTGCGTGCAAGAACCACAATACGTCACTTGCGCAACGCAAGCGCCTCCATACATTTGCACGCCAGGTCCGCGTTTCGCTGTAATGACTATCGCGTGATGGGCATTGACAATTTCGCGCGTATCGTCATCGCTTCCGCCGTCAACGATTATTACCTGAACGCGCCCACGCACATCCGCCAGAGAATCGAGCGTCGAGCCGACAGAGCGCGCCTCGTTAAGCGTTGGGATGATGACGGAGACCGGTTCCATTGACTACCACGCGTTCCCATCCATTAACCTATGTTCAACAAAGCAGCCGTCCGAACGAACATCAGCTTTCCATAGGTTCCTACACGTTCTCATCCATTTCCCTGCAGCCGCGTCAAACTGACGCCAAAAATGCTAAAGACGCCGGTCCATCTTGGCCCGGTACTTCGCGACGCACTGCTTCGATATTCTTAAATGTAGGATCATCGTAAAGCAGGAGCGCCGTTGGCCACGGGCTGGTAAGCCGCAGCAAAGACTCGTGTTATCCGCTCACGGCCGCTCAGCCCTTGGCTGTTGTCATCTCGAAGTCTGTATAGCCAGAAATCATATCCACCTTGATCTGGCTCACGCAACAGGAAGCCCTCGCACAAGTCAGTTATGAAATCCTCGTCGCTTCGGTTGCGGTTCGTGCAACTTATCTGAATTGGATGCACCCGCATCTTGTCCTTGCGATGTTATGAGGACTTGGAGCTTTACGCGTTAGTCGTGCCTCACTGTTTGATGGCCTGAAGCATCACGAAGACTTCACTAGTGATCAGCTCGCCCTTGAGATACTGCCCGGCGCGTTGCAATACGGCGTCCAAGTTATCGCTCTTGATGTTCTTCTCGTACCAGTGACGTGCAGAACTAGGCGGCGGTGGCGGGGTACCCACGAGCGGAATCGCACCAGGGACCTTGCGCGCTAGAACCGGCTGACTGGATTATCGCGAGTGTTTGATACTCTGAATTATCGCGAAGACCTCGCTGGTTATCTGCTCGGAGCCGAGATCCTGCTCTGCTCGCCGCAAGACAGCGTCAAAGTTATTGGTCGTGAGATTCTTCTCGTACCATTCACGGGCGGAAGCAGTCACCCATCCGAGAACTTCGAACTGTGGGAGCCTTTCTTGAATGTACTTGGCATGGTCATTTGCCGACAGAGTATTCAGGCTATCCACGGGGCCAATGGTGTAACCTTTTGGAAACTCCTCGTAGCCAGGTATTACAGCTTCCAGCTCTGTCGGCATGTCTTCACCGACACCCTTCAGCGTTAGTTCACCACCCGTGACACGGTATCCGACGAGACCGGGCGGTGCTGATGACATCAGCTTCACCTCCAAGCTGCGACCCGGGATAACTTGGGGGTTGAAGGTTGGTAGTGGGGCAAAACTAATCCAGTTACCGTCTTTAAACTGCTCAATCAGCCTAGTCATCTGACCGATGGAAACATCTCTAAGATTTCTGGAGTCACCATCCGGTGGAGCATCTCTAAAGGTGTCCAATAGACGCAGGTCCTGATTGTTTGTCGGGCTCCCATCAACCTCAACAGGTCTGGTGTCAGGTGCGAAGTTCTGGACAATAAAGTGTGAGAGATACGTACTGCTGGACGGCAGATTCTGCACCTGGTAGGTGTAGATATATTGCCCTTCCCTTGCTTTCGATACAGAGGCGCTGGCGATCGTATCAATGGCGTCGGCGCGCTGGTATGCAACGACTTTCTCTTTTCCGTCATACCCAATCCACTTGAAGGCGTATTTCCCGGACTTAGCATCTATGACTTCCACGTGGGGCTTTGGATCGTAGGAGGAAGTTGGTTGCCCTGTCTTCGGGTCGTAGCCCAGCACACGCTTGGAGTACGTCGCTGGCGATTTGATAACAACTTTACTCCTTTCAGTAGGCACACGGTTGGCCTTCTCCGTCTTCTGCGGACTAGCGCATGTTGCTTCTATGAGCAGGGCGAGAATCACTAATTGACGCATTGTTTCAACCAAGAGCCTCTGCCTGATCTGAAAGAGCGCAGGCAGAGGATAAGCGCTCGTATCGGGACGCATGCTCTAGTAACACAACGACGGTTTGTTTCCGCAAGGATCAGGATCATAGGTACATGAACACGTGTCAGGATCCCATGTTCCGCCCTGATCATAACAGGTCTGTTCCTGTGATGGATCGCACGTGGGCGCTGGCGGCGGTGTATCCACGAACCCGCTAATCAAGTCAGCAAACTCTTGGGACTCAGCGAAGGCTCGCGCTATACGCTCGCGACCATTGAGCCCCTGACTATTGTCATCCCGCAATCTAAAGAGCCAGAAGTCGTATCCACCCTGATCTGGCTCACGCAACAAGAAGCCCTCATACAGGTCGGTAATGAAATCCTCGTCGCTTCGGTTGCGCAATCCGTATTCGATTGAATTGAACAGGGCGCACATTATTCCCTTTGCGGCGTCAATGGTCAGCGCTTGTCCCTGAGATTGCGCGTTCTCGAGCACGTCCATGCGCTCTTGCCATTCAGAGTCCAAAGCCTGCCGGTCCAGCACTGCCCAAAAAACCTCATTCACAAAGTTCCCAGCATTTCTGTCGATGGCTGCCTGCTGTTGCCCAAATTCGAACCTCAAATGCCAGTGGGGATCTGCCGTATTTGTTTCATCGCGCGTGCGCGTTGAACCACGGTTAAAGAAGAGCTGATTCAACCGGGCCCATCTGTCGTCCGGCGGAGTATGCGGGACAAAGCCAGGATCTGCGCAACAACGAACATCGCAGTTGATGCCTACGCGATGTTCTCTATGAGGGCCGGCATTTGACCAGCGATGAGCTAGGTCAAATTTCCCTCCAAGTGGGAGGCTTTGGTCATTGTAATGTAGTTTCCTGTTCTCTGGGATTGGGTTTTGACCGTAAAACTCTGCCTTATAGTCGTCCGCGATCTGTCGTAATCCGTTGTTTGCAGCGGCGGCGCCCCAGTGATTAGTACCTTCCGGATGCTCCGGCGTGTTTGCGAAGCCGATCAGCACATAGTTGTTACCGGGGAGCAGCTCTTGCAGACCTGGGACCTGTACGGTGAAAGTGTCTGACCCTCTCGCACCAGCCACGGCTGCTTCAATTGTTACGATTCCACTGATGTGAGAGGGCGTGTAAGTTGTTTGGAACTCGCCGGACGCGTCTGTCATCCCTTGGGCCCTACGAAGGCTACCTGTTGGACGAGCCCCAGTATGATGCCCGTCAATATGGCCGCCTGAATTTGCAAGACCCTGGCGTGTCAGCACCACAGCTCTGTTTGCAACCGCCGGAAATGTGCGAACGGTGACGGTCGCGGTATTTGTGCCACCAGGAACGCCAGATGGTAGAAGGGGGCTCGGATTGACTTCGACTGTTACAACCGGCGGTGTGGGTGTGGGTGTCGGCGTCGGCGTTGGACACGGACCGTTTGTGGACTCTGTTGAGCTACCTCCTGAAGCGGCGGCACCACAGTCTAGCGGTGTGGTGATACTGACCTGAGTTGTGCCCAGCGTATAACGGCGACCGGACGCCCGAAAATAAGGATCATAGGCAAAGCCCGGCCAGCCGTAATTCCCTCCGAAGATGCCGCCATTAAACCTGCTGAATCCGTAAGGGTCGGCGTAACATCCCGAAAAGAAACCGGAGCAATAGCTATAATAGTAATAGGCTCTGACGAAATGCGTACTGTAGGTTGTATAAGTGGTCGCGGGTAAATAACTCCGGGAGTAAGTGTATACAATTGCAGGAATCAGAATGCCGTATTCTGGAGCAGAGAATCCGCGGGCGTAACCGGAGTCGAGTGGATCCTCGTTGCTAAACTGCCAGTACAATTCTCCGAGCACCTCAGGGTCATAGTAGTAAGCGACATAGTAATCAACCCAGGTTGCTGACTCTCCGAAGATCTCACGGGTGTCTTGCGCGTAGCCAACAGCGGACAAACCATATACGTACTGGCCGGTCGCCTGCTGCGGTGACGCTATCATCAACGAGCTTGCAAGCACAAATGCGAAAAGAAGAGAGGCTTTCATTGCACTGTCCTTTCCTTAACTAGGCTTCAAGATTCCTGCGACTAACGGCTCGCCAGTTCACGGTTGAGTGGGTCGGGGAACGGCTTTTGTTCTGCTTTCAATGTTTTGCCGCACGAAATCATCAAGGTGCGTAAAGTCAGGCTCACCAAGAGCCAAACGCAATTGTTCGCGTGCCTGCATAATTGTCGTGGTACGCTGCTCTTCCAGAATGGCTAATTGTGCTGGCGGAGTTGGTAGTGCTTCACCCTCGTTGAGCTTTCCGTGCGGATGTCGTGCTCTCTCGCGGTCAATGATTGCTCTCGCAAGCTGATTGAGGTTAATCACGTCGGTGTTGCAAGCAGCTGCGATCCCAGCCAGGATTTGCCACTGTGGTTCACTGAGACCCATAAGCTGCTTGTGATAATCGCGAAAGAAAGATCCGTCTAGGCCTTGCCGATCCATTTCTTCCGCCTTCTTCTGGAAAGCCAGAATTTCGCCAAAGAACAAGCCGTAGACCACTTGCGTCGGGATGTTCATCTCGGGTTGTGCGGGCAAGTCAGTTGGGGCAGTCTGCCGATTTTCCGGTAGCGACCGTGCAGTGCTCGCTGATTTCCCTGTGGCCGATTGCCGGCTTATGCCAATTGCCCCTGCGACCACAGCGACAACGCAAACAAGCGTAATCAGTTGTCTCTTTCTCATATGAACCTCCGACAAAAAGAGTGTTTAGAAATGTCCTGCGTGCGTCAGAGCTCGACCGCACCTGTAAACGCCCGGCGTCTAGCTAGACTCTCGTGATAGAGTTTGAAGCTCTACGCTCTGACATGGTTTTGGGGGATGCGGCAACCTACCGCCGAATCGCCGCCGACGCAAGAACAATCCGTGTCCGAAAGTGGCTATTTAATGTCCGAAAGTGGCTATCGTGCAGACGCTGGCGTTCGTCGACGTCCAGAGCGCGCATTTAAGGAGTTGCGGTAGAGCCCGGGCGTCAGCCCATAGGCCCGCTTGAACTCCTGCACGAACCGGCTCTCGCCATGAACGCCGACCAGAGTTGCCACCTCCTTCACAGAAAGAAATTTCGTTTCCAGCAGTTCCCGGGCGCGCTTCATCCGCAGCGAGTGCCGATATCGATTCGGTGTAGTTCCCAGCTCGTTCTTGAACATATGGCGCAAGCGCGAGGACGGGAGGCTAGCCAACTGGGCCATCTGCGCCAGCACAAGGTCGTCTCCAATATTGTTTCCGATGACGGTAATTACTGTTTCAATTCTCGGGTCCATGGTTTCGCGGCCTCCTGATGTGTAGGTAAAATTCAAGCGAGCGCTTCTCTGTTGCGACGGGCGAACGGCAGGAGTTCAGCGAGCTTATTCCATGGGCTGACTCCATAGCTCCGAGGGCAGACAGGCAATTGCGGTTGTGTAAAACTAACCAGAAGTGGTTGAGAAATTCTTGAGGTTAGGTTAAGTCCTTCTGATTCACTAGGTTGAGGTTAGCCGTAATGCAAGCGTATTTGCTGGACGATACACTTCGTGGTTAATTGGCTCTTCAGAGCCAGCCAATATGCGCGGCCCTTCATTAGTGCTAACAGCGTGTTCTAGTCGTTTCTGCTGTTCCCATTGCCATCATCACCAACGCCCTGCGCGTCAGCGGTACGGGCGTGCTGGCTCGCTACTACGGCACGCAGGTGGCGGACGGTTTCTTCCACACGTTCTCTGGGTGGGTCATCTACATCGCCGCGTCGCTCTTGCTATTCAGTGTTGGATTGCTGCTTGATCGAGGGCACAGGTTTCGCAAAGGCAATTATGCGGACACACAAGGTTCATCAACAGTCGCTGGGGTGGCGGTTCCAAAATAGTGTGGGCTATAGAGATCACTGCATTCTAAGTCGTTCCACCCGTACATGATAACGTTTTGACTGAGGTCATTTCCTAACAGTCTCCCTCGAAGGATGAACCTGGCGCAGTGGGTTATTTCAACGCGCCAAGCGATGCGCGAATCTCCTGATTCGTGGGACGCTCGCGGTAATTCGATTCGATCTTGGCCCAGGCGACTTTTCCGGTTTTGTCGATCACGTAAACCGCGGGATGCGGAATGCCATAGACCTTCTGTCCCTCGTAAGCCGGATCACGCAATCCGTAGGCGTCGATGATCTTGTGTCCAGGATCGGACAGCAACGGAAAGTCGACTTTTCCTTTCCCGTCGGACGCGATCTTCTCAGCGAAGTTCTTGCTTACGTCCGGTGGATCGACGCTAATCGTATAAAGCTTCGCATTCTCATCTTTCTTCAACAGCGATCGTAGTTCGGCTAACTGCCGAGCACAAAACGGTCACCAATAACCGCGATAGAACACCAGGACGACAGGACTCTTGCCGCGAGCGTCCGAAAGAGCAATTTTGTGCCCGTTTTGATCTTCAAGCGTGAAGTCGGGAGCAACGTCCCCGACTGAGATCGGTGTCTTTCGCGCAGTTGTACTCAGTGACTGTAGGTTTGCGGCCATCGACACTGAGAGTAGAACGATAATTTGAAGGAACACTGTCAAGACCTTCACGATTGCTTCTCCTCCTATGACGTCATGCGAACCGCTATTAGAAAGCTTACGCCGGAAATCAAACCGGCTACCAGCGGCGTCACTGTCCAAGCCAACGCGAGATCTCGCATCGTGCGCCCGTTAAGTCGTCCCGTGTCCCCGCCGGCGATGCCCGCAATAGCGCCGGTCGAAACGTGCGTCGTCGACATCGGTAAACCGAGGTTTGCGCCGATGCCGACCAGCAATGCCGTTGCCAAGTTAGCCAATAATCCTTCTCTGTGATCCATGCGCACGATCCTTTCGGCAAGCACGCGCGCAACGCGCCCTCCCGCATACAAGCTGGCCGCGAACATCGCGCCGGCCACGGTCAACACCAAGACGTTCGTGCTGATATGCGTGCCTAAAACCAACATGCCGATCGCCACAAGTTTAGGAGTGTCATTTAACCCACGTGCGAAACCGACCGCACCGCTCGAAAGCCAGTGAAGCATTTCCGCGTTCAGCCTGAGATAGCCACCCGCCGAAGCGCACTCCTGAGTCGTTCCCGTCATGACTTTGATTTGCGTCATTTGCAACACCCCAGCATCAAGCTGCTCTGCTCCAACGCAGAGGCAGTCGACCGGCTCCGCGTTGCCGAAGACTCGATTGAGGCCGGCAGAAACGGCGTAAGAGACAGCAATACTCAGCAGGAGAGGCACTACCAGTGTTGGCGCCAGATTGCTCCATGCGATCGCGCTTGGAGCAAATAGCAATCCCGCCCCGAGCAGCGAGCCGATGATGGCGTGTGTACTTGACACGGGAATGCCCGCCACCGTAGCGATTGTTACCCAACCGACGGCACCGCAAATCACTGCCATGGTAAATGCCGGCGTCGGCTTTGCGGAAACGATTCCGCTGGTGAAAAGGTTAATCATTCGCTCCGCGAAGAGGCCGGAGACCAGCGCCCCCGCAAGCGTAGCGGCCGCGCCCCAGAGTATCGCTGTGCGATAACGCGCAACTCCGCTCCCAGCGAGTGTCGCCACGCCTTTCGAAACATCATTGGCGCCGTTGGCGGCCGCCAGCGCCATCGTAAGGACGAAGATTATGAGTAACGACAACACTCCAAGCCATCTCCCTAAGCGCTGACGGCCACCGCGCCACCGCAACTCGATCCCGAGCCGGCGGTACACCCGAAGCAATGCGCGCCGGTCATGATGCGGCGCCGTGCGAAAGTCTCCGGATTGAAGTCAGCGATCGTTTGGGGTAACTCCGGCGCGACCCCGAGTTCGAGCATCTGATTGAAGTCGCAATCGTAAAGCTTTCCGGTCCAGTCAACGCTCACCATAGTCCGGCACATCAGCGCCTGAACAGTTCCTGGATTGAATGCTTCGACCAGTTTGCGCATGTAACGTTCCTCATTACCCGAGCGGCGCAGGTAATCGAGAAAGCGCCTGATTGGCATATTCGTGATGGTGTAGAGATGGTTGAAAGAGATCCCGTAGCGAGTTGCCAGCTCGCGTTTGAAATCGGCTTCGATGCTGGCCTGTGGCGGCGGTAGAAACGCGCCCACCGGATTGTAAACAAGATCCAATATGAGGCCGCTGCCTTCGATCCCATATCCGACTGCATTGAGGCGCCGCAGGGCTTCGATCGACTTCTCGAAAACACCACGACCGCGTTGCGCGTCCGTCTGCTCTTCTAAAAAGTACGGCAACGAAGAAACAACCTCTACTGAATGATCGCTAAAGAACCCGGGCAGATCCTCCTGGTCGGATTCGAACATGACGGTAAGATTGTGGCGCACCATGACGTGTGCGCCGAGAGCGCGTGCCTTGGTTACGAGGTAACGAAACGAAGGATTGAGTTCCGGGGCGCCGCCTGTGATGTCAACTGTTGCAATACTAAACTTCTGCACTGCGGCTATCACTTGCTCGGCCGTTTCGCGTGTCATGATCTCCGTGCGCGCTGGACCGGCATCAACGTGACAATGTTTGCAGGCTTGATTGCAAAACTTGCCCACATTCACCTGCAATGTGTCGACTGCGGCGGCGCGCAACTCCACGCCATAGGCTGCTAACTTCTCGTCAAAATCGATGGACGAGTTTGCCGCCAACTCTGCTTGTATGACTGGCAAGACTGTTGACATTACATTGATACCTTGTTCGCCGAGAAGCGGTTGGGATCATCTTCTGAGTAATAAGCCATCGCGTTTCTCCTTCGGCGACAATGCTTCCGACAAGCTTCAGTTTGTTGCTGGTCTCTGCGATCGGTTTTCCCGACCGGCCTCGGCAAACTGAAGTTTGCCGGACTGACGGATCGGCGCGTACAGGCGTCCGAGCGTGGGCGGGCCGACGCCCAGCCAATAAAGCACTTGCAAACTCGCCCACCTTGCGAAGGTGGCCACGAAGCTGCGTCCTTCAAAGCGTCGCGACGACGTGACAACAACAGCCGGCAAATGAACTACGCGGCCTCGCTTGTGCAAGCGCTTCATCAGATCGAGATCCTCAAAGATCGGAAAAGGCTTGAAGCCCGCTGCGCGGTCTGGGCCATGCGGGGGTTCGATATCCCTGTGCTGCGCCAGGGTAACGTGATCGAATTCCTGCCGCTCGGAGCAAGCGAGACTAAGAAACTGGAGGTTGTAGAGGCGTGCAGCGGTATCCGTTCGTTAATGACCCTCGTGACACTGGCGGCCGTCTATGCGTACTTTACTTATCCGAAAAGCGACAGTGGCGGCCAAGAAGGGCGAACCGGCGTGCTCAAGCAGTTTGGTTTCTGGCGCTCTGGCGCCCTGGTGACTTCTGCTGTTCCCATTGCCATCATCACCAACTCGCTGCGCGTCAGCGGCACGGGCGTGTTGGCTCGCTACTACGGCACGCAAGTAGCCGACGGCTTCTTCCACACGTTCTCCGGCTGGGTAATTTACATCGCCGCTTCGCTGTTACTCTTCGCTGCAGGATGGCTGCTTGATCGCGTCGGGGTAATCAGCAAGGGACGAGCGAGCCAGCCCTACGAGGTCGTATGATGCCATCATCAAACCTCTTTCCCGACAGCACTTCGGGTATCAACTTCCTGATGCAAATTGCGCTTTGTAACCTTAGCCAGAAGTTCTTCAAGGCTGAATTCCGGCTCTGCTACAGGAGTGACGACAATCTTCCCCTGCTCTAAAGAGACTTCGACTACAGTGCCCTGCTCAACCTTTGATTCAACAGCGAAAGATTTAGGAATGCGTAAGGCAAGACTGTTTGCCCCATTTTTGAATTTGCACTTTTCATAGCAGTCTCCTTTTTGTAGATACAAAGAAGATACAGAAGGGGCTGCATTTTGCACACACTCCGAACCGAATCTAAATGACTAGCTCTTCGTCGCTATGTAATAACTGTTCTGGATGTCGTGCGGAAGTTGTCTCACTTCCAAACAGCTGAATCCAGCTTCAGTTAACATCTGCCTGGCTTTCTCCTCGCCCCACATCGTCCCTAACCCTTCGCCATTCAGAGCAAGCGAGACCGTCATGCAGTGCATCACTGATGCGGTATAAAGAAACGAGGCAAGAGGATTGTCGAGATTCTTTTCGACGTGGCTTGACGCCCGAATGTCCTGCATCAAAAATGTCCCGCCAGGCCTTAGGGCGTCCGCGATACCCCGCAAGACCTTTGTCGGATGCGCCTGGTCGTGAATGGCATCGAACGCTGTGATCAGCCCATATCGCTCAGGCTCATCGAGTGTCGCCACATCCTTCACCTCGAAACAGACGTTCGCGAGTCCCATCTGCTGCGCCTCCGCCCGGCCTGCGGTGACCCCCTCCTCAGAGAAGTCGTAGCCGGTGAACCGGCTGTCAGGGAACTCCGCGGCCATCACATTCACGGCGTGGCCGCGCCCGCAGCCGACGTCGAGGGCCTCCGTACCAGTCCGCAGCTTCTCTATCAGGCCGGGGACGAGCGGCAGCATCGAGTCTACGAGTGCGGCGACAACCGTCTGGTTACTCTCCTCGGCCATCAGTTGCTGAAACTTAGGGTAGGCGGAATACGGGACTCCGCCACCCCGGTAAAAACATTCGACGATGCGGTCTTCCACTTGTCCCATCAGCGCGAAATACTGCGCGAACATCGCCAGGTTATCGGACCGGACGGCTCTGGTCAGGAATGCGGCGTGCTCTGGCGACAGGTGGTACGTGCCGTTCACGGGATCAAAGTCTACGATCCGCCCAGTCACCATTGCACCCAGCCATTCGCGGACGTAGCGCTCGTTCAAATTCGCAGCTGCGGCAATCTGTTCCGATGTGGACGGCGGCAAATTGGCCATGACATCGAACAAGCTTGTCCGGTGGCCGATGCTGACCATGTACGCGAGGGCAGCGTCGTTTAAAATACCAAGCATCTTGCCCGCGAATTTTTCTCTTGCCTGGTCAAGTTCCTGAGTCATAATGCTCCCTTCCTGTCACTCTCATAAGAAACTCACATTTTCCCGCGTGACGATGATATGCCCATACATACCCGGCGCATCCTAGCTCGGTGGCCAGTTACAGTGACGGTCGGACGTTATTCATCTGCCTGTCTATACTAGTGCGGTCACATCGAGCACTTACGAGCCCTCAACATCTATCTTAAAAGCATCGAGCGCGGCGCGTATGTCACTGTTGGATGGCCGCTCGCGATAATTTGATTCAACCTTGGCCCAAGCGACTCGTCCAGCTTTGTCAATGACATAAACCGCCGGATGCGGGATGCCATAGACCTTCTGCCCTTCGTAAGCAGGATCGCGCAGACCATACGCGTCGATGATCTTGTGTTCAGGATCGGAGAGCAGCGGAAAGTTGACTTTACCTTTTCCGTCCGAGGCGATCTTCTCCGCAAAGTCCTTGCTAACATCCGGCGGATCGACACTGAGCGCGTAGAGCTTTACGTCTTCACCCTTCTTCAATAGAGAGCGTAGTTCGGCCAACTGCCGAGCGCAGTACGGTCACCAGTAGCCTCGATAGAAGACCAATACGACGGGACTCTTGCCGCGTGCGTCGGAAAGCGTGACTTTGTTCCTGTTTTGATCCTCGAGCGTGAAGTCGGGAGCAACATCACCGACTCCGATCTTTGTGCTACGCATAGCTGCAGTCGGCGACTGTGAGTTCGCGGCCATTAACACTGAGAGTAGAACGATTGTTTGAAAGAACGCTGTCAACACCTTCACGATTGTTTCCTCCTACGATGTCATTCGAACTGCTATCAGAAAACTTAAGCCGGCAATCAAACCGGCTACCAGCGGCGTCACTGTCCAAGCCAACGCGAGATCGCGCAACGTGCGCCTGTTAAGCCGTTCAGTCTTAGAGCCGACGATGCCTGCAATTGCCCCCGTCGAGACGTGCGTCGTCGAGATCGGCAGACCGAGGTTTGAGCCGGCCCCCACCAGCAGCGCTGTTGCAAGGTTGGCCAACAGCCCTTCCCGATGATCCATGCGCACAATCTTGTCCCCCAGCACCCGCGCAACGCGCCCACCCGCATACAAGCTGCCCGTGAACATCGCACCGCCGACTATCAGCACCAACAGATTCATGCTTACCTGCGTTCCAAGGACCACTGCACCAATCGCCACGAGTTTCGGCGTGTCGTTCAGTCCACGAGCGAATCCAACCGCGCCGCTCGAAAGCCAGTGAAGCGCTTCCGTGTTCAGCCTGAGATAGCCACCCGCCGAAGAGCACTCCTCAGTCGTTCCTGTCATGACGTTGATTTGAGTTATTTGCAACACACCAGCATCCAGTTGTTCTGGTCCAAAGCAAAGGCAATCGACCTCTTCCACACTCTGGCGGGCAAAGATTCGGTTGAGCCCGGCAGAAATTGCGTAAGAGGCAACAATACTTAGCAGCAGCGGCGCCGCTAATCTTGGCGCCAGACTGCCCCACGCGATTGCGGTAGGAGCAAACCACAACCCAGCCCCGAGCAGCGACCCGATGATGGCATGTGTAGTTGACACGGGAAGGCGCGTCACCGTGGCGATTGTCACCCAACCGACAGTGCCGCAGATCACTGCCAGTGTAAATGCCGGCGTTGGCTTGGCGGAAACGATTCCATTGGTGAAAAGGTTCATCATCCGCTCAGCGAAAAGTCCGGAGACCAGCGCGCCCGCCAGCGTAGTGGCCCCGCCCCAGATTATTGCTGTGCGATAGCGCGTAACTCCGCTCCCAGCGAGTGTCGCCACTCCTTTCGAAACGTCATTGGCGCCGTTGGCCGCCGCCAGCACCATCGCAAAGACGAAGATAATGAGTAACAACACTTCAGCGATCTCCTAAGCGCTGACGGCCACAGCGCCACCGCAACTCGATCCTGAGCCGGCGGTACACCCAAAGCAGTGTGGACCCGTCATGATCCGGCGCCGCGCGAAAGTCTCCGGATCGAAGTCAGCGATCGTTTGGGGTAACTCCGCCGCGACCTCGAGTTCGAGCATCTGATTGAAGTCGCAATCGTAAAGTCTTCCGGTCCAGTCAACGCTCACCATAGTCCGGCACATCAACCCCTGAACAGTTCCTGGATTGAATGCTTCGACCAGTTTGCGCATGTAACGTTCCTCATTACCCGAGCGGCGCAGGTAATCAAGAAAGCGCCTGATTGGCATATTCGTGATGGTGTAAAGATGGTTGAAAGAGATCCCGTAGCGAGTTGCCAGCTCGCGTTTGAAATCGGCTTCGATACTGGCCTGTGGCGGCGGTAAAAACGCACCCACCGGATTGTAGACGAGATCCAATATGAGGCCGCTGCCTTCGATTCCGTATCCGACCGCATTCACCTGCAATGTGTCGACTGCGGCGGCGCGCAACTCCACGCCATAGGCTGCTAACTTCTCGTCAAAATCGATGAACGAGTTTGCCGCCAACTCTGCTTGTATGACTGGCAAGACTGTTGACATTACATTGATACCTTGTTCGCCGAGTTATGCGCTTGCAAGCCGTGAATGAGCGCTGCTCCGCCTCTCAGCGCAGACGCCATATGAATAGCTTCCGTCATTTGCTCCATATTCGATCCCGCTTCGAGACATGTTTGGGAAAAGGCGTCAATGCAGTAGGGACATTGCAACGCATGCGCAACCGCCAAACCAATGAGGGCCTTCTCGTGCCGCGAGAGCGCGCCGTCTTCCTGGCACGCTTGATACCAGGCCATGAACTTCTCAAATAGATCAGGACGATGCTTCGCGATTTCCGAAAAACGCTGCAAGTCATCTTCTTCGTAATATGCCATTGTGCGATACTCCTGGTTCTATGCTGCAACCAATCGTTATCGTTTAAAAGATTCCGCTCGTGCCGGTTTTCAATTCTCCCCTGCTCTCGCACTGAGGTGCATAAAATCGACCCAGCCTGCGGGGACTGACGCCCAGCCAGTAGAGCAATTGCATCACAACCCACCGAGTGAAGGTGATGACAAAGCTGCGTCCTTCAAAGCGGCGGGAGGAAGTAACCACCGTAGCCGGGACATGAACGATGCGGCCCACATTTCTCAACTCTCGCAATAAGTCCAAATCCTCAAAGATTGGAAAAGACCTAAAACCACCGACCAGTTCGTACGATTCACGCCGTACGAATATCGCGGAGTCGCCGTAGCAGAGTCCTAGTCGGCGCAGTTGCGGGTACAGCCAGGTCATGAATCGTGCGGGCCTTCCATGGCCGTTGAAACAAATATTGAAGTTGCCAGCTACGACGCGTCGGTCGTGCAACGTCTTAACGATGAGATGTGCGCCGTCCGCGGGCACGACGGTGTCCGCGTGCAAAAACCATAATGCCTCACCTTGCGCCGCGCACGCGCCTTTGTGCATCTGCACGCCACGTCCGCCTTCCGATGCGATAACCATGGCCCCATGCACACTCGCAATTTCGCGGGTGCCGTCATCGCTCCCACCATCCACAACTATGACTTCGACCCAGCCTGACAGGTGCGAGACCGCATCAAGAGTCGGGCCGATTGAGTGCGCTTCATTGAGCGCCGGGATGATGATCGATAGCGCTGGTGTGTCACTAGAACTCATTTCCGCAACCTTGGTTCTCTAAGGTAAGAGGCGCTCTGCCGGCATAGGCATGACTTCACGGCGCGGCTCGCTATTGTCGGGTAATTGCCAGGTCGGCCTTTGCTCGCCAAACGGCATCGCAAGAATCTTTAATAACTCAACGTCCTCAGACTCACGATATGCGGGTACGCCGATTGTGACCTCGTCCTGCGGCACATTCAGCCGAAGTGTGCCATGCAGCCGATCCCAAATAGTCAGCCCGCTTGACCAGTTTGAGTTGGTCTCCTCGCGCACAATCGAGTGATGAATACCGTGCATGCGCGGCGTGACTATCAGGCGGTTGAGCCAGCGCTCAGCTGCGACCGGCAGCCGAATATTGGAGTGGTGAAAGAGAATGGAGAGTAGAAGAAGCGCCTGCCAGACGTAAAACGCGAGCGGCGAGACGCCGATCAGAATTATCTGGCCCACCCGCCACGGAACCGAAAGAAGCAATTCGCCGAAATGGAAACGCAGCGCGGTCGAAGCGTCGAGATCGAGATCGATGTGATGCGCGACATGGAAGCGCCATAGGAAGGGGACTTTGTGCGTTAGCACGTGCCAGACGTACAGCGTGTAGTCCAAGAGTATGATGGCGAGCGCCAGCTCCAGCCATGGTGGCAAGGGCAGGCGCTTGAGCAGTCCCAGATTATGCTGTTTGACCAGCGCGGTCAGGCTTAAGGCAACGGGACTCTCCGTCAACTGAAGCATGACGGCGCCGACGCCAGCGATTGCAAGATTGCGCGCGCCGCGCCTGAGTTTTGATTCTACCTCGCCGCGCAGGGGCCGACGCCCCTCCAGCCATACAAGCAGGCCGAAAGTGCCGAGGACCAACGGCACGCTCAACCGCGATGGGATCTTCTGACTTTTCATCTTAATCAGCAACAGTTAGTGCCCGGTTCACAACAGCCCTCTCCGGACAAATCCGTGACGTCATAGTCTAGTCCCTTTGTCTCGCGCGGATCGCGCACTGCGGAGCGACGACAATCGAAGGCTGCTGCCAACTCCAACGAGATGGCTTCGTACGGCACGATCGGAAGAATGTCGTCCGCATACGGCTCGCGTTTGTAGATTTGGAATGTCTTATCACAAACGGCCATTCTCTTTCCGCGCTCCAACACGTGGCCATCGTCGTCAATTACTTTGCGCCATGGGCCACGGTAAATTACTGCCTGCTTACGCTCCCAGCATGGTCCCTGCTTTCCCTTGTGCGCCACCACCGTAATCGAACGGAACTCAATGCCTTGGATTCTCCGCCACGGTTTGTCGTCACGCTTTATAATCTCCATGCCGTAAAAACCAGCGCGATTAAATGCATCGAGAAAGGCATCTTCACGATATGCACCTGAAATACAGCCTGACCATAATTCGGGATCACGTTGCAGTTCGGCCGGGACATCTTCATCGCTGACGATATCGCTGATTGCCACGCGCCCGCCGCGCCGCACCACTCGAAACATCTCCTCAAACAATTGTTTTTTGTCCTCGGGACGAACCAGATTCAGCACGCAGTTTGAGAGCACTAGATCGATTGACTCGTCCGCCACCAAAGGACGGTCGGCTTTGATCACCGCGCAGTAGTCATTGAAGCGCGCAAGGTCTGAGGCGGAAGCCACCGCGCTTTCGGCGAGATAGGAATCAACGAGCGCGAGATCAAGCCGCAAGTCCTGTATGCGTCCCTTGCGAAACTCAACGTTGTGGTAGCCGATGCGCCTGCCGATGATGTGTCGGTGCTTCTCAGCCAACGCCAACATCTCATCGTTTGCATCGATGCCGATAACTTTGCCGTTAGGGCCAACGATCTGAGCGGCGATGTAACAAATCTTGCCGCCACCCGATCCCAGATCAAGCACAACATCGCCTTCCCGCACGAACGCCGAAGGATCGCCGCAGCCGTAGTCACGCTCTTTGATCTCGTCAGGAATGACGTTCAGGTACTGCGGGTCATATTCGGTTGGACAACAAAGCTCCGGCTGGCGACCGTGCGCCGCCTGTCCATACCTTTCGTTGACCGCGCCTTCTATATCAATGACTGTACTCATTTTTTGATGCCTCACTGTCAGGCTCTGTTTATTCGGGTACTTGTACTACGGCCTAAGACCGGGGGTATGTAAGCGAGATTACACCCGCGATGAGAAGACAATGCAAGTTTCTCGCCCATCGCAAGTGAGACAGCACTTGCCAACATGGCATACGAGCAATCTCAGACAGTTGTAATGCTTAGTCTGCGAGATCTGACCAAACGTGACCGAGGCGCAGCCGACAGCGGTGACCTCGCCAAGTACAACTTTGAAACGGAAGAAGGCCGAGCCAAAATCTTTGGCGCCCATTTGGCTTCCGCGCTTCCAACAAAAAAGGAACGTACTCACATAGGGATTGTGGATCTAGCGTTGCCGCCTAACTTCCAACCACCCCCCCGAGTCAGGTGCAGCTTCCTCATCAAACGGTTGGTTCCTGGCGGTTGAGTGCTTGAGCGATGGAAGCATTTCGAACTACTACCTTACCAACGTCCGGAAGTAGTCTGAAGCCCCACGCATCAATCCGCAATGAACTAATGATCGTGTCGTCGGCTTGCGCTCACGAAGGCGTGGTTAGCGGTGAGCTTTCGGTAAGGGTGCGTGACTCAGCGAGGGGAAAAGTATTAGATTGCCAGGATGTAACAAGCAGATGGTCCAATAAAGCAAGCAGTTGCAAGAGCTTAGCCGGCGATTGAAGGAGTGCGCGAGTCCCACAAGCCGCGCAGGCGGTTGCCCGAGGAGTTTTTGACGGCGGCTGTCGGATTAGCCGGGCATGAGGGACTTGCGAACGGCAGGCACGCTGCATTTCGATTATGCGAGCCTGAAGCGGAGAGTGGAGGCCGGACCCAGCAAAAGTCCGGCGTCAATTCAAATCGTGAGGCCCAATTACTTTGCCAGTTCGTTCGAGTTCAGCGCGGATTTCAGCGCATGTCCGCGCGCACCGATCGTCGAAAGGTAGTGAAGTGAAAGGACTCAGAAACAAATCCAGCTTCGAATGTTCGTGCGCCGGATTGGAACTTCGCTCGGCACCGTGACGAAGCTCGTAAACGATGATCGAACAAAGGACGATTTCTGTTGCTTTGAAGGATTTCCAGCGTGCGATTAGCGTCGCGTCGTCGCAGCAACGTAATGCAGGCGTTGGTGTCGGGGAGAAAGATCATTCAAAAGCAAGCCGCTCCTCGAACTCTCCCTGAGGCGCACGGTGCAATTCTGGCGTCGACCCGGCAACTCGCTCAAAAAAATCGATGGGCCAGCCGTTTTCGTCTAGCTCTCTTCCTGAGGTGAGCGGCCGCACTTGAACGACAACAGCTACATCAACATCGGCCAGTCCGACATTAACACTCAGATTTAGAGTGCCATCTTGCGTTGTGTGTGCGCGCGTTTCGAAGGTTTCATTCAACATGAGCGTAGTTTATCCGAACCCGGCTTCCATTGCCAGTGCGTAACAGTAGAAGACCCCTAGCCAGGATAGTTTCTTCCAGGTTTAGGATGACAAGATGTAGCCCAGCTTTTCCAGCTCCCTGCGAAAATGCTGTTCGCGATTTGCCGGCGCTACCAGATGGCGATCACCGGCGCGTAGGCAATACCCTTTAATCGCCTCTGCATTTGCGATGAGTTTAGCAAGCGCGGCATCCGCACATTCGATTAGTTTCGCATCGCCTCGATCCCTGATCGCTCGGGCGCGTTCGGCGGCGTCACGAAAGAAACCAGCCACGGTGTCCGGCAGCGGTTGCTCGTCGCGGGCCTGAAGGAATTCAGCAAATGCGCGGACATCGTGTCCGGCTTCAATTGCTTTTAGTGTCCGAACCATGCTGAACAGCCACTCGGCTTCCTCAACGCGGTCGGCAAACAATTCAAGCATGTTCAGCTCATCCGGCGAGAGTTCGCCGTTCACAATCAGCCGCAAGCTGGGCATCACCGTGAATGAGGCTCTCAGCGTGATTGCTTTCGGAGAATACTCGGTCGAAGCACCCAGACAGTAGGCGCCCAGCTTCGTCAGTCTGAACCTGATGAGACCGTCGTAACGGCTGAAGAAGGCAAGATCGTCTGAGCCCAAAGTTCCGGAAGTCATCACGCGCTTCCATCGGCGAGTCATACGCGACATCGACTATTCCCAAGGTCGCCGCCTATTCAAACAAGAGGCAAAGCACATAACGGCCCTGGAGAATTTCCCAATCGTGATAGCCCTCGTAACCGAGACTGCCATAATGCGAATCTACGATGTAGAGGGCCCAGGGATCGCGCGAGACTTCAAAGCGATAATCTGAAGCTCGCATGAAACGAAAGAACTCGTCCACACCGATCCATTTATCGACTGGACAGTTCCGCAAAGCGCGGCTAATCGCTTCACGTCTCGAAGACACTGAGGTCAGCGTCACCCGTCCTTTTCCCTGCTGTCCTTTGATTACGTCGATGCGCCGCAGTTCATCGAACGCGCTGGACTTATTCCACTCCTTCCAGATGAGACACAGCGTTTCGTGCGCCGGCAAAGTGAGTGCTTTCTCGCCGGCCTTTGTCAGCTTTAGGCGCGAGCCGTCCTTGACTGCAAGCTTCGCCGCTTGAAGTAGCAACGGCCAGGCGAACGGCCTGATTGGTTCGACCTGATCTTCGTCCTCTTCATACATTGCCATAGAGGAATAGAAGTCTCCTCCGGAGAGCACATTGTCGATAACCTTCATTGAAACGGCAGTGGGGAATCCGGTCCTGTCACCGACGCGCACCTTTCCTTCCCGAATTAAGCGCAACAATGCCTTCAGATCTCGCTGAGCGCCGTGCTCCATCTCAACGATCGTCGCTCTGTCTGATTCGCTGTCCGATTGATTTGGCGATTCGTCGTCAAGCTCATTCGTGCTGATGTTGATTTGCGCGGGAGCAGGTTCAGGCACGAACTCTTTCAGACGCATGGCAAGTTCACCGGGCACTCCATCTCGATGAAGCAGCAGCTAGGCCAGCGTTGGCCCACTTGTGCCCTTTGCGTAGTAGTAGAACTGTTCTTCGCCAAAGGAAGGTAGTTGGTCGTACTTCGCCTTGAAGCGAGTCTCACCAAACCTCAAGTTCGGCGAATAGATGGTTTCGGCAACGGCTGCACGTTGAATGTCATCAAGTCGAGACCATATCTCTCGTAGCCGATAGCCGGTCAAGTGCCCGGAGATCAGACTGGTGAGCTGCGGTTTGCGAATAATCTTCTTGTCCGCGCCCAGGAGCCTGGCGAACCACTTCAGATTCTCGGCTTTTTCTCGATCAAGCCACTCTTTAACGGACATTCTTTGAACCGGTTTGTATTGAACGGACATGTTGTTAATTTTCTGTTTTCGATTTGTCAGGCCAGCGTTCCCCAAACTGACATGCACGCCAGCCTCTCGAATCGCGAGAAAAACAACTCTTGCTTCTCGAGTCTAGACGCAATTATATTTCAACCCTGGAGCGCAGCAAGTGAGATGCTGAAAAGAGAGCGATAAGCAAATATTCACCTATCGCTTCGCGAGTGAAGCCATGTCAATAAAGTACACAAACAGAATAGGCCAGAAGTATTACCTTCATGTTGGAGAGACAAAGACCGGCAAGCCGACATATTACTTCTCTTTGACGGCTGGCGGTCCACTTGGTGAGAGTGTGCCACGCGGCTTCGACATCTATGAAAATCCCGACGGACAGGTATTCTTGAGAAAGATCCTGCCGAAACTGATCACGGACGACGAACTTGTGGTCGTCGAGCGAGAGCTGGGCCGCATTGCTCGCTTAAGGGGCAGCCGGGTCGAGCGGAAGCTAAAAGTTCTAACGGTGTACGTCGCGGATCTTAAAGAGGACTGGATTGAAGAACTCTCGCGGTTGGCCCCGTGTCGGCCTCAAGCCCTCATGGACGATGCACCGAAGCAGCTTTGGTCCTACGATGCGCAGCTTCAATTCGTGCTCATTGACGAGAAACGACGCCTGTTCCAGCCAAGACGTTATTGCTATTTGGGCAGAATCGATGATTGGATTGACATCGGCGAACGTGGTTCGCTACTCACGCTGGCAAAGCGATACATCAGGCACCTGGGCCACGAATCTTACTTTGAACTCTTCTGAGAATGCCCAAGAAGATCAACAAAGCACGGTTGGATGAGTTGATTGACGAGGCGACGGTTGATTGCTACGGCGAGGAAGAGGAGCATACGGCTTTGCTTACCATGATTGAAGAGCAGGTTGTCTGTCCCTTTCATGCGAAAGTCATTGGTGAGACGGTTGAAGTCACCCGCTTCGAGTGGCCAAAGTCCGGTTACAGAATGCTCGCCGTGTGCCGTCATAAAGGACGAACAGATCGCGTGGACATCAGCTCCTTGGAATGGATTGAACCTCGTCCCAGAGGCTTTGAATGGATCGCCGCTTACCAGGCGTGGTGCAAACATAATGCCTAACCGACTCGTGTCCCCTATCAACAATGTGGGTCATCCAGCAAAAACATGTAATTCCGCATGGGCCGAGGCTACTGCTATACCCGAATTCTCCTGAAATCTCAGTGACCTTCCTTTTCTGTACAACAGTCTGTACAATAGAGCTCAGGGGGTTCTTATGAAAAAACTTGCAACCAGTACAGACGACAAAGCAGCAGCCCTCCTACGCGTAGCTTCATACCTCGGTCGACCTCAAAAGTTTATGGCGGTTGCGGATGCACGGGCCGAAATGCGCCGCACGTTGGAGCTCGCAGCAAAGGGAAGCGTTGTGCTTACTACACACGGCGAACCAGAAGCAGCCGTCGTGCCTTTCGCCACCCTAGAAGACATGCGGCGGGCGTTGTTACATCTGCTCGTCGCGGAGATGGAGACGACTTTCGCGCGTGTGCAGGAGCACGTGAAATCTGGATCAGAGGAGGCTCCAACATCTGGATATGAAGAAATGGAAACGCTCGTTGGTGGAGTATTGCGCGGAGCTCGACGACGTAGTCGTAAGTCTTCTCGCAAGGTGTTGCATGGGTGAGCCCGCAGCTTAATCATCCAAGTAGAAGCCAGGATGAACTGCGCGTTGTGGTGGATGCGCAAATTGTCTTAGCGATGTTCCTGGCACGTCGCGATCGGCCAGGATTAGTCTCACCAAAGCGGCAGCTTCTGGGACTCTTGACTGAGCCAAAGTTTCGTTGGTTATGGTCTTCTGACATCATCAATGACTATGAACGTGGCGCCGACGCAATTGAAGCAGACAATCGGATCATGCGGCGGGCCGAATTTGATGGCGTTGGGTTTCAACTATTTCTCGCCGCGCTGCAGCTTCAGCCGCCAGTCGCCGTTTCCATGGCAACCATGAGTAATGCTCGGCGTCGCATTTCGCAAGCGCCGCGATCAGCGGAGCGGGATCTTGAAGATGCCGTCTACCTGGCTTGCGCCGTCGATGGCCGTGCCCAGCTCTTGACTACAGAAGATTCTGACCTGCGTCTCTTAGGAGACTCTTATGAGGACGTTCGAATTATCAACTGGCGAGAACTCAAGCGCGAATTTTTAAGGCGAGGGCTAGCGATTGATTAGAACCCTCTCTGGAAAAGGGGTCCTGAGATTCCAATTTGGAATCTTGCGGGTTGAATTTTTTTGTGGCCAATTTGTGGACAGAATTAACAGCACAGGACATGTAACGGATGGCACTGGATGGGAAAGAATGTAGAATGCTCGAAAACTCTTGGTGGCTGCAACCTTAGAAAAGGCAAAGACTTGCGTTTTTGCCGAGATGGTGGTTCATAACCCCAAGGTCGGGAGTTCGAGCCTCCCCCCGCTACCAATTGCCCTTTTCTTTTCAATAGGTTACAAGCACCGCTCGCCCTCAGACCGTTTTTGTTTTGCCGAGATTTTGCCGAAAATGAAAACCGTCTGACGCAAATTTATCGCTGTGCTCTCGTCAGCCCTTGAGAAATCGAGCTTTAGAATTGCTCATAACGAGAGCTTGGGAGCACTACGCCTACGGTCGCCGTGCCCTGCCGAAAAACGCACCTCTGCCCTTTACCCATAGCAACTAGGTGAGCACAACTGCTGTCGACTATTCGATCCTCATCCGTTTGATCAAATCATGGAAACGCGGTTCGGACCGTAGGCTGTCCCATTGAGGCTCAACTTTCAAAAAGACCATTCACACATCTCTTTCGGAAAAACCTCTTTCCAAATAATCAAGTGCTCTCTCTCGCTCGCCCACCGCGTTATACGCCAATGCAATGTTATAGGGCGGAACGTATGTTTCAGTTGATGATTTCAGTAGTTCGTTAAGGACCACTCGTGCTTCGGAAAGTTTGCCCCACTTAGCTAGGGCGTAAGCGCGATACGCGTGTGACTGTGAATTACCTGAAAGCTCTGCGGCTTTCTGCGCCTCCGCTAATGCTTCAGAGTGCATTCCTTTCTCCGTATAAACTCTTGAGATGAACAGATGCGAAAGCCAAAAATTCGAATCGAGATCAATCGTCTTTTGCAAGCGATCGAGAGCGTTGTCGTAATCTTTTGCGAAAAAGAAAATTTGCCCTTCTTCTGCGCTG
>Ga0209751_10000495_pt1 | contig 42150 bp, 34 predicted proteins | sample RifCSP13_1_FD_184019 | JGI IMG/M metagenome (GOLD analysis project Ga0209751, IMG submission 184019) | Soil microbial communities from Rifle, Colorado - Rifle CSP2_sed 13_1 (SPAdes) (version 2) | ecosystem: Environmental > Terrestrial > Deep subsurface > Rock core/Sediment | place: Rifle...
TACGTCATGGCCGGCCTCGGGACCGTCGGCGCGTCGATGCCCGGCCTCCCCGAGCCCGTCTCCGTCCAGGCCGGCCAGCTGACGGTCTTCGGCCCCGGCGACGCCCTGACCGTCTCGGCCCTGCCGATCGGCCGGCAGGAGTCACGCAGCCCGAATCTGGACGTCCTGATCCTGGGCGGCCGGCCGATCCGCGAACCGGTCGCCTGGATGGGCCCGTTCGTGATGAACACGCGCGAGGAGCTCATGCAGGCCGTCGCCGACTACCAGGCCGGCCGGCTGGGCACGATCCCCGCCATCCACGGCGCCCCGACCACCATCCAGGAGCGCTGACCCTCGGCGATCCCGTCTTGCCCGGCATGTCACGATCAGCCGGGCCCATCGCGCGAGGTCGCGCTGCGTTTCGCCTGGGTCCTGCGTCGGTAGGGCATGAACGTGGCTCGGGGCATCGCGGCAGGCGCGGTCGGGGAGTCAGCAGATCTCGTCGCCCGCCGCGTCACCGAGCACTACGAGCGGCGCGGCCGCGAGCTCTGGGGCCTCGCCCGCCGACTCGGGGCGAGCGACGAGCAGGCCGCCGACGTCGTCCAGGAGGCCCACCTCCGCCTCTGGCGCGAGCTGACGAACGGGACCTACATCGAGGACGGCGACGCCTGGGTCTTCCGGGTTGCCTACCGGCTGGTCATGGACCAGCACCGGCTCGGGCGCCGGGTCCGTGAGCTCGTCGGCCGACTTAGCCCGGGCCATCGCGAATCGATGACCCATGCGGTCGACGATCGCCTGTCGCTCTGGCCGCTGGTCGACCGGCTGCCGGCCCGGGAGCGGACCACCCTCTACCTTCGCTACCGCGCCGACCTGTCGTACGAGCAGATCGGCGAGGTCATGGGGATCACGACAGCGTCCGCCCGCACTTATGCCAGCCGGGGCGTCGAGCGCCTGCGCTCGACCGTCGGCGAGCTGGGAGGAGACGAGCGATGACCACCCTCGAGATCGAGCGGCGCCTCCGCCTCCCCGCACCAGACGAGCCGGCGATCCTTCCGGCGCTCGTCCTGCCGATCACGAGCCCGGGGCTCGGAGCGGTCCGAGGACGCGTCGGCTCCGGCCGAACGGGCCGCGCGATCGGCTTCCCGTCGCCGCGCCTGGTGACGGCGATCCTGCTCCTGCTGGGCGCGCTCGTCGGGGCGATCGCGACGGGCGCTCTTCGCCTCGACCGCCTGACGAACCCGTTCGATCCGAATGCCGTGTTCGGCGGCGATGGGATAACGATCGACTATCCGAAGAACTGGATTCGCCTGACGGAGCCGGATCCTTTCGACCAGAGCAGCGCGAACACGGTGCTCGTCGTCTCGAGCGCCGGCGTCGACGGCTGCGCCTCGGACGAGGTCGAGGCCTACGTCGAGCCGACACCGTATCCGTCGAGCTCCGGCAACCTGGTCGAGCTGCCACCGATCCAGGACGGCACTGTCGTCGGCCTCGAGGATCGGATCCTCGACTGCGTCATCGGCCGACCGATGGAGGCCGGCGAGACTCGGATCGTGGTTGCCGGGGGCATGCCCCAGGCGATCGCCGTCGGCCCGATCGGGGACTTCGACGCCGACCTGTTCTTCGGGGGCGACAACCCGGAGTTCGGCTTCTATGCCCCGACGGACGAGGACGGCTGGACGGAGACGATCGACGGGCTACCGGCGAAGCTCGTCGTCTCGCCGACATCGGTGACGCCGGGCGCGGACGAGGTCCGCACGTGGATTGTCTTCGCACCAGGCGGCAACCCCGGGCCCTGGTACATCCAGCTCACGCTTCGCGGACCGGATCTCGAGGCGCTGCGACCCCAGGCCGACGCGATCGCCAGATCGCTCCGGTTCGATTATCATCCGCCGTCCCTCGAACTCGCGACGCGCGATGTCGCGCTCGCCCGCATTCTCGACGCCATCGACCGTGAGACGCGGCTATGGCGAGGCAGCGACCTCTTCGGCTGCTTCCCGCGCTCGCCCGGCGCGGCCGAGGCTGTGATCGACGACCTGCTCCACGACTACGGACCGGACGGTCGCCTCGCCGCGCCGGTGGCGGTGACCTGCACCACGACCGTGGAGCCAACGTCGTTCGAGACCTGGTACGCGACCCTCGTCGTCTCATGGGAGGCCGGCGACGGCTATCCGACAGGCGAGTGGGGTTGGTTCGCAAGCTTCGATGCGAACGGCATCGCCGCGTCCAGCCAGGGTCAGCTCGTGCCCGCGGAGGACCTGCTGGTGCCGGGCACCGTCGGTGTGCTGCCGCCGCCCGTCGACGGACCATTCGAGATCCCGCTCGGCTCGATCGTCGAGGTCCTCCCGCCCGGAGTCCCCCAGACCAGCGGCCCGATCCAGGCCATCTACGCGAACCCACTCCCAGCGATCGGCGACCGGCTCGCCTACGACGCCCAGCCCGGCTACCGCTACGGAGTCGTGGCCGGGCCGATCACGCACGCGGGGTACGAGTGGTACCAGGTCGAGTCGCAGCCGGGCACGTCGTACCCCGCGGAGTTCGTCTGGATCCCGTCGACCGACGGCACGCGGCCGCTCGTCCGGATCGTTCAGCCGGCCTGTCCGGGCGAGCCGAGCATCTTGGACCTCGTCCTGATCAAGCCCTTCGAGCGGCTCCGGTGCTACGGAGACCGCGACATCACCCTCCAATCAGCGATCGCCATCCTCGCCGTCGACGAAGGGAACCTCGGCGCCGTCGAGGGCACGCCGGCGTGGCTCGCGAAGTTCACCCCGTGGCGGCTGTACGGCAGCGATGGACCCGACGGCCTCGACGGCGCCCTGCCGATCGCGATCGATCCATCGCTCGGCGAGTCGATCCCGACCGGAACCCTGATCACGGTGACCGGCCACTTCGATGACGACACATCGACGACGTGCGAGCGGGCCCAGCCGGATGAGCTCGCCTATCGGGAATCGCCGGAGCTCCAGCAGCTCCGCTGCCGCGAGCTGTTCGTCGTCACGAGCGTCGAGTAGGGAGCCGGGAGCGCGCCATGCAACAGCGTCCACGATCCATGCAGCCCGCCGAACGCTCTTCGCTCGGATGGGCGGAGATCGTCCGGGAGTTGGCCGAGGTCCATCGGGCGAGGCGCGCGGTCGGCGAGTCGAGCCGTTGGCCGCTGGCGCATGCCTGCTCGCGGGTCCGGCGGAACCCGCGTTCTGTCCGGGCCGACGACGCGGCGTCCGATGCCTCCGGCGAGCTCGACCGAACGGCGTCGTCGCGGTATCCGTTCTGCTGCCGCGCCCTCGGATGACCGTGTCGCCCGCACGGCGGGCGCGTCGGCCCCCCGAGGACGGGCGACGCGGCACTTCCTCGGCGGGTTGGACGGCGCCGACGATGGACCTTCGAGCAGACCACCTGGAGGTTGCCTTGATGAAGGCCGTCGTCGTCTACGAATCGATCTGGGGGAACACCGCCGCCGTTGCGCGGGCCATCGCCGAGGGCATCGGGCCCGAGGCCCGCGCGCTCTCGACCGCCGAGGCGACGCCGGACGTCGTCGCCGACGCGACGCTCATAGTCGCGGGTGCGCCGATCCAGGGCTTCTCGCTGCCCAACGACCGGATGCGGGCCGGGATCAGGACCGACACGGTTCCGGCGCCCGACCTCTCCACGCCGACGCTCCGGTCGTGGCTGGAGCACCTGCCGGCCGGCAACGGGCGGTCGGCCGCGTTCGACACGAAGATTCGCTGGTCGCCCGGCAGCGCCGCGTCGGTCATCGACCGCGAGCTGGCGAGGGCGGGCTACGCCCCGGCCGTCAAGGCCGAGCACTTCATCGTCGCCGGCCAGACCGGGCCGCTCAAGGACGGCGAGCTCGAGCGGGCTCGGCAGTGGGGCACCACGCTGGCGGCCATCGCCGGCTGATCCCGCCGCGAGCCTGGCGCCGGGGGAGCCGCTCAGGCCGTCCGCCAGATGTATCGCTTGACAATATATCAAGAGTTGATACATTTGGCGGCATGGAAGCCGTCCATCGCCCGCCCGCCGCGCCACCGCTTTCGCGGACGGCGGTCCACGTCCTCCTCGCGATCGGGCCGGAGGAGCGGCACGGCTACGCGATCATGGCCGAGGTCGCCCGGATCACCGACGGCGCGATCCGGCTCGGGCCCGGCGCCATCTACACGACGATTCGGCGCCTCCTCGACGACGGCCTCATCGAGGAGAGTGACGAGCGGCCGGACCCCGAGCTCGACGACCAGCGCCGCCGGTATTACCGCCTGACGGTGCTGGGCCGGACGGTGGCGGCCGCCGAGGTGCGACGTTTCGAAACCCTCGTGCAGGCGTCCCGGCGCTGGGTCCTGGAGGTGCCTCCGACGTGACCCCGCCGGCGTCCCACGAACGGGTCTATCGGGCCCTCCTCCGGCTCTATCCCGGGCCGTTCCGTGCCCGCTTCCGCGACGAGCTCGTCCAGCTCTTCGGTGACGTGATGCGCGACGCCCGCGACGGTCGTGGCGGCCGTGGCGGGACCGGTGGCATCTGGCTCCGGATCCTCGCCGACATCGCCCTGACGGCCCCGGCCGAGCATCTCGACGCGCGCCGAGTGGCCCACTCGCTGACCCGTCCGGCGTCGGCGGTCATGAAGACGCTGGGTCTGCTTGGGATCGTCGGCGGTCTGCTGCTCCTCTCGGTGTGGCTCCCCGTCCTGTCGATCGTCCCGGAGAAGTTCAACCTCGGACGCCTGGTGTTGTTCAACGCGGGGGCTATGGCGATCGCGGCCGCGATCCTACGCTGGGGCGCAGGTGCGGAGTGGGGCCGCTTCCAGCGCAGCGTGGCGGCCCTCGCGATGGCCGCCAACGGCTGGTACCTCGTGATGGTCGTCCTGTCGGCAGACCGCCCCGTCTATCCGGTTCCGGATCCCGAGTTCCGCGAGATCTTCAACTGGGCAGGCGTCGCGATGTGGTGGGCCGACGGGGCCCTCGGCCTGGCCTTGCTCGGTTCGAGGTCCCGAGCCCGCTGGGGTGCGCTCGCCCTGGCGGTCGGGTCTGTCGGGGCGTTCTCGGGCATGGGCTACCTGGGGCTCATCGACGGGGAGCTCGGGTGGCTCTTCCTGCCGGCGTCACAGGTCGGGATCGCCCTCAACGGCCTCGGCTGGATCCTGCTCGGTATCGCCGTGACCACGCGCCGCCGGGCGATCGCTCCCACCTCGGTCGCGCCCCGGGCCAGCTGACGGGAGAGTCCCGCCTGGGATCGCGGGCTACTCGTCCAATTCGACGACGGGCTGGGCGTGCTTCTTCTGGCGCCAGTCCGGGAAGGCCACCATCAGGTCGCGGAGCAGGTCGTGGAGCCGCTCCCTGGCGTCATCGCTGAGCACGCCGGTCGCGGCGGCCTCGCGGCGCGCCGACGCCCCGACCGTCTTGTCCCACATCGACAGGCCGAGATCGGTTGGCTCGACGATCGTGCCCCGCCGGTCGTGGGGATCGGGCAGGCGGCGGATCAGGCCGGCCCGCTCCATCCGGTCGAGGCGGTTCGTCATGGCGCCGCTGGAGAGCCGCAGGTCGGCGGCGAGCCGGCCCGCCGAGGTTCGATAGGGCGGGCCGTACTTGCGGAGCTTGCCGAGGAGATGAAACTCGCGGCGATCGAGGTCGTACTCGACGAGCGTCTCGTCGAGGACCTGGTTGAAATTCCAGGCGAGGATCTGGATCCGCTCGATGATCCCCTCGGTCAGCCTGTCGAGCCCCGGAATCTCGCGCGCCCAGACGTCGAGCATCTCGTCGACCTGATCGCGTGCGGGCGCCTTGGCTGCCATGGCGCGATCAGTCTCCCTCGTCGACTCCTCGATGTCAAGTATGTTTACATCGAACCTCTTGACATCGGGTTTCATTCCCTCTAATCTCTTGATATCGAGAGTTTCGAGGTCAAAGTGGCCACGAACGAGAAACGGAAGGAAGGAACGGGATGACGACCTTGGCGAGAGGGCTGCCGGCGCTGACGCGGGCCGCCTCGGCCGTCGCTCCACTGGAGCTTGCGGCCAGTCCCCGGATCGCGGTCGACTTTGAGGCGCCCGCGACGGAGCGCGCCTTCACTGCGGGCAACGCCGAGCGGCGGGCGGTGCTTCGCGATCACGCATGGGTCGAGGCCGCGGCCATTGCCGCGACCCGGATGCCGCGCGGCTGACGCCGAACCGACCCCGAGCCGGAGTGTAGAGGGCGCCCGAACGGGCGCCCTCTACGTCTATCCTCAGGGCTCGCCTCGTTCTAGACGGGGCCGCCAGCGAGGCACCGCCGACGTGAACTGCTCGACCTGCGGCACCGAGAACCGGCCCGGTGCGATCTGCATGGAATGCGGGACCGGCCTTGCGGCGGGCTGCCCGTCGAGCGGCACGGTCAACCCACCCGGGCGCCAACTTCTGGACGACGCCGAGCGGGCCGAGGCGCTGCCGTGACGCGGGTGCGATCAGGATCGGCCTGACCGCATTCGATCAGGGCGCCCCCACCACGATGGATGTTCGGGGCACGAACGCCAGCATCTCGGGCGCCCCGCTGAGCTGCATGACTGCGGGCTCCCAGGTGTAGGTGCCCTCGCCGACGACCCGAGCCACGTACCGGAGGTGGACGCTGTCCTCGCCGTCGACGTCCTTCCCGGCACAGAACACGACCTCCTGGCCCGATACGCGGAACGGCGTGGTGATCCCGGTGTCGTCCCCGAAGTACGTGTCCTCGACAGGCGCCAGCCCCGAGGGCACCTGCTCGACGACCTCGTAGCAGACGCTCCTGGGAGCGCCGGCCCCGATGGTCGCCACCAGGTCCACGACCACGAGCCGTCCTGCCGGGATCGGGCCCGACGGAGCGGCGCGCTTGAGGGCCACGTCCGGGCTAGGGTCGAGGTCGGCGACATCTACCGCGACGTGGGCTTCGATCGTCACCCCGACGGCCCCCGACAGGCGCTCGAGGTCGAGGTCGGCGACCTGGCCGGCGGTGAGCTCGAGGCTGAAGGTCCTGCCGCCCGCCAGCTCGACCACCCGACGCTGGCCGCCGATCGAATAGGCGAACGAGGCATCGACGGCCGGGCTCCGCGCGATCATCCGGCGTGCGATTGCGGCGAGCTCTAGGGCGTAGGTCGCCTCGCGGCTCGGGTTGGCGGCCACGTACTCGGCCATCGCCGCGGCGAGCGGGTCGCCGACGCTCGCGGCGACGAGGCTGAGCCGGGCGGTCGCCTCGAGCGTCTCGTCGAGGCTCGTGCCGGCCCGCAGTCGCACCCATTCGCCGAGGCGCTCGCCGGATTCGGCCAGGAGCTCCCGCTCGATCTCGAGGGCCGCAGCGTCGTCGCCGATGGCCGCGAACCCGAGGGCGAGATGGATCCGCTCCCCGGTCGTCAGGTCCGGCAGCGCCCGAATCGACTCCAGGTCGGCCCCGACCGGCTCGCCGAGGGCGGCCAGGGCCGCGACCGCCGCGATCGCCAGGTCGCGCTCGGTCGAGGGCGCGTCGCGGATGTCCTCGAAGGTCGTCCGGATGTCCGCGCCGGCCCAGGCCTCGGGCGCGCCGATCACGACGCGGACCGCGACCCACGGATCGACCCCGCCGTAGGGCAGCAGGCCGGTTCCGGTCATGTCGTTGCCGTTGCCATCCGACATCGTCCCGCTCGGGTAGGCGGAGAGGTTGAGCTCGACCTCGGGGAGGTCGGCCGGGTCGTACCCGAACTCGTCGATCAGGACCGAGCGGGCAACCCACCGTGCCAGCGACCGGTCGAGGCGCGGGCCGGCCGGCTGGAGCAGCTCCCGGAGGAGGGGCAGGTAGCGGCCCCGCCCGGCGTCGCTGAAGGTGTAGGTCGTGATGCCGGCCGATGCCGGAGGATCGGGCAGGTCGCCGAGCGTGCCGTAGGCCGCCTGGACCTCGGTCAGGCGCGACCCGATGACGTCGAAGCGGGCCAGGAGTCGGTCGCCAAGCGGCTTGCCGTCGGCGCCGAGGCGGGTCGTCGTCGCGCTCACGTCGAGCGCATGGCGCCCGAGCGAGAGGACCGGCAGGCTGAACCACACTGGCTGGAAGGCCGAGCCGGAGACCTTCGTTGCGGTGATCTCGAGGCTCGCCGAGGAGATCGTGAACTCGACGCGATCGCCCGCCCGCAGCTCGCTCCCGAAGGCGCGCAGCTGGACCGCGGCCCGATCCGAGACGAGGTACGAGTCGGCGACCGTCGCCTCAACGAAGAACGGCAGGCCCACCGGGACGAGCAGCTCGCCGACACCCGCCTGGAGCGCGTCCGTGATCGCCGTCGCGGTCACGCGCCACGAGGTGAGGTCGTCTGAGAGGCCAACCGTGAGCGAGGCCTTGCCCGCGGCGTCGGTCGACACCGTCGAGACGAACAGGGTGTCGCGGAAGTCGCTGCGCGGACCGCCGCCGGTCGTGTCGCCGCCCTCGCCCTCCGGCCCCACCCTGGTCGGCATCTGGTGGGTCGAGGTCATCCGGAGGATGCCGCTGTCGACACTGGCGTAGAGGTCGCCGAGGGGCTCGGGGGTCGACGCCCCACCGATTGCGTAGAGCTTCTCGTCGACCGCCTGGAGTTCGACGGTCGAGGCCACGGGATCGCCGTCGGCGTCGGTCGTCGTCACCGTCAGGGTGACGGATTCGCCGGGTCGATAGCGGGCCCGATCGGCGCGGACGGTGACCTCGATGGCGCGCTCCTCCTCGTCGAACCAGGCCCAGCTGGCGGCCTTGGGCGCATAGGTCGTGCCGGTGAACCGGATGCCGAGGACGAAGATGCCCGGGGCGTCCGCCTCGGCGAAGGCATGGCGGAAGGTCGACGAGGTCGTGATATGGGTGCTCCGGAGGCCCCGCTGGGCGACGACGTAGAGATAACGGTCGCCGGCGCCCGACGGTGCGGCCTCACGGGCGTCGGTGATCGTCCAGGTGAGCTGGTCGCCGATCCGGAACTCGGTCGAGCCGGCGAGCGTTCCATCGGCCTGTTCGAAGACAGGCCCCCGGTCCTGCCACCAGGCATCCTCAACGTCCTGGCCGACGACGAGGCTCCGGGCCTGGACCCGGCCCCGATCGTCGGTCGTGGTCAGGATGATCTCGTACAGGTGGCTGGTATCGGGCACGGCGAGCGACAGGGCGAAGGACCCGTCCCCGACCGAGGTCGCCCGGAGGGTGGCCAGCGCCTTGCGCGTCGTCGTGTACTCGTAGCGCGGCCGGACCACCTTGTCGATGAAGTCGTAATCGTCACCCACCCTGGTCCGAACCGTGATCAGCTCGGTGACCGCCACACTGATCGGCTTGCCGGGCACGACCGCACCGAGGCCCGCGCCTGGGACCAGGCCCTCCCAGGTCCCGGCCCCGAGCGACCGGTCCACGGCGGCCAGATCGACCAGGTTGAGGGTCCCGGTCACACCGAGCGTGCTGTTCGTCAGGGTCCCGGATGCCCGCAGGGCGTAGGCCGTCGGGAACACGAGGACGGTCGCCTGGCCGTAGATGGCGCCGCTCTCCGGACCGGTCGGCTGCACGTCGACGTACCAGCTCTCGGAGTCCTCCCAGCGACCGCCGTCGCCGCCGTACGACGGCGCCCTCGCGGCAAGGGTCACGGACGCGACGCCGGCGGCATCGGTGGTCGCGACACGCTCGATGTCGGAGCCGTACGCCTGGTCCCGGAACCGGAGCGGAACGTGGGCGGCCGGCGTGCCATCGAAAAAAGTCGCGGTCGCTGTCCACTCCACGGCCGTCCCGACCACGACCGCCCGCTGATCCGGCACGAGGCTAAGCTCGTAGGCCGGCTTGCGGATCACGGCGACTTCGATCCAGCGCGTGGCCACGACATCCCCGTCCACGACAGCCTGGAGGGTGTACCAGCCGGTGGGCATGCCCGCCAGCTCGAGCCTGGCGCCGTACGCGCCCGTGGCCACGGTGGCGGCCGGCACGGTCGCAGCGCCGGTACGCACGGTCGTCTCGACGATGGCCGGGGCGCCGACGTCGCGGCCGCTGCTGCCCTTGACGACGCGGAGGGTGACCGAGGCCGGCACGTGACCGTCGTCGCGGTCCCGCAGGTACCCCCAGACATCGATCCGGTCGTCGCTCCGGTAGAACCCACGATCCGTGTACAGCAGCGACCAGTAGGTCTCGTTGGCGGGGGTCGACTTCTCATACCACTCGCCCCGGTACCCCAGGTCGCCGGCCACCCCGAATGGAACGAGGACCGTCGCGCCCGATGGCGCGGTCACCCGGAGGATCGGCGCGGTCTCGGGCGGCGAGTCGGAATCGGCGTTGCCGCCCTGCGCTGCGGGCGGAACGAGCGCGGCCGGCGTGCGACCGATGGCCAGGCCGGAGGCGTCACTCCGGGCCAGCGTGCCACCGCCCTGGATCGTCACCGTCGCGTCGGCGACGGCGGTGCCAGTGACGACGTCGTTGACCCAGATCACGGACCGGTCGCTCAGGATCGAGGCCCAGGCGGACACCCGGGTGACCTGCAGGAGCGCCTGGGCCGCGGACGCTTCGCCCAGCTCCACGACGTACCAGCCCGGCTCGAGCGCCGCCGGGAAGCGGATGACGAAGATGTCGCCGTCCCGGAACGGCTCCAGCGCCGCGGTGAAGGTGGCGGCGACGGGCAGTCCCCGGGTGACCATGTGCGGGCGCGTGTACTGGGTCCAGTGGGGCTGGGTGAGGAAGTCGGCCAGGACCGTCGCCGCGGCGTCGACCGACGGGAGGCGGTAGGCCTTGACCCCGATCTCCGTCGGCGGGGCGCGATCGTCGAGCGGCGGGACGTAGACCGCCATGACGGGGGCCTCGGCGGGACTCGTCTCGACGACCTCGCGGGCGGGCAGGATCGGCTGGGGTGGATCCGTCACGCCGCGGGTCTCGAACTTGAAGACGACATCGGACGGCAGGGTCAGGTCCGTCCCGCTCCGGGCCAGGCCCTGCGCGATCGTCACGGTGTAGAGCGTTGCGGGCGCGAGGGAGCTGGGCACGAAGACCTGGGTCAGCCCGTGCTCTTCGAACCGGCCCTCGACTGCCGGCGCGATCGCGAAGTGGCCGGCCATGCTCTCGACGCCAGCCTGGTTGAAGGTGACCTCGATCCCGGTGTCGACCGGCACGTCGCCCGCCGCGTTGCCGGGGATCGTGCTCGACACGGCGATCGGGCCGCGGACCCGAAAGGCCCATGAGCCCGCCACGGCCCCGTCGGGCGTTCGGAGGGTGAACCGGTAGCCCTGGTTCGGGGCCAGCGAAGTCGCCGGCCGGATGCGCACAAGATCGGCGGCCGTGCCGGGCTCGTCCGCGGTCACGACCTCCAGGGTGGCCGCTGGCGAGACTTCGAGGCGGGCCACCATCGCCGCGGCCGGCTCGCCGGTCAGGCTCCGCAGGGTGAAGCCGGTGTCGGGGGCGATACCGGACGGGTCGGACTCGACCGGCTCGAGGGTCGCGGCTCGTTCGACCGCCAGGAGGGTGAGTGCGGCCCACGGCTCCGGGCTGGCGCTGGCGGCGCCCGCCGGGCTGGTCGCAGTGGCCGCGCCGGACGGTCCCGGCGAGGTGCCGGGCGAGCCAGGTCGCGACTGGAGCACCAGCCCGGCCGAGATCGCGATGACCGCGACGGTCGCCATCATCGCGGCAGCCTGTCGACGGCTGGGACGTCGGAAGGTGGTGGTCACGCTCATGGCGCGCCTCGTGGGCTGTGCGTGGACGCGTGTCGATCAATGCATGAGACGGACGGCGGCAATGTCCGTTACGTCGGGGCGCCATCGCCGGCGGGTGCCGATCGTCCTGCCCGGCGCGCCCGTCCCGCCCGGCTGGAGACGGCCGCCGAGCCCGGCGTGGCCGTCGAGCCGTCCCTGGCCGGGCCGGATCGCCGGGGTGACCCACGACCCGCTGAAGTCAGCCGCGGCGGCGCGTCTTCGGTGCGCTGACGATCCGGGCGCTGCCGGCAGCCGGCCGGACCGTGCTCTCGTGGCCGTCGTCCCAGCGAACCCGGTATCGGGTCCCATACGACGCCTCGATGACCTCGAGGATCTCGCCTTCGCGGGTGGCCTGCCCGACCCGCTCGGACTCGACGACGATGCGATCTCCGGCCTTGCCGGTCATCTGACCACCTCCCGGTGTTCGACCAACTCCGCGAGCGACGGCCGCTGCCGGGTCACAGTCTCCCGCCTGGCAACGGATCGGGCAAGGGACGATGGTCACGATCGGGGATCGCTCTCGGGCTGGACGATTCGGTGGCAGGGCGTACGATGCCCCCGGAAACCCCCAGGCGAACTGCGCGGGAGAGATCGCCGGCTAGGCGAGGCGGAAGCCTCGCCCGTGACCGGCGACGCCGACGGAGCAACGGCCCGGAACCTCTCAGGCACCAGGGACCGCGCAGGGATGGGGACGCTGGAGAGCGTTGCGGACGGGAACGATCCCGCCGAGCGCGCGCCGACGGAGGAACCTGCGGTCGCAGATGCGCCGCGGGGACGCTCTCAGGCACCAGGACAGCGGGGCACCGAGGAGGTGCTGTCGCCGATGTCCGATCCCTTCACCGAGCCGGGGTTCGTCGACCGGCACAACGGGCCGGACGAGGCCGACGTCGCCGAGATGCTCCGGACGATCGGGCGGGCCTCGCTCGACGACCTGATCCGGGCCACCGTCCCGTCGGCGATTCTCCGCGACCGCGGAAGCGCTCTGGACCTGGGTGCCCCTCGCTCCGAAGCCCAGGTCCTCGCCGACCTCCGGGCGATGGCTGGCGCCAACACGCCCCTCCGGTCGATGATCGGGATGGGCTACCACGACACGATCACGCCGTCGGTCATCCAGCGGAACATCCTCGAGAACCCGGCCTGGTACACGGCCTACACGCCGTACCAGCCCGAGATCGCCCAGGGCCGCCTCGAGGCGCTCATCAACTTCCAGACCGCGATCGCCGACCTGACCGGGATGGAGATCGCCAACGCCTCGCTCCTCGACGAGGGAACCGCCGCGGCCGAGGCCGTCAGCCTCGCCCACAGCGTCTCCTCGGTCGCCGACGGCAACCTCGTCCTCGTCGACGCCGACACCCATCCCCAGACAATCGGCGTCCTCCGGACGCGGGCCGGGGCCCTCGAGATCGAGGTCGTCGTCGCGCCGCCGGCCGAGCTCCTCGCCCTCGTCACCGAGCCCGGCGACGGCCGGCGTCCGTTCGCCATGCTCCTCTCGTATCCGGGCTCATCCGGCGCGGTCCGGTCCCTGACCGCCGACATCGAGGCCGCCCATGCCGCCGGTGTCCTCGCCATCGTGGCCACCGACCCGCTGGCCGCCGTCCTCCTCGAGAGCCCCGGCGCCCAGGGCGCCGACGTCGTCGTCGGCAACAGCCAGCGCTTCGGCGTGCCGATGGGCAACGGCGGCCCGCATGCCGCGTTCATGGCCACCCGCGAGGCGTTCAAGCGATCGCTGCCGGGCCGCCTGGTCGGCGTGTCGGTCGATGCCGACGGACAGCCCGCCTACCGGCTGACCCTCCAGACCCGCGAGCAGCACATCCGCCGCGAGAAGGCGACCTCGAATATCTGCACCGCCCAGGTCCTCCTCGCCGTCATCGCGAGCATGTACGCCGCCTGGCACGGTCCCGACGGCCTGCGGGCCATCGCCGAGCGGGTCCATGCCCGGGCCGCGGCCCTCGTCGCGGGCCTCGACGGGCTCGAGGGCCTGGCGCGGCGCCACGAGACGTTCTTCGACACGATCGCGATCGATGCCGGCATGCCGACCCGGGCGGACGCCCTCGTCCAGGCCGCGGCCGGCGCCGGCTACGAGGTCCGCCGCCTCGACGCGACGGGCATCGCCGTCGCCTGCGACGAGACGACCTCCGAGGCCGACGTTGCCGCGCTCCTGGCGGCCTTCGGCGGAACGGCACCGAGCCCGAGCGGCATCGAGAAGGCCGCCGAGGCCGCGCTGCCGGCGGCCAACCGCAGGACGGACGCGATCCTGACCCATCCGGTCTTCTCGCTCCACCGGTCCGAGACGGAGATGCTCCGCTACATCTTCCGGCTCGCCGAGAAGGACGTGACCCTGACGCGGTCGATGATCCCGCTCGGCTCCTGCACCATGAAGCTGAATGCCACGACCCAGATGATGGGCATCGGCTTCGAGGGCTTCGCCCGGGTGCATCCGTTCTCGGATCCTGCGCGCCTGCCCGGCTATGCCCGCCTCTTCGCCGACCTCGAGGCCTGGCTCGCCGAGATCACCGGCTTCAGCGCGATCAGCCTCCAGCCAAACGCCGGCTCGCAGGGCGAGTACTCCGGGCTGCTCGCGATCCGCGGCTGGCACCGCTCCCGTGGTGAGGGCAACCGGCGGGTCTGCCTCATCCCGGCCTCGGCCCACGGCACCAACCCGGCGAGCGCGGTCATGGCCGGTTACCGGGTCGTCGTCGTGGCCACCGACGAACACGGCAACGTCGACCTCGGCGACCTCCGGGCGAAGATCGCCGAGCACGCCGCCGACCTCGGCGCGCTGATGATCACCTACCCCAGCACCCACGGCGTCTTCGAGGCGGCGATCGTCGAGATCTGCCGGCTCGTCCACGAGGCCGGCGGCCAGGTCTACATGGACGGTGCGAACATGAACGCCCAGGTCGGGCTGTCGCGGCCGGCCGACATCGGAGCCGACGTCGGCCATCTCAACCTGCACAAGACGTTCGCCATCCCGCACGGCGGCGGGGGACCGGGCATGGGCCCGATCGGCGTCGCCGCCCACCTGGTGCCGTTCCTGCCCGGGATCGGCCTGGACGCCCCCGGACGGGTGTCGTCGGCGCCGTACGGCAGCGCCAGCATCCTGCCGATCAGCTGGGCCTACATCGCGATGCTCGGGCCCGCGGGCGTCCGGCGCTCGACCGAGCTCGCGATCCTCAACGCCAACTACCTTGCGGCGCGGCTCCACGACGCCTTCCCGACCCTGTACGTGGGGGCCAACGGGACCGTCGCCCACGAGTGCATCATCGACGTCCGCCCGGTGACGGCGTCGAGCGGGGTGACGGTCGACGACATCGCCAAGCGGCTCATGGACTTCGGCTTCCATGCCCCGACGATGAGCTTCCCGGTCGCCGGGACGCTCATGGTCGAGCCGACCGAATCGGAATCGAAGGCCGAGCTCGACCGCTTTGCCGACGCCCTCCTCCAGATCCGGGCGGAGATCGCCGAGATCGAGGCGGGGGCCGTGCCGCTCGAGGCGAGCGCCCTGCGGAACGCTCCGCACACCGCCGCCGACCTCCTCCGCGACGAGTGGGCGCGGCCGTACACCCGCGAGCAGGGCGCCTTTCCGCTGCCTTGGGTCCGGGCGCGCAAGTACTGGCCGCCCGTTCGCCGGATCGACAATGTCTACGGTGATCGGAATGTCGTCTGCGCCTGCCTCCCGGTCGAGGCCTACGCCCGCTCGGCGGGGGAGACGCAGCTCCTCGCGACGGTCGGCTAGGCCGGGGCCACCCCCAGCCGCGCCGTCATGCCGGGACCGGGACCCAGGCCCCGGTGCGGAGCTCCGCGGCGATGCCGGCGGCCCAGGCGTCGATCTCGGCCCACGGGCGGAAGTCGCCTTCGGGCGCCCGGACGGCGTCGACGATCGCCCGCTCGGCGAGGCCGAGGCGCGCCCGCTCGAGCTTCCCTGCGAATAACCGGTGATCCCGGGCGCGGACGATGGCCATCGTCTCTGGGATGTCCAGCGGCTCGCCGGTTGGCTTCGGCGGGCTGCCGATCGGGCCGCTCGAGAAGAGCCACACGGGCCGGGCCGAGAGCGCGGCGGCGTGATTCCTCGCGAACCGGCGCGCCTCCTCGAGCCAGTGGCCGATCCGGACGGCGCTGCCGAGGACGACGGCGTCGTAGTCATCGACGCTCCCGACCGCCACGACCCGCTCCACGGCCACCCCATGGCCGGCGATGCTGATGACCTCGCCGATTCGCTCGGCGATCTCGATCGTGGCGCCCTGCCTGGACGCCACCGCGACGAGGACGTGCATGGCGAACCTCACCCGCCCGGGCGCGACGGCCCGGCGATTCGACCCGGCGATGAACCCGACGCGCGGGAGCATCTCCGCCGCGTCGACCATTCGCCAGTGCCGTCCGGACCGACGTCGCGGTCCGCCGGGTCGCCTGGCGCCCGGTCTGGCCGGGACCCCGATGCGTGCACGCGCATCAGGATTGGCAGAGAGAGTTTCCGCAGAGGCACCCGACGCGGGCGCGCCCCGACGACACCAGGACCGGCCCCGGCGCACCGATACGAAACTGAAAGTTGACACCGGGAGCGGGCGGGTCCATCCTTCGGGACCTGCATTACTAAACCGGTACAACAGCGTCCTCGAACCGCCTCAAGGCCCGCCGGTCGGCTCAGGCCGGCAGCCCCGTCAAGGTCCCGGAGGTGCCCCCGGATGTTCGCCTCGACGCTGCGGTCGGCTTCGCCCGCCCGCCGGCGGCTGCTCGTGGCCGCCTCGACCCTCGTGTTCCTCGCCTCGCTCCTGCCCGCGGCGGCGACGGCGCCTGCGCCGGTCCTCGCCGCGCACACCGCCGATCCCTCGGTCGTCGCCCTCGTCGGCAGCCTCCAGAGCGAGATCGGCTGCGCCGGCGACTGGGACCCGAGCTGCGTGCAGAGCCGCCTGACCTACGACGCCGCCGATGATGTCTGGCAGCGGACCTTCCCGCTCCCGGACGGCGGCTTCGAGTACAAGACCGCCCTCAACAACAGCTGGGACGAGAACTACGGCGCGAACGCCCAGCCGAACGGCGCCAACATCCCGCTCGATCTCGCCGACCCGGCGAGCGTGAAGTTCTACTACGACCACGAGAGTCACTGGATCACGAGCAGCCGGACGTCGGTGATCGCCGTCGCGCCCGGCAGCTTCCAGTCCGAGCTCGGCTGCCCCGGCGACTGGGACCCCGGCTGCCTCCGGAGCTGGCTCCAGGATCCTGACGGCGACCACGTCTACACCTTCGAGACCGAGGTCCTCCCCGCTGGCTCGTACGAGGGCAAGGTCGCGCTCGACGAGGGCTGGGACGTGAACTACGGCCAGGGCGGCGTCCAGAACGGCCCGAACATCCCGTTCACGGTCCCGTTCAGCGGCGCCACGGTCACATTCCGCTACGACGCGGCCACCCACATCCTGACGATCAGCGCCGGCCACGGTCCTGACAACAACGTCGAGTGGGACGGCGTCAAGCACGACTCACGCGACCCGCTCTACCGCAACCCGGGTGGGGCCGTCCCGGCCGGCACCCCGGTGACCCTGCGCCTGCGGACCTTCGCCAACGACGCGACCGCCGCCAGCGTCCGCTTCTATAGCGTGGACCTGAACGGCCAGCAGGTCGTCCCGATGACCCGCGCCGCGGCCGACGTGTCGTGCTACGACGCCGCCCTCGCCACGGACAGCTGCGACTTCTGGCAGGTCACCCTGCCCGGCGCCTGGGGCGAGGACAATCTGTGGTACCGGTTCGTCGTGACCGACGGCACGGACATCGACTACTACGCCGACAACACCCCGGCCCTCGACGGCGGCCCGGGCGCCGCGAGCGACGACCCGATCGACCAGAGCTGGGCCCTGATGCTGTACGACCCGGCCTTCACCGCCCCGTCATGGGCGAGCGACGCGGTCATCTACCAGATCTTCCCGGACCGCTTCCGGAATGGCCGCAAGGACAACGACCCCAAGACCGGCGACTTCCGCTACGACGACCCGGTCCTGAAGCTCGGCTGGAACACCCTGCCCGAAGGCTTCTGCCGCAACTACGCCGTGCCCGACGTCGAGTGCCCGGCCCGCTTCCGCGACGGCGTCGGGCGCGAGCAGCCGGCCGGGCGCGATTACATGGGCGGCGACCTCAAGGGCGTCGACCAGCAGCTCGACTACCTGCAGGCGCTGGGGATCACGACGATCTACTTCAACCCGATCTTCGATGCCGGGTCGAACCACGCGTACGACACCCAGGACTACACGAAGGTCGACCCCTACTTCGGGACCCAGAAGGACTGGGACAACCTCGTCAAGCACGCCACCGCCCGGGGCATCCGCATCGTCCTCGACGGTGTCTTCAACCATCTCTCGAGCGACAGCCCGGTCTTCGATCGCTATCACCACTTCGACTCGCTGGGCGCCTGCGAATCGACGGCCTCGCCGTACCGGACCTGGTTCTACTTCCACGACGTCGCGCCCGGTACCGGGACCTGCGTCGGCAGCACCGGCGTTGCCAACGGCGCGACCTACGACGGCTGGTTCGGGTTCGATTCGATCCCGGTCATCCGAAAGACCGAGGCCGAGGTCCAGAGCTTCTTCCTGACCTCGGCCGACAGCATCGCCAAGCGCTGGCTGGCAGCCGGGGCCGCCGGCTGGCGCCTCGACGTCATGGGCGACTCGAGCTTCCCGGCCGACTACTGGGAGACATTCCGGGTCGCCGCCAAGTCGACGAAGGCCGATGCCCTCATCGTCGGCGAGCTGTGGCAGAAGGACTCGACGCTCCTCCGCTTCCTGCGCGGCGATCGCGCCGATTCCACGATGAACTACCGCCTCCGCGACGCGGTCATCGCGTTCCTGGCGCCCGGCGGCTTCGATTCGAAGGGCTTCGCCGACAGCGGCCACGTCATCAGCGCAGCGGAGTTCGCGAGCCGCCTCGCCTCGATCCGCGAGGACTACCCGGACGCGGCCTACTACTCGCTCATGAACCTTCTCGACAGCCACGACACGGAGCGCCTCCTCTGGACGCTCACGCCGGGAGCCGAGACGCGGGCCGACAAGGAGCTCAATGCCGCCAACCTGGCCGCCGGCAAGCGCCGCGTCGAGCTGGCCAGCCTCATCCAGTTCACGATGCCCGGTGCTCCGACCGTCTACTACGGCGACGAGGTCGGGATGACCGGCGACGACGATCCGGACGACCGGCGGACGTACCCGTGGGCCGACCTCGGCGGCTCGCCGGACACCGCGCTTCTCAGCTGGTACCAGGGCCTGACCGCGGCCCGGAGGGACCTCGCCCCGCTGACCGACGGCGACTTCCAGGTCCTCGGCGTCCAGGGCGCCGACGCGGTCGCCTACGGCCGCAGGACCGGCTCGGCCGCCGCGATCGTGGCCCTCAACCGATCCGGCTCGGTGGCCAGCCTCACGATCCCGGTCGCGGGCTACCTGCCCGACGGGATTGCCTTCACCACGCGCCTCGCGATCGGCAGCGGCGGTTCGGCCGACGCCACTACGTCGGGCGGCTCGCTCGTCGTCGACGTGCCGGCCAACGGGGCCCTCCTCCTGGCGACGGGGCCGGTCGACCTCACGCCGCCCGCGGCGCCGGTCCTCGACCTCGACGGCGAGGGCGACGGGACCCTGGCCGTCTCCTGGACTGCCGTCGCCGGCGCCGCCGGTTACGACGTCTTCGCGAGCCCCCTGTCGGGCGGCGGCTACGTCAAGCAGAACGGCGCCCCGCTGACCGGGACCAGCGTCGTCGTGACCGGCCTGCGCAACGCGGACACCGCGTTCGTCGTCGTTCGGGCCCTCGACGCGGTCGGCAACGCCAGCGCCGACTCGAACGAGGTCTCGGGCATCCCGCACCAGACGATCGGCTGGGCCAATCTCCAGTGGCCGCCGGCGATGAGCCACACGATCGATGTCGTCAACCGGACCGACAACGCCTACGGCCAGGTCTGGATCGACGGCGTCACCAACCAGGCCGGGGCGACCCCGAACCTCAGGGCCCAGCTCGGCTTCGGGCCGATGGGCTCAAACCCAGCCGGCAACGCGGCGTGGAGCTGGATCGACGCCACCTTCAACGTCGACGCCGGCAACAACGACGAGTTCGCCGCGTCGATGCTGCCCACCGCCGTCGGCAGCTACGACTACGTCTACCGCTACTCGACGACCGCCGGTCGCGAGTGGCTCTACGCCGACCTGAACGGCCCGATCCCGGGCGGTGCCCTGCCGCCGAACCCGGGCCACCTGACCGTCAACTCGACCGGCGACCTGACGCCGCCGGCCGCCCCGACAGGGCTCTCGGTGATCTCGGCCTCGCCGGCCGGGATCGAGCTCGACTGGGATGCCGTCGCCGACGCCGCGCTCTACGAGGTCGGCCGCGCGGACGGGTCCGGTGGCCCGTACGAGGCGATCGCCCAGACGTCGACTGAGGCCTACACGGATACCTCGGTCGTGGAGGGCACGACGTACTACTACGTCGTCGTCGCCATCGACCAGTCGTTCAATCGGTCGGGGCCATCCTCGGAGGTGACTGCCTCGGCGGAGCTCCGCACGGTGACGCTGATCTTCAACGTCACCGTACCGGCGACGACCGATGCGACCGGGCGGAGCGTCTACATCGCCGGGTTCCTCGACCGGCTCGACGGCGGCCACCCGCAGTGGAACCCGGGGGCGACCGTCCTGGCCAGGGTCGACGCGACCCACTGGACGATCCAGTTCACCGGCAAGGAATCCGTCCAGCTCGAATACAAGTTCACCCTCGGTGACTGGGAGCACGTCGAGAAGGACGGTGCCTGTGGTGAGATCGGCAACCGGATTCTGACCCTGACCTACGGGGCCACGGGCACCCAGACCGTCAACGACACGGTCCTGAACTGGAGGAACGTCGCGCCCTGCGGGAACTGAGGTCCCGCGGCCTCGCCCCAACAGCGGCCAGGCGGCGGTGCCGCCGGACCGCTCCCGGCGCGCCGTGGACGCGGGCGGGCGATTCCGCTCGGCTGGGGCGGACGCTGCGCCGCGATCTCACGACCCTGCACGGGGACGCCCATAATCGGCCAACGGCGATCGAGCCCGGAGCGCGACCGAGATCGAGGCGGAGCCGACGATGCCTTCTGGGCACTTCCTCAGTGACGTCGACATGACGCGACTGGCTGGGACGTTCCTCGGCGACCTGGATGACGAGGCGCGCCGGGCGCTCCTGTCGGGGTCGACGATCCTCGAGGCACCGAGTGGGACGCCCCTGTTCCCGGACGGGACCGCCCGCGCGCGCCTCGGGGTGCTCCTCGATGGCGCCGCGAGGGCCTATCTCAAGGGCCCGGATGGCCGGCAGCTCACCGTCCGCTACGTCCGCGCGGGCGCGATGCTGAGCACGACCTCGGGACTCGGTGGCAGCCAGGTCCCGATCGCGATCCAGGCGATGACCGACTGCGTCCTCGTCGAGCTGGATGCCTCGACCCTGTTCCGGCTCGTGGAGGCCGACCCCGGCGTGGCGATCGCCGTCCTCACCGAGGTGAGTCGTCGCCTCGAGCAGACGTACGTGGCACTGGCGGCGAACGCCTTCGCGTCGACGCGGGAGCGCGTCGCGGGTCACCTCCTGGACCTGGCCGTGGACGCACCCGGGATCGGTCTCGAGGTGGCCGTGACCCAGCAACAGCTGGCCGATGCGATCGGGACGGTCCGCGAGGTCATCGCCCGCGTGCTGCGGGAGCTGCGCGACGACGGGGTGGTCGCGACGCGGGCGGGCGCTATCCTCATCTCCGATGCGGACCGGCTGGTGGCGATCGCCGGACGCTGGCGCGCGTCGGATCAGCTCTATCGGGTCGACCCGACCCTTGACGCCGAGGCTTACCTCGAGGTGAATCCCCACGCGGTCGTCGCCGTGGACAGCAGGGGCACGATCGTCTACGCGAATCCCAGCGTCAACGGGACGTTCGGCTGGCAGCCGCGTGAGCTGATCGGCAAATCGATCGACCGCCTCGTGCCGCCCGACGTCGTGACGCGGCATGCGGTCCACCTCGCGGTCTTCTTCGCCCATCCCGCGGCCCGGCCGATGGGCATCGGTCGAGACCTCCGCGGCCTCCACGCCGATGGCTCGGAGTTCCCGATCGAGATCAGCCTGGCGCCCGTCGAGACGGCCGGTGGCCGAGCCGTCTTCGCGACCATTGTCGACATCAGCTATCGCGCCCGGCTGCGGGAAGCCGTTCACGTCGCCCGATCGACGCCCTCGCCCTCGGCCTAGCCCGCCGACGGACATTCCGAACGCACGGCGCCAGGCTCGACGATTCAGGAACGCCTGCCAGGCACGTGGGCATCGCCTGCTTCCGAGTGGCAGCCGGCCCAGGTGCCGCTGGCCCTGTGGCCTGACGCGCCGCGCGATGTGACGAACGTCACGGACCACCCGCGACGATCTTCCCCCCCACCTGGTCGGTGGCGCCGGTGTGCTGCTCGCGGCCAAGATCCGGCAATCAGCAGTCGTCCCGAGATGCAGCAACAGGGGATTGCAGCCATGAAGCGTGTTCTGATGGCGATCGCCGCAGGTGTCTTCACGTTCGGCACCGTCTACGGACTCGCGGCCAGCCTGAACCTGACCACCGAGAGCCTGGGTGCGGCCGACACGGCGGTGGCCGCCTGCCAGGCCGGAGCCCTCACGGCGACGTACACGTCGACGTACTCGGCGACGGCGCCCGGCTACACGGTCGGCACGGTGACCGTCACCGGCCTCGCCGCGACGTGCTACAGCAAGGCCTACAGGATCACCCTGACCACTGCCGGAAACGCCTCGCTCGGTGAGGCCACCGGGACCACGCCGTCATCGGGGACGAGCTTCGCCGCCACGTTCTCGCCGGCCGTCGGCGCGGCCGCCGTCACCGGGATCAGCGTGGTCATCAGCGGCTGACGCACGGCGATGGGCGACCCGGATCGGACCGGCCTGCCGGTCCGATCCGAGGTGCGCGGATGAGCGGCTCCCTGCGGCTAGCCGTCCCGGCCGTGCTCCGGATCTCGGCGTTCGTGATGACCGGCGTCGCTCTGCTGGCCATGACGGCCGTCCTCGCGGCAGCCGCCTCGCTGGTCGCGGGCTCGGGGTCCCTTGGGGCGGGCGCGGCAACCACGCCACGCTGCACGACGGCAGGGCACTCCGTCCTCCACAACCTGTCGGCCGGGACGATCGTGAGCGTCGCCGTTGGCCGCCTGCCAGCCAGCTGCGGCAACGCCACCCTCGAGGTCACGGTGAACAACGGGCTCGTGTCCGCGAGCGGCTCGTCGGTCGTCCCGGCCGGTGGCGGATCCGTGACGGTGACCCTCGTCGGCGCGCCGGCTGTGGTGGGCGCCGTCCAGACCGACCTCATCCTGATCGGGCCGTGAGCGCCCGGCCGGCCCTCGGGCTGATGCTGGCGTTGGGGATCGTCGGCGCGCCATTCGCGCTGGCCATGGCATCGAGCCTGGGCGTCAGCTCCCAGAACCTGACCCCGTACCGGACTTGCACGATCACGGCCACGCCGGCGGCGACGACCGTGGTCCGCGACGCCTCCGTCCGCCAGGGGTTGCCGAACACGAACTTCGGCGCGACGACGACGAGCAACGTCGCCTCGGGCAACGGCCTCAACAGGCGCCTGTACGTCCGGTTCGACCTCACGGTCTGCGCTCCGGCCATCCCCTCGACCGCGACGGTTCGGCTGGCGACCCTCCGGGCCTACCTGACGGGCGTGCCGGCCGTCTGTCGAACGATCGACATCTTCCCCGTGACGGCCGCCTGGACGGAGACCGCGATTACCTGGAACAACCAGCCCTTCGGGACGGCGATCAACAACCCTCCTAGCGGGTCGAGGACGGGGTTCTTCTCGGTCGGCACGCCGATCGGCTGCCAGAACCGGGTGACCGGGGCCTACCTCGTCGGAGCGATCGTGACGAGCGACGTCGCCGCCCAGGTAGCCGGCAGCGCCACGAACTTCGGCTGGATGCTCCGCGACGACGTCGAGGGCTCGGGAACGACCCGGACAGTGACCGTCTCGGCCAAGGAGCTCGGCGCGGTCGCCCAGGCACCGCAGCTGGTCGTGACGTACGTGGAGCAGCCATGAAACGGCGAGCCCGCGGCGCGCTCGCGACCGCCGCCGCCGTCGGCCTGGCCCTCGTCTGGGCGGTGACCCTCCGTCCCCAGGCGCTCGGCGGGCCGGCCCTGGAAACGGTCGTCCGCGGTGATTCGATGGAGCCGACCTACGTGACCGGCGACCTGGTCGTCGTCCGGGCCGAGCCCGGGTACGCGGTCGGCGACATCGTCGCCTATCGGGTGCCAGACGGCGAGCTGGGCGCCGGCCGGGTCGTCCTCCACCGAATCGTCGGTGGCGACGGGATCAACGGCTTCGTCGTCCAGGGCGACAACAACCCGGCGCCGGATCCCTGGATGCCGAGGACGGGCGACATCGCCGGGCGGGCCTGGTTCGCGGTGGCCGGTCTCGGCCGGGTGATCGCGTTCCTTCACCAGCCAATGGCGGCGGCAGCGTTCGGAGCAGCGATCGCCGTCACCCTGGTCCTCGCCCGGGGCAGCCGCCGCCGCACTGAGCTCGTAGACGCCCCGCCCCCGATTGAGCCGTCGGACGGGCCCGCGGTCGCCTCGGCAGGCGGCGCACTGCCGTCCGTCTGACGTCGTGGCGCCCGCACGGACGACGCGCTAGCGTCCGGCCAGGGCCTCCACGATCGGGGCCATGGCATCCATCGAGCTCGCGGCGAACGTGTACGAATTGAGGCCCCAGCCCTCGCGGCGCCGGAGGAGGATGTCCCGGACCCGGCCCGGCGTCCCGTGGAGGACGTAGGGCGTGCCGACGAGCGAGGCCGCGGCCGCCTTGGTCGCGTTCAGCGCCGAGGCCAGCGGACCCTCGCGTCCGCCCACGAGGCCGGCGAAGAAGACGAGGACGTTGAGATCGATGGCCGGCCACCGCTCGCCCGCGGCCTCCCGGACGAGGGCGGCCTTGGCCCGCGTCGCGGCGTCGGTCGCCTGGGCGACGATCGGCCGGCCGCGCCGGTCGAACTGCGGCAGGAGTCCCACGACGTCGGCCTCGCGGGCGGCGAAGCGGAGCATCCGTGGCCCGCCGCCGCCGATGATGAGCGGCGGGTGCGGGCGCTGGACGGGGAGGGGAGCCAGTCGCGCCCGGTCGAGGCTGTAGTACGCGCCGAGGTGCGTCACGACCTCGCCGAGCATGAGCCGCTTTACGATGGCGACCGATTCGATGAGTCGATCCACGCGGATCCGCGGCTCGTCGTAGGCCAGGCCGAGCTGGCGGTAATCGGTGACACGCCAGCCCGCACCGAGGCCCAGGAGCAGCCGGCCGCCCGACAGGACGTCGAGCGTCGCGGCCTCGCCGGCCAGGATGAGCGGGTGGCGGAAGTCGTTGGCGAAGACGAACGGCGCGATCCGCAGGCGTGTCGTCGCCGCGGCGACCGTCGCCAGGGCCGCGATCGGTGCGAGCTGGCGGCCGAGGTGGTCGGGGACCATGAAGGCGTCGTAGCCGAGCTCCTCGGCCCGCCGGGCGAGGGTCGTCCACGCTGCGGCGTCGACCGCGGAGCTCGCCATCACCGAGAAGCGGAACGGGTGGACCACCGGCATCACCGGGCAGGGTAGCCGGGCCGGCCATGGCGCACCGGTACCGTTCCCCGGCCCCGGAGTTCGCCGTCCGCGGTGCTACAGGACCCCGACCTGGTGGCCGATGTCGAGCCACATCCGGATCGCGACGGCCAGGATCACGAGGCCGAGCACGACCCCCAGCCGGTGCGGCGACGTCCGCCGGGAAACGACGGCGCCGACACGCGCGCCCGGCAGCGCACCGACCACGAGCGCCGCCGCGAGGAGCCAGTCGACCTGGTCGGTCAGGGCCTTGCCCAGCAGGCCCGCACCCGACGAGATGGCGACGATCCCGACCGTCGAGCCGATGACGTAGCGCATCGGGATGCGCAGGACGTGGAGCAGGACCGGCGCGAGGAAGAAGGCCCCGCCGGCACCGATGAAGCCGGCCAGCGTGCCCACGACCACGCCGATCGCCAGCGCCAGGCGCGTGTCGAAGGCCGGCGGCCCATCGACGTGGGCCGGGGCCCGGTTGCGGAGGCCGAGCATCATCGCCGCCGCGAACACGGCGAGGCCGGCGAAGACCGCCTCGAGGACGATCGGGTCGAAGAAGGCCGAGGCGTAGGCACCCACGAACGAGGCCGCGATCATCGTTGGCCCCAGGATCGTGACGAGCCGCCGATCGACGTGGCCCCCCGCCCGATGGCCGGTTGCCGCCGAGATCGACGCCGCCGTCACCTGGGCGATCGTGGTCCCGGTGATCGTCTTGATGCCGATCGTCGCCAGGCCGGCGAGCGGCGGGACGTAGAGGAGCATCGGGATGAGGACGACGGCCCCACCGACGCCGACGAGCCCTGACAGGAACGCCGCCGCGAAGCCGAGGCCGATGAGGAGCATGGCCAGTGGGTCGGCCCGGGCGATCGCGACGACCGCGATCGTGCCGGCCAGCCAGGTCCCCGCGAGGATGAGGCGAAACGGGGTCAGCCGCAACGGCAGCCGCGCGGCATCGCCAACCGGCTCGCTCATCCGCCGGTCTGGAAGAGGCGGACGACGAGGATGACCTGGACGATCGAGGCGACGCCGAGGATGAGGGCGGTCCGTCGCGGGTCGGCACGATTCCGGGTGATCGCCCAGGTGCCGGGGAGGACGAGCACGGCGAGGACGCCGTACACGAGATGGAGCGGATCCGCCGGCGGGCTCCCGACGAGCGCCGTGACGACCCCGAGGAGCCCGCTCGCCGCGATCATGACGACGACCCAGACGAGGCCGCCGGCGAGCGCGGCGCCGACGGGCCGGCGGGTCGCGGCCACCACGACGGACCAGGCCGCGGTCACGAGGACGAGGACGAGGACGATCCGGGCGGCGAGGGCGTGGATCTCCGCCATGCGGCGGGGTCAGTCGTCGCCGGGGAGGTCGAGGACGTCGCCGGCGAGCCAGGGACTCGCCAGCTCGGGCATGTCGCAATCGCGGATGCAGTCGAGGATCCGGTGGACCTTGGGCTCGGTGATCCGGTAGAAGATCCGGCCGCCGTCGCGCCGGGTCCCGACGACGCCCTCGGCCCGCAGGATCCCGAGGTGCTGGCTGACGAGCGCCTGCGTCGCGCCGCTGGCGCGGACCAGGTCCGTAACGTTGACCTCACCGGCTTCCAGTCGCTCGAGGAGCCGCAGCCGGAGCGGATGGCCGAGGGTGCGGATGACCCGCGCTGCGCGCTCCAGGATCGGACGTGCGATCGTCGGGCTCGAGGCGTCGTCTGGCAGCACCCGCGGTCGAGATTGCCGGCCGCCGGTGGGCGCCGCGCGATCAGGCTGGTCGGGTGGGGTCGGGATGGCGTCGGCGGTCATGGCCTCATCCATTCTGCGGGCTCCTGGCAAGCGGTGTCGTGGGCGCGGCCGGCGAGCCCCCGGCCGCGCCGAGCGAGGGTTCGACGCGGTAGGCATCCGGCGTCGGCCGGAGGGGCCGCAGCAGCCACTCGGGCCGGCGCAGGCCCCCGGGGCCCGGCCCGGGTCGGGCGAGCCCCAGCCACTCGCGGTAGATCTCGCGGGATCGGCTCGTGTCCACCACGATGTCGCCCTCCCGATCCTCGGGCCCGGCGGGCCGGAGGCTGACCTTCTGGTGCCAGGCGTGGGCACCCGAGATCGGATCCGGATGAACCGGGAAGGTCAGGTTCTGGTGGACGCCGGCATCGCGCCACCAGATCCGGGACGAATCCGGATCCGCCGAGGCGAAGGGCCTGACGCCCTCCAGGCGTCGCATCCGCCAGCGCCGCCCCTCGGTCGGCACGCCACCGGCGCCAGCGTCGCCAGGGCCGCCATCGGCGCCGGTCTCGGACAGGTCCACCCGGGCGCTGGCCCAGCGGTCGGTGCCGGCGTCCTCGCCGAGGCGCCAGCGGCCCATGTGGTGGGAGCAGGCGACGACGCCGGGCCGGATCCCCTCGGTGACCCAGGCCCGATTGACGTAGTGTCCGATGTCGGTCTCGACCCGGATGAGATCGCCCGACGCCACGCCGACGCGGGCCGCGTCCTCGGGGTGGATCCAGACCGGGTTGCCGTGGGCGATCTCGGTCAGCCACTTCGCGTTGGCGCTCCGGGTGTGGATGAGGACCGGGAGCCGGAAGGTCGGCACGAGGGCGAAGTCGTTGGGCCCGGTCATCCGCTCCCGGGCGACCTGGGACGAGACATAGGCGGGCACGGCCAGCTCCGGCCAGCCCCATTCGGCCAGGGTCGGGGAATAGAACTCGAGCCGGCCCGAGGGCGTGGGGAAGCCCTTGCGCCCCTCGCCGCCGACGACGACCCCGCGGCGGACACGACCGTCGGCATCGGTCGGGGCGGGTGGCGTCGGGACGATGTTGAGCGACGGGGCCGGCGCCGGCCCGTAGATCGCCCCGTCGACCACGACAGTGCCGGGCCCGGACGCCTCGACCGGCTCGTCGTGGCGCCCGTAGACGTCCTGCTCAATCTCGAAGGCGCCGTACCGGCGCATGTATGCCAGGGGCGTGAGGCCCTCGGCGGCCGCCGCCTCGGGCAGGCCCGGGACGGAGTGCTCGAAGATCCAGCCGTAGTAGTCGTCGACGGTGAGCTTCTCGCCCGGCCGGTCCGGTGCCTCGAACCAGCGCCGGATCCCGAGCGAGCCGTCTGGATCGATCCGCCACGACAGCTCGATCCAGAATTCGTTCTCCTCCCAGACCTCGCCGGGGTTCGTCTGGCGGGTGTCCGTCACGACCCGGCCGGCCCGCTCGGCGGCGACCCGTGTCACCGGCTGCCGAAACCCGATCCAGGTCCCGGCATGGGTCTCGTAGGAGTGGAGATCGTGGCGCTCGCCGCCGAGACCGACGGGCAGGACGTAGTCGGCGTACCAGGCGGTCTCGCTCCAGACAGGCGTCAGGGCCGCGTGGCGCCCGATGAGGTCCTCGCGCCGGAGGGCCTCCACCCAGGTCAGGCCGTCGGGATTCGTCCAGACTGGGTTGTAGACCCGGGTGAAGTAGACGTCCAGGCTGCCCCGCCCCTCGAGCAGGAAGTGCGGCAGGAGGAAGGACATCTCGAAGAACGCGAGCGGGTATTCCCGCGGCCAGGTCAGCTCGTTCCAGGCGCCGGGGTGCGGCGGCATGTACGGGGGTCGCGGCACGAACTTGTCCCAGCCGTTGGGCGAGGTCCCGCCGGGCGTGCCGATGGAGCCCGTCAGGACGTTCAGGAAGAACAGGCAGCGGGCGGTCTGCCAGCCCCCGATCACGCCGGCCGAGCTGGCCCGCCAGTTGTGGGCCGCGAGGGCCGTGCCGGCCCCGGCCACGAGGTCCGCAACCCGTTCCAGCTGCTCGGCCGGGACGCCGCTCTCGCGCTCGGCGTACTCGAAGGTGTAGCCGCCGTAGAGGTGCTCGAGCTCGTCCACGAAGTCGTCGAACGTCGGCGCCGCGATATCCGGCCGGGCGGCCCGCAGGTAGTCGGGCCAGTTCACCCAGCGCTCCACGAAGGCCCGATCGAATCGGCCGGTCACGATGAGGTGGCGGGCAATCGACAGGAGGATGGCCGGTTCGCTGCCGGGCCACGCCGCCAGCCACTCGTCGGCCTGGGCCGCTGTGTTGGACAGGCGGGGGTCGACGACGATGAGCTTCGCCCCGTTGCGCCGGCCGTCGATGATCCGCTGGGCATGCGGGTTGAAGTAGTGGCCGCTCTCGAGGTGGGCGCTGATGAGGAAGATGACCCTGGCGCTGGCGTAGTCCGGCGACGGCCGGTCGAAGCCCATCCAGAACGCATAGCCGGCCCGCCCGCCGGACGAGCAGATGTTGGTGTGCGAGTTGTGGCCGTCGACGCCCCACGCTGCGAGGACCCGTTCGGTGAAGCCGTCCTCGCCCGGCCGGCCGACGTGGTACATGACCCTGTTCGGCTCGCCCCGGGTCAGCGCGGCACGGATCCGGCCGGCCAGGTCGTCGAGGGCCTCGTCCCAGGTGCAGCGCTCCCAGCCGCCCGCCCCGCGTGGACCCACCCGACGCATGGGGTAGAGGATCCGCTCCGGATCCTCGGTCTGGGTGATGGTCGCCGGTCCCTTGGCGCAGTTGCGGCCGCGGCTGCCCGGATGGGCGGGGTTGCCCTCGTACTTGCGAACCCCGCCCGTCGCCTTGTCGACGTAGGCCAGGAGCCCGCAGGCCGATTCACAGTTGAAGCAGGTGGTCGGCACGAGCGTGTACTCGCGCTCCTCGCGATGCGGCCCGGCCTTCGGACCGGGCTCCGTCCAGCTCTCCCAGCGGTCGACCGGCGGGAAGGCATCCAGGCCCGGCTGCATCCTGCCGCCGTTAGCCGGGTGGTCGGTGGCCGGCTTGCGGGCGGTGGTGCGGGCGTGGCGACGGCCGTTCGTCATGGCGTGCCCCTAGCTGATCGGGACGGCCTGGCCGGCCGTGATGAAACCGAGCTCGTACCACAGCAGGCCGGCCGCGGCCGCCAGCCCGGCCCCCAGCAGGATCGGGCCGCCGGCCGCCCCGGTCATCGCCAGGCCGACCCATGCGCCGCCGACGACGAGGGGCAGGATGCCGCCGAGGGTCACGCCGCCGATCCAGAAGGCGCCGCCGAACGGGCCGCGGACGAGGAGTTGAGCCGCGGCGCGAGCGTTGGCCGTGGGGTGCTCAGCGAACGCCTCCCCGGCGAGCAGGGCGACGAGGTTGAGCGCGCCGCCGCCGAGGAGGGCCGCCGCCGCGACGTCCACGAGCGCCGCCGGGGCGTCAAGGGCGAGGAGCGCCGGGATCAGGGCGGCGGCGCCGAGGATCGTCGCCTGGGCAATGAGGACGACCCCGGTCACGGGACGCTGCCACAGGTCGCGGGCCTCGCACTGGCGAAGCAGGAACATCGTGTACAGGGCCGTCATGATGGCCAGCGCGAAGGCCGGCCAGCCCAGGGCGGCAAGAAGTCCCTCGTCCAGCGCGAGCAGCGTCCCCAGCCACCACAGGCCCAGGAGCACGCTATAGCCGACGAGGATGAAGGCCCCGATCGCCAGCCAGCTCCGGCGCTGCGGCCGATACAGGATCGAGAGGAATCGCTCGGGCCGCTTGAGGTCGGCGACCAGGAGGATGGTGGTCAGCCCCACGCCGGCGAGCGCGATCGTGGCCGCCACGACGCGGGTGAGCTGATCCACCGGCGCGAGCCCCACGGCCGCGGCCAGGAAGATCAACCCGAAGGCGCCGGCGCCGATGCCCTTCGTCCAGAGGTAGAGCGCGACCTTCCAGCCCCACGGCCGCGGGTGGAAGACGTCGTACGCGACGCGGGTTCCCGGGCGGGTCAGCTCCGGGTCCACCGGGCCCTGCCAGGCCGCCGGCCCGGCGAGAGGCCCGGCGACCGCCCCGTCGGCTCCGGGGGCGCCCACGACCGCGATGCCCGGCCCGCGAGGCGCTCCGAGCGGGGCCGTGGGAGCGTCGATGACCGGCAGGTACGTCCCGGCGAGCGACCCCCGGCCGCCGACCGCCACCGGCTCCGGGGCCGCCAGGTCCGCCGTGTAGTCCTTGGCGCCACCCGTGCGCCGGTCCGCCCACATGTAGCGCTCGCCATGGACGGGGGCGAGCGGATCGAGGGCCACGGCCGACGCCCCCACGTAGAACGCCTGCGGTCGGGTGCCCTGCTCCGGCCGGCGCACCGTCGTCGGGCGCGAGGCGAGGATCTGGGCGGCCCGGCTGGCCGGGTTCTCGATGTCCCCGAAGATGAGCGATTCCGTCGGGCAGACCACGACGCAGGCGGGCAGGAGGCCCCGGTCGACGCGGTGGGAGCAGAAGTTGCACTTCTCGGCGACGTGCTCCTCGGGGTCGATGTAGATCGCGTCATACGGGCAGGCCTGGATGCAGGCCTTGCAGCCGATGCAGCGCGAGGTGTCGAAGTCGACGATCCCGTCGGCCCGCTTGAACATCGCCGTCGTCGGGCAGACCTTGACGCACGGGGCGTCGGCGCAGTGGTTGCAGCGCAGGACGGCGATGTCGCGGCGCGTCTCGGGGAACGTCCCGCGCTCGACGTACTTGACCCAGGTCCGGTTGACCCCGAGGGGGACCTCGTTCTCCGACTTGCAGGCCGTCGTGCAGGCGTGGCAGCCGATGCACGAGGTCTGGTCGATGACCCAGGCGAAGTTGGTCACGGCCGGCCGGACTCCTGACGAAACGATCATCGTTGACACGCCGGATGCTGGGGGAGTATATAGGCACATCGCGATATCGCAAGACGCCTCCGCGCCCCTGGTCCGAGGCGTCCGGTGACCGTTGCAGCAGCCTCCAGGAGAGCCTCCATGGCCGACGCACCGTCCGCTGATCGAGTCCTCGACGCCAAGGGCCTGCTGTGCCCGATGCCGATCGTCAAGCTGGCCAAGATCGTCAAGGAGATGGAGTCGTTCCAGGTCGTCCTCCTCGAGGCGACGGACCCCGGCGCCATCCCCGACGTCATCGCCTGGTCGAAGAACACCGGCCACCCGCTGATCCACCAGGAGACCGTCGATAAGGTCATGCGCTTCTGGATCCAGAAGGCCTGACGCGGTCGGCCGGCCGAGCACGCGCTTTCGAGGGTTCGATGTCGAGCATCCTCTACGTCCACACCGGCGGCGTGAACAACCCCGAGCGCAGCGCGACGCCGATCTACCTCGCCACGACGGCAGCCGCGATGGACGTCGAGGTCGGGATCTACTTCACGGTCAACGGTCCGACCCTCCTCAGGAAGGGCACCGCCGAGACCCTGATCGTCCCCAAGTTCGACGGCACGGGCGCGCCGCTCCGCCGCTTCATCGATCAGGCCCTCGACATGGGCGTCAAGTTCTACGTCTGCCAGCCGTCGCTCGACCTCCACGGCCTGACCGTCGACGATCTCATCGACGGGGTCAAGATGATCGGCGGCGCGGCCTTCAACGACATGGCCCTCGAGGCCGACCAGGTCATCTGTTTCTGATGGGCCGGTGAGCCGTGGTCCTCCAGGCTCGCTACGCCGATGTCCCGGTCGAGGAGAAGGCGCGCCTGTTCGGCCAGGTCCAGGCCGATGCCCGGTTCGAGAGCTACCTCTACGGCTGCTACGAGTGCGGTATCTGCGTGGCCGCCTGCCCGTCGGCCCGGTTCTACGACTTCTCGCCCCGCAAGATCGCCCAGGCCGCGTCCCGCCAGGACCTGCCGATGTTCTACGAGCAGCTCAACGACGACATCTGGAACTGCTCGCAGTGCTTCTCGTGCACCCGCTGCCCGCGCGGCAACAACCCGGGCGGCCTCATCACGATCATGCGCGAGGTCGCGATCAACAACGGCCTGACCTCGGCCAAGAACGCCCTCGAGGGCTACGGCCGGGTCGTCTACAAGATCATGTCGACAGGGACCCAGGTCTCGCCGGACATGCTCCAGCCGAATGCCTTCCCGGACTGGGGGCCCCACGTCCAGGAGATCTCGGACAACCTCGGCCTGTGGCGTCGGGCCCTGCCGCCGGACACGATGCATACCACCGCGACGGCCTGGGAGGTCGACGACAAGACCCTGACCGAGCTCTACCTGATCTGGCACATGACCGGGGTGCTGGACATGATCAAGAGCGTCGACGCCGGGCTCCACATGATCCTCAACGACGTCATGGAAGAGCTGCTCGAAGAAGCCGGCTTCGAGGCCGGCTAGGAGGTCCCCAGGCATGCCGATCCCCCTGACCGTCCTCGAGACCCGGCGCGAGGCCCGCGACGATCGCGGCCCCACGGCGCCGCCGACCGAGGACGTCCGCGAGAAGGTCTTCGAGCTCGAGGCCGCCGGGGAATGGCTCGTGCAGCGGGTCCCCGAACCGTGGATCGGGGTGACCACGAAGTACGGCCGGATCAAGAAGATCCCGGTCGCCCGGACCTGGCACCACAAGTCGTGCGGCCAGTGCGGCCACATCCCGGGCTACTCGACCTCGATCTTCTGGCTCATCCGGAAGCTCGGCCTGGACTACAACGACCCCCGCGACCAGACCTCGTGCACGGCCTGGAACTACTACGCCTCGGCGACCTCCAACCAGGGTGCCCAGGCCGCGGTCGCGATGCGCAACTTCGGGGCGGCCTACGAGTCCGGCTACTTTCCGATGATCCACTGCGGGACGTCGTATGGGCACTACAAGGAGGTCCGCGAGGAGCTCGTCCACTCGGCTGAGCTGCGCGACGAGGTCCGCCGGATCTGCGACAAGCTGGGCAAGCCATTCGTCATGCCCGAGGAGATCGTCCACTACTCCGAGTGGGTGTACGCGATGCGCGACGAGTTCGCCAAGCGCCGCATCCTGGACCTCTCGGGCATCGACGTCACCGTCCACCCGGCCTGCCATTACCACAAGCTCGTCGTGGAGGACGCGATTTACGACCCCGACGTCTACGGTGGCCAGCGGACCGCGGTCGTGTCGGCGGTCGTGACCGCCCTCGGGGCCAACGTCAAGGATTACAGCACCTGGTTCGACTGCTGCGGCTTCGGCTTCCGCCACATCCTCGTCCAGCGCGACTTCACCCGCTCGTTCGCGACCCTCCGCAAGATCGAGGTCATGCAGGAGGAGGCCAACCCGGACGTCGTCCTGACCCACGACACGGGCTGCGTCACGACGCTCGACCAGAGCCAGTTCGCGGCCCGGGCCCACGATCGCAAGGTCGGCGTGCCGGTCATGTCGGAGGCCCAGTTCGCCGCCCTGGCGATGGGCGCCCACCCCTACCGGGTCGCCCAGCTCCACTGGCACAACACCGAGTACCGGCCGCTCCTCGAGAAGATGGGGATCGACTGGCGCGAGCGGTGGCGCGAGTTCGAGGACGACCTCGAACGGCTCAAGGGAGACCCAAAGGCGTTCCTGACCTGGGAGGACGCAGATGCCTGAGCGAGTGCTGGTGATCGGGGGCGGGCCGGCCGGCCTGGAGGCGGCAAGGGCGATCGCCTCGATCGGCGGGCGGGCGCTCCTCGTGGAACGCCGCGACGTCCTCGGCGGGACGCCGGACGAATCCAACTACGCGGCGCTGACCCCACGAATGGGTTCCGCCCAGGAGGCGCTCGACGCGCTCAGGGCGGGGGTCGTCGACCCGTCGATCGATGTCCGCACCTCGACGACGGTAACGGCCTGCAGCGGCTCGGTTGGCGACTTCCGGGTGACCCTGTCCGGGCCGGCTGGCGAGGCAACAGAATCGGTCGGGGCGATCGTGGTCGCGACCGGCTTCCAGCACTTCGACCCGGGCCGCGAGACCCAGATGTACGGCTACTACGAATACCCCGACGTCATCACCCTGCCCGACGCCGAGAAGATGCTCAAGGAGCATCGGTTCGTCCGGCCGTCCACCGGCGAGCCGCCCCGCAACGTCGCCTTCATCCAGTGCGTCGGCTCGCGCGACCGGCGCCTCGGCAACGAGTACTGCTCGAAGGTCTGCTGCGGCGTCGCCTCGAAGGAGGCGATCGAGATCCGGCGGCTCCTCCCGGACACGAAGGTCTACATCTTCTACATCGACATGCGGATGTACGGCTTCTGGGAGAACGAGATCTACTGGCCCGCCCAGGAGCAGTACAACGTCAACTACATCCGGGGCATCGTCACCGAGATCGTGGGCAAGGATGGGCGCCTGCTCATGAAGGGCGAGGACACGACGATGGGCCGGCCGCTCGAGGTCCTGATGGACGTCATCGTCCTGTCGGTCGGGATGGAGCCCAGCCGCGGGACCCGTGACGTCGCCGGGATCCTGGGCGTCGCCCAGAACAAGTACGGCTTCATCGCGCTGCCGGGCGAGCCGATGGACGTCGTCACGACGTCCGTGCCCGGCATCTTCGTCGCCGGCGCTGCTGCGGGGCCCAAGGACCTCGAGGACACCGTCGGCATGGCGGGGGCGGCGGCGCTGCGGGCTGTCGGCGCGATCCGCGGGGCGGCCGGGACCGGGGCCGGGGCGGTGGCCGCGCGATGACCTGGGGTCCCGCGGTCTTCGGGGGCGGCGCCTTCGCCGGCGCCGGGATCGTCGATGCCGTCGATGCGCCCAGCGCCGTCGAGTTCATGCGCGAGGCACTCGTCAAGATCAGCGAGGAGGACATCGGGGCGGTCGCGGACCTGCTCGCGGGCAAGCGCGCCGATCTCGCGCCGTTCCTGGCCGAGAGCTCGCTCGCCGCCGCGAACGCCGAGGCGGTCCGGCCGATCCTGACCCGTGTCTTCGCGACTCGGCGGCGCTCGGACGACTTCCTCGTCGCCGTGCGTGCGCCCGTCCTCGCCGGCGCGATCCGCGATCTCGTCCACGGTGGCGGGCGGATCGAGACCCGGTTCGCCGCATTCGACGACGCGCTCGGCGCGATCGAGGCCCCCGTCCGGCGCGACCTCGCCGGGGAGTGCCTCCACTTCGCCGACCCGGATCGGTACTGGCTGTGGAGCCGCTGGATGTGGGATCCCGAGCCGCGCACCGGCGCCCTGCCGCTGGTCATGGTCGAGGACTTCGACTTCGCCGGCGCCGATGCCGGCGCGGTCTACCTCCGGGTCGGGGCGGCCACGGCCGCCGTCATCGCGACCGCGCGCGACCTCGGCTTCCAGCGAATGGGCGCCAGCCCCTTCGCGGTCGACGTCTACCTCGCCGCGATCTACGGGATCTACCTCTACACCGTCACCCGGCTCCGGATGACCCAGGAGTTCAACAAGGTCATCCCCCAGCTCCCGGACCTCGTCCGCCGGCTCCTCGGCGTCTGGTCGCCGGCCGCAGCCCCCACAGCGGGCCCGGCCCCGGCGCGGCGGAGCTGACGGCGATGAGCAGGGACCTCCCGATCATCAAGGTCGACCAGACCTTCGAGCTCGCCCAGGCGGTCGTCGACGGCGTCGACATCTCGGGCCACTGGAATCGGATGTTCAGCGACCGGTCGGTAACCGAGTACCCGACCGAGGCGATGGATTGGGTCACCTCGCTCGACGGCGGCGAGTCGCTGCGCGACTGCTACCAGTGCGGGAAGTGCGTGCCTGTCTGTCCCGTCAACCACGTCGGCGACTACGGGCCTCGCAAGCTCAACGCCAAGGTCCTGCGCGGCAACAACCTCCTTGACGACCCGGACCTGTGGCTGTGCACGACCTGCGGCAACTGCTACCGGGTCTGCCCCAAGGAGGTCAACCCGCTCCGGATCATGCCGGCGATCCGGGAGCAGGCGGTCCTCGAGGGCAAGGTCCCCGACGAGCTGTCCGAGGCCTTCCGGAACCTCCAGAAGTCGGGCAATCCCCACGGCCACTCGCCTCGCAAGCGGGCCGACTGGATCGCCGGCGCCGATGTGCCCGTGCCGCTGATCTCCGAGCTCGGCCGCCCGGTGGACGTGCTGTGGTACGTGTCCGACTACACCTCGTACCACGCCCGCGGCCAGGACGCGGCGCGGGCCATGGCCCGGATCCTGACCGCGCTGGAGGTCGACTTCGCCATCCTCGGCAACGAGGAGCGCAGCGACGCCGATTCGGCCCGCCTCGCCGGCGAAACCGGCCTCTTCGAGATGCTCGCCGAGAAGAACATCGAGTCGTTCCGGAAGTACGAGTTCAAGCGCCTCGTGGTCATGGATCCGCATGCCTACAACGCGTTCCGGAACTTCTACCCGAAGCTCGGCTGGGAGGGCGAGGTCCTCCACTACACGCAGTTCCTTGCCCCGCTCATCGACCGGATCGAGTTCCGCTCCAGGGTCGAGCTCGACGTCACCTACCACGACCCCTGCTACCTGGGCCGCAACAACGACGAGTTCGACGCTCCCCGGCGACTGCTCGAGGCGATCCCCGGCGTGCGCCTCACCGAGATGCCCCACAACAGGGCCAACGGCTACTGCTGCGGCGGTGGGGGCGGCGGGATGTGGCTGGACGGCTTCGTCGCCGACCACGTGTCCGAACGGCTCTCGGAGCGCCGCGTCCGGGAGGCCGTGGCCACGGTCGGGGCGGACGGCACCGGCGTCCTGTCGGTGGCCTGTCCCTACGAGCCGTCCCGCTTCGAGGACGCCGTGAAGTCGACCGGCAATGACGGCCGCATCGTCGTCCGCGACATCGTCGAGCTCATCGACCAGGCGATGCAGCCGCCGGCGCACTGACCGGTCAACCATTCAGACCCGCGAGGAGCCGCATGGATTACGTCGTTCTGCTCAAGCAGGTCCCTGATCTCGCCGAGGAGCTCGAGATCGATGCCGACGGGACCGGCCTCGACCGCGAGTGGCTGAGCTTCGTGGCCAGCGAATGGGATGAGTACGCCCTCGAGGAGGCCCTGCTGCTCCGGGACCAGGGTCACGGCGGCACGGTCACGTGCCTGGCCCTGGGCGTCGAGACGGGTGACGTGGACGAGCTCCTCGCGACCTGCCTCGCCAGGGGCGCCGATCGGGTCATCAAGGTCGGCTCGTTCGAGGCGCCGCCCGACTCCCACACGGCGGCCGCGGCCTTCGCCGACGCGCTGGCCCACGTCCACTACGACCTCATCCTCACCGGTGTCCAGGCGATCGACGACCTCGACGGCCAGGTCGGGCCGCTCCTGGCGACCCGCCTCGACCTGCCGCACGTGTCGGTCGTGACCCACATCGCCCTTGCCCACCACCACACGACCGTCACGGTCCACCAGGAGTACGCCGGCGGGATCGTGGCCGAGTTCGAGGCCACCCTGCCCGCGGTGCTCGGCGTGCAGACGTCACGGGAGACGCCCCGCTACGCGCCGGTCAGCCGGATCCGCCAGCTCATGAAGACGGCGACGATCGAGGCGATGGCCGGCGGCGGTGGGGCGGGGAGCGGCCTCGTCATCGAGGCGATGGCGATCCCCGAGACCGGCTCGACCGCCGAGATGATCAGCGGCAATCCCCAGGCCATCGCGGAGCGGATCGCAGCGATCCTCGCCGAGCGCGGCATCGGAACGGCGGTGGCCCGATGAGCGGCGACATCGTCGTCATCGCGGAGCACCGCGACGGGGCGATCCTGGACCCGACCTACGAGCTCCTCGGGCGGGCCAGGTCCCTGGCCGCGGCGAGCGGCGGCGAGGCCATCGCGGTCCTCCTCGGCTCGGGCGTGGCCGGCCTCGCCGGATCCCTCGGCGCCGCCGCGCGAGTCATCGTCGTCGACGGTCCGGGGCTCGCCTCCTTCAGCCCGACGGCCTACCAGGCCGCGCTCGTGCCGCTCGTCCGCGAGCGTGAGCCCGCCCTCGTCCTCATCGCCAACAGTGGCTCGGGCATGGACGTGGCGGCCGGCCTCTCCGCGGCCCTCGACCTGCCGCTCGCGGCCTACGCGATCGACCTCACGATCGATGCCGGCGGTCCACTCGCCACCTGCCAGCTGTACGCCGGCAAGATCCAGGCGAAGGTCCGCTTCGCCGGCGGTCGCGGCATCGTGACCGCGGTCGCCGGGTCGTTCCCGGCCGAGGCCGGCATGGGCCCGGGCAGCCCCGTCATCGAGACCGTCGCGCCGGCCGCGACCGACGACCGGATCCGCTTCGTGGACCTCCTCCGGCCGGAGGCCGGCGACGTCGACATCACCCGCGAATCCGTCCTCGTCTCGGTGGGCCGGGGGATCGGGGAGCAGGAGAACATCGAGCTCGTGGAGGCCCTCGCGGCCGCGCTCGGCGGGGCCGTCTCGTCGTCGCGCCCGATCGCCGACCTCGGCTGGCTGCCACGGACGCGGCAGGTCGGCAAGTCCGGGCTGAAGGTGAAGCCGCGGGTCTACCTGGCGCTCGGGATCAGCGGGGCCCCGGAGCATCTCGAGGGGATGCGCGGCGCGGAGCTCATCATCGCCGTGAACTCGGATGCCCGGGCACCCATCTTCTCGGTCGCCCACTACGGCGTCGTCGCCGACCTCCTCGACGTGGTCCCGGCCCTGACCGCCCGGGTCGGCGGCTAGCCCTTCCCCGGAGTCGAGCGTGCCCGGTCGCGACGTCACCCGCGAGGTCTTCGAGGGCATCTCGTCGGGCGGCGAAACGCTCTTCTACGTCCTGACCGCCGTCGCGACGATCATCTTCTTCGTCGGCATCGGGGTCCGCCTCCGGAAGTACATCCGGGGCCGCCGCCAGGACGTCATCGGCTCGCCGCTGGGGTTCGTCGGCCGGGCCGCCCGGAGCCTGGTCGACACGGCGGTCAACCGGACGGTGGCGAAGCGCGACCCCTATGCCGGCGTCTTCCACGCCGCGATCATGTGGGGCTTCATCGTCCTGTTCATCGGGACCGCGATCCTGACGGTCGAATCGGACGTCATCCGGCCGTTCGCGCCGGACCTCAGCTTCTACTGGGGCGCCTTCTACCTCGGCTACTCGCTGGTCCTCGACGTCCTCGGCCTGGTGATGCTCGTGGGGATCGCGGCGATGGCCATCCGGCGGGCCCGGCGACCGCGCCAGCTGGACTACGGACGGGTCGACATCGCCCCCGCGACGACCGACCGGGGCGGCTTCCGGACCGGCGACTGGATCTTCCTGGGCTGGCTGGCGATCCTCGGCCTGAGCGGCTTCGTCCTCGAGGGCGCCCGGATCCTGGCCCACGACTTCCCGGACTTCGAGGTCTTCTCGCCCGTCGGCTGGGTCGTCGCCGGAGCGTTCCGGATCATCGGCCTGGACGCGGCCTCGGCCGAATCGATCCGCTACGTCACGTGGTGGGGGCACGCCCTGACGGCCCTCGCCTTCGTCGCCTACTTCCCGTTCTCGAAGGCCATCCACACCCTGGCCGACCCGGTCAACCTGGCCCTTCGCTCACCGCTCGCCGGGCGCCGCCTGCCGGTCCTCACCGCCTCGGGGCCGTCGCCGGCCGACGGCCACCTCGGGATCCGCGACCTGGCCGACCTCACCTGGAAGCAGCTCCTCGACGTCGATGCCTGTACGAAGTGCGGGCGCTGCCATGACGCCTGCCCGGCCGTGGCGTCGGGGGCGCCGCTGTCGCCCCGGGACCTCATCCTCGACCTTCGCCAGGAGGCCGATGCCGCCTGGTCCATCCTCGCCCCGCTGGGCGAGCATCGCTCCGACCACGCCTACGGCGGCGGGACGGCAGCCGAGGCCGAGGTGACGGCCAACGGTGGATCGCGCCTGGCCGGCGGCCTCATCAGCGCCGACACCCTGTGGTCCTGCACGACCTGCCTCGCCTGCGTCGAGGCCTGCCCGGTCGGGATCGAGCACGTCCCGACGATCGTCGGGATGCGCCGCTCGCTCGTCGACCAGGCGATCGTGTCGCCGACCCTCCAGGCCGCCTTCACCAGCCTCGCCAAGCAGGGCAACTCGTTCGGCCAGGCGGGCCGGGCCCGCGGCCGCTGGACCGACGACCTCGCGACGCCCATCGTCGACGCCCGGCGCGAGGCCGTCGACTGGCTATGGTTCGTCGGCGACTTCGCGTCGTACGACGTCCGCGTCCAGGAGGCGACGCGCCAGGTGGCCCGGGTCTTCCAGGCCGCGGGCATGGATTTCGGGATCCTCTACGAGGGCGAGCGCAACGCCGGCAACGACGTCCGCCGGGCCGGCGAGGAGGGCCTCTTCGAGCTCCTTGTCGAGCACAACGTCGGGCAGCTCTCGAAGGCCCGCTTCCGGCGGATCGTGACGACCGATCCGCACACGCTCAACACCTTGAAGTTCGAGTATCCCGACTTCGGCGGCGACTATGAGGTCTGGCACTACAGCCAGGTCATCGCGGCCCTCCTCGAGTCCGGCGACCTCCAGGTCAGCCGGCGGACGAACCGCCGGGTGACCTATCACGACCCGTGCTACCTGGCCCGCTACGCCAGGGTCACCGCGGCCCCGCGTGATGTCCTCGCGGCGATCGGGGCGGAGCTCGTGGAGATGCCCCGCAACGGCGCCAACACGTTCTGCTGCGGGGCCGGCGGCGGCCGGGTCTGGCAGGACGACAGCGGCCTCGCCGAACGTCCGTCCGAGCAGCGGATCCGCGAGGCGGCGACGCTCGCCGGCGTGACCGACTTCGTGACCGCCTGCCCCAAGGACCTGACGATGTACACCGCGGCGGCCAAGGCCACGGGCCACGATGGCCGCATCGAGGTCGCCGACCTCATCGAGCTCGTCGCCGCGGCGATCGAGCTGCCGGACGAGACCCCGCCGCCCGATGCCGAGGTCACGCCGACCCAGCTCGTCGCCGCCGAGATCCTGCCCGGATGAGCCTGCTGGAGCGCGAGTTCGACGCCGCCCTGACCGCCTGGCTGGCCCGGCAGGCCGCGGCCGAGGAGCGCCTGACCGCCTTCGCCTTCCGCGAGGGCCAGCCGGCGATCGAGCTGCCCGCCCCGACGAGCCAGACGGCGCTCCGCGCCTGGATCGTGGCGACGGTGGCGGACCCCGAGGTCGCGGCCTTCCTGGAGGGCCTCGGCGACGAGGGCCGGACGATGGCCGAGCTCGCCGCCGAGGGGCCGCTCGGCCTCGAGCCGGGCGATCGGGTCGCGCTTGCCGCCCGGGTCGGGGTGCTCGCGGCCGCCGGCGTCGTTGCCCGCGACCTCGAATTCGATCGGGTAGCGCTCACCGGGCTCGGTCGCGCCGCCCTCGCCCTCGCCGCCGTGGCGGAACCGGTTCGATGAACTGCCCGTACTGCCCGCGCGAGGGAACTCGGATGGAGGTCCACGCCCACCTCTGGGACGGCCACCCCGAGCAGGTCCGGACCTTCCGCGACGAGGCCAAGG
>Ga0209751_10000496_pt1 | contig 42147 bp, 40 predicted proteins | sample RifCSP13_1_FD_184019 | JGI IMG/M metagenome (GOLD analysis project Ga0209751, IMG submission 184019) | Soil microbial communities from Rifle, Colorado - Rifle CSP2_sed 13_1 (SPAdes) (version 2) | ecosystem: Environmental > Terrestrial > Deep subsurface > Rock core/Sediment | place: Rifle...
TGGCTCCAGCGCCGATATGATCGGAATAGCCGGTTGGCTGCCCGGTGGCGTACGCATTGTGGTGAGCCGTATCGCCACAGGCGGTACCCTGATGCAAATGCTGCACCTGCGCACTGGGGAGACTGAGGACCTTTTCTTGATCGACAACCTAAAAGGTGGCTTCGCTCACTTATCCCCTGACGGAGCCCGCATCATTTTTTCCGCCGGAGTCTTTGGGAAAATGAACTACGGCATCTACATGGCTAATCTGGATGGATCTGACAAGCGCCTGCTGGCCGAACCGGGTGATGATTTCATCTTTACTATGGGCGCCTGGAGCCCGGATGGACAATGGTTGATATTGAATCCCTACGATGTTTCCTCCTACGTACCAGAACCGCAACATCCCATCGCAATAAACCTGGAAACCTGTCAGATACTTATCCTCAATCAATTACTGGGCAATGTCACGGCATGGGGACCTTAGTGAATCCGAATTTCCGCATGGTAGAATTTTTTAAAAGAACATAGTTCTACGAATCGTCTTTCGCCGTCAGGAGTAAAGATGGAGCAGCAAGTAGCAACTTTTGCCGTAAAAAAGGGCTTGGCCCAGATGCTCAAGGGCGGCGTGATCATGGACGTGGTCACCGCCGAGCACGCCAAGATCTCTGAAGACGCCGGCGCCTCGGCGGTGATGGCCCTGGAGCGCGTGCCAGCCGACATCCGTGCCCATGGCGGCGTGGCCCGCATGAGCGACCCGGCCCTCATCGAAGAGATCATGGAAACCGTCACCATTCCGGTGATGGCCAAAGTGCGCATCGGCCACTTCGTTGAGGCGCAGATCCTTGAAGCCCTCGGTGTCGATTACGTCGACGAATCCGAGGTGCTCACCCCCGCCGACGAAGAACATCACATCAACAAGCATGATTTCAAGATTCCCTTCGTATGCGGCTGCCGTAACCTGGGCGAAGCCCTGCGCCGCATTGGCGAAGGCGCGGCCATGATCCGCACCAAAGGCGAGGCCGGCACCGGCGACGTGGTCGAAGCCGTGCGCCATGCGCGCTCGGTGCTGGGTGATATCCGCCGTCTGCAAAACATGCCCGACGAGGAACTGATGGCCTTTGCCAAGGAACTTGGCGCGCCGTATGAGTTGGTCAAGGAAACCAAGGAACTTGGCCGCCTCCCCGTGGTGAACTTTGCCGCGGGTGGCATTGCCACTCCCGCGGACGCCGCGCTGATGATGCAGCTGGGCGTGGATGGCGTGTTTGTGGGCTCCGGGATCTTCAAATCCGGCAACCCGGCCAAGCGCGCCGAGGCCATCGTGAAGGCCACCACGCATTTCAACAACCCCAAGATCCTCGCCGAAGTCAGCCGCAACCTGGGCGAACCCATGGTAGGACGCCAGGTGACGGATATTCCGAAGGAAGATTTGATCGCTCAGCGAGGCTGGTAACGCTGAGTGAATAGTGCAGCGTGATTAGTGATTAGGAAACCAGGTCATTAATTGGCTTTCCTGTTCACTATTCACCGCTCACTAATCACTTCATTATGATCGTTGGTGTCCTCGCTCTTCAAGGTGACTTTGCGGAGCACCTAGCCATGCTCTCGCGGCTAGGAGTCCAAGGCCGCGAAGTGCGGCTGCCCGAGGATCTCGAAGGTCTTAACGGGTTGATCATTCCCGGCGGAGAATCCACCACCATTGGCAAGCTGGCAGTGGATTTCGACCTCATCCAACCCCTGCGAAAATTCGGAAAAGAAAACCCGGTTTGGGGAACTTGCGCAGGAGCCATCCTCCTTTCGAAGGATGCGCGGCGCGAGCAACCCCTGCTGGGACTAATGGATATCACCGTGGAGCGTAATGCTTTCGGCCGCCAGGTGGAAAGCTTCGAGGCCGACCTGGAAGTGCCCGCTTTGAAAGAAGTCGACAAAAAGGACCAACCGGTACACGCTGTCTTCATTCGCGCCCCACTCATCGAAAAAGTTTCCGGAAAAGCGCAGGTGCTTTCCTCCCTGCCGGATGGTCGCATTGTGGCGGCTCAAGAGGGCCATCTTCTGGCCACTGCCTTCCATCCTGAGCTTACGAAGGACGATCGCTTTCATCGCTATTTCATAAAAATGGCCGAAAACCAGTAGCTTTGAAGGATTCAGAAGAGCGACTTGTCGCGGCTTTATTTCGGCTCATGTAGAATAGGTTTGTGTTGCGCCCATTTACAATTCGAGACTTAGGCCTTTGGCAGTCAGCATCCAGCCAGGCAGTCTTCTTACATCCCCAATCGCTGCTTACTCAGGGAGCCGGGGCTATCATGCGAGGAGCACTGTTTTCGCCCCTCTCTGCCCTCTCTGGAGTTTTCACCTACATCCGTCATTCGACCGGTGACGGCCGAGCCATTATCGGCCAGATCGCTCATCGAATGGGTTCCCCTTTGGCCCATTGTCGTTTCCTCTCGCCGGAGAGAGCGATGAATTCCCGTTTCCTTCCCGATTTGCTCGAAGGTTTGTTGGAGCAGGTCGGCGGTCGCGGAGCTCATAGCCTGGTTGCCGAAGTTGATGAAGACAGCCCTGCCTTCGGCGCGCTGCGCCAGAATGGCTTTAGTATTTACGCGCGCCAACAGGTTTGGAGGGTCGAAAAGGTTCTGCGCGCTGCAGAAACATCATCCATGTGGCGCCCGGCCCTGCAGCGCGATGGGGTGGCCATTCAACTTCTGCGCAATGGATTAGTTCCCGGGCAGGTGCAGCAAATCGAATCTACTGCGCAAGGACCCGATGGCTACGTGCTGTACCATAATCAACAATTAATAGCTTATGGGGAGGTGAAGCGCGGGCCGCGTGGTATTTGGCTGCAGCCCTTCGTTTCACTGGATGCAGCACCTTTTGACAGGGCCTTGACCGATTTGCTGGCCAGGTTACGCCCCAGGGCGGGCAGACCCGTTTATGTTTGCCTGCGAACGTATCAAGACTGGTTGCGAAACCCTTTGGGAGAATTGGACGCCGAGCCCGGTCCAAATCAGGCTGTGATGTCGAAACGAACCACTGTGCCCCTCAAGGCAGAAGAAGTCCGCCGCATTCCGGTCGCCAATCGTAGCGCCGAACCGACTACCCCAATCCATGCGCCCCTGCCGCAGGTGCGCGAACCCGAATGGATTCGATATGACCAGACGCCAAATTACCGATGATCTAGATGCGTTGTTAACGGTTTTACCCAAGGACATTGAATCCGCTGTCCGCGAGCTGAACCACAGCAGCGATTTGCTCGAAGTCATCTTGGACTTGGGCCGCGTGCCTACTTCGCGCCTGACCACCAAAGAGGTGGTGCTCGTGGATCGCGAAGTGACCCACGAGGATATCCAATATGTGGTCGAGCGCCTCGGCGATTTCGACGAAGACAATCGCGCCGGCATTGAGCGCACCCTGCATCGCATCTCGGCGATACGCAACCGCCGCGGCGATGTGGTCGGGCTCACTTTGCGCGTGGGGCGCGCTGTTTACGGCACCATCGATATTATTCAAGACTTAATCGAAGAAGGCAAGAGCCTTCTCCTGCTGGGGAGACCCGGTGTTGGGAAGACGACTCTGCTACGCGAAGCCGCGCGCATCCTGGCGGAAAATAATCGCGTGGTCATAGTAGACACTTCGAACGAGATCGGCGGCGACGGCGATGTTCCGCACCCGGCCGTGGGTCGCGCCCGGCGCATGCAGGTCGCCACACCGTCGCGCCAGCACGAAGTGATGATCGAGGCGGTGGAAAATCACAACCCCGAAGTAATCGTCATCGACGAGATCGGCCGCGAACTGGAGGCCATGGCCGCCCGCACCATTGCCGAACGCGGCGTGCAGTTGATCGGTACGGCGCACGGCAATAATCTCGAAAATCTCATGCTCAATCCAACACTCTCCGACTTAATTGGGGGCATCGAGTCGGTGACCTTATCAGACGAAGAGGCTCGCCGCCGCGGCACGCAGAAGACGGTGCTCGAGCGTCGTTCGCCTCCTACCTTTGATGTGCTTATCGAGATCCAGACCCGCGACCAGTTGGCTGTGCAGCGCGATGTGGCCGCTTCTGTGGACGCGATGCTGCGCGGGTATCCGTTGATCCCCGAGATCCGCTCGCGGGACGAAAAAGGCGAAGTCACGATCCAAAAAACCGCGGAACCATCGCGCAAAACCTCCCGCGCCCGACCCGAATCCGGTCCGCGCCGGCGCGAACCAGCCACGAATGGCGAAGAAGCCTATGCCCGCATTTCAAGTGACCCGGGCAGGCCAGAAATACCCCCCTCTGCCGTGCCAACACGCAACGAGGGGCGATTGCAGCCTGTGCACGTGTACCTCTTTGGTGTGGCCCGCAACCGGCTGGTGAACGCCGCCAAACGCCTGGGGGTTCCAGCGGTCCCGGTGAAGGAACCAGGTGAGGCCGATGTGCTGGTAACCCTGCGCTCTTACTACCGTAAGCGTCAGCGCGCAATTGTGGATGCCGAGCAGCGTGGGATGCCCGTGTACGTTTTGCGCGCCAACACGGTTTCACAGATGGAGCGCTTCCTAATCGGGCTGTTCGATCTACCCGGCGCCGCCGAAGAAGCCTCCAGCCTCGAGGAACAACTGCGCAGCACTCAGCAGGCGATCAACGCAGTGCTTAACGGCGAACGTTGGGTGGAGTTGCCCCCGGCCTCCTCATACGTGCGCCGCTTGCAGCATGAACTGGTGCAGCAGTCCAAACTGGTCTCGCACTCATACGGCAAGGAACCCAATCGCCGTGTGCGAATTTTTCGCGAGTGACCAAACCCAGTACCCATTACCAGACTATCTGACTACCGGACTACCGGACTAAATGACTAAACACATCGGCATCGTCGGCGTCTCCTATGAAGGCGCTGCGCTGTGTTATCGCACGATCTGCAAGGAGGGTAAGGATTGGCTGGGGATGTATGAGCATCCGCAAGTCACCATGCATACCTTCAACCTAAATGATTACAAGAAACCCTCGGATGCGGATCGCTGGGATCTTGTCGGCGAGTTGATTCTAAAATCGGCAAGGGTTTTGGCGGGCGCGGGTGCTGAGCTTTTGATCTGTCCCGATAACACTGTGCACGTATCCATCGACGATATCATCGACCAGTCTCCACTTCCCTGGCTCCACATAGCTGAAGAGGTTGCGCGAGAAGCGGAGGATAAAGGCTATCGGAATCTCGGGATCCTCGGCACCCAACCGCTGATGGAGGGGCCGGTCTACCCGCGCAAGCTGGAGAAGCGCGGCATCCATTGGCAGACGCCGGACCTGACGGTCCGCCAACAGGTGCAGCAATATATTGTGGAGGAATTAATCTATGGCACCGTGCTGCCCGAGACTCGCAAGTATTTCCAGGGCCTTATCGAGCAATTCGCCAAAGTTGGCTGCGACGCGGTAGTTCTCGGCTGCACGGAGATTCCTTTGCTAATCTCGGCTGAAGATTCCGTTCTCCCAACCCTGGATTCGACTCGCTTGCTGGCTCGGGCGGCTCTTCGGGAAGCCACGTCTTAGCGTATATATTTCTAAATAAAACACAGCAAACTTCGTCTTTGCGAGGAAGCCGAATGTAAAATGAGGCTGATGAAGCAATCCTCAAGAAAGTTTCCAATGAAAACAAAAAGCGCACCTTTCGATGCGCTTTTTTCTGTCTGCTGTCCTCTTTCTTTTGCCAACGGTCTAATGATGATGCCCGTGGGCGTGCACGTGCCCGTGGGCAAGTTCCTCGCCGGTTGCAGCGCGTAGATCGATAATCTTGACGTCGAAATGCAGTTCCTTCCCGGCCAACGGGTGATTGAAATCCATCGTGACTTTATCATCTTGGATAGAGAGCACGCGACCGTACATTTCGTTGCCTTCCTTGTCTTTAACTTCCAGTTCTAAACCCACTTCCGGTTTCACCCCTTCGGGAAATTCGCTGGCAGGAACTGCATCGATTGAATCCTTGTCTACCCCGCCATAGCCGGTCTCAGGTGGCACCACAACCGATTTGGATTCGCCTACCTTCATACCGGTTAATTGACTTTCTAATCCGGGAATGATATTGCGGTGTCCCTGTAAGAACTGAAGTGCGTCTTCAGCGCCGGCCTCATCTAATACTTCGCCGTCCACGGTTAATTTGTAAGCCAGGCTCACTACAACATCATCTGCAATGATTTCAGGTTTGTCTGCCATGATCAAATCCCTTTCATTAGCGAAAAGAAGCCGGGGGAATTTCCGGTTCCTTCAATTGTAACATTTTAGTATTCCAGCCAACTTTTTGCTGTTTCTGCTTCAAAATCAATTTCGAATGGTTCTGGAACGAAGTCAAATGTCTCTATTATTGCAAGACCTTTATGAATCAAGTCCTGATACTCGATAGCGGCCGTATTGTTTCGATTGCCGTATAATCTTCGGGTTTTCCACCCCTTACTTTTGGCATTTTTTCGATCGGCACACCTAAAAAATACTTTAGTAGATCAATTGAATTGAACATTGCCTTGACGGAACGGCGAAAACTCAATACGCACTCCAATTCTTCAGGCCTCATCCTTGCGCCAAACTGACTTATTATGGCAGTGCTTTCATCACGACGTAATTCAAGGGATTTCAAAATTCTATTCCATCCAATTGAATCAAGTTTTTTCAAAGCCTGGATTATGTCTCTTCTTGGTAAAGCCTCCATTGCTTTACGAGTTGAATTCAACCATTCTTTAAGTTTGCCTTCTTTTACTAGTGCAATCCCATCGTCGGGATAAATTTGTCTGTAAAGCTCCGCGATATCGGCAATGTCTCCAATGACTCCCATTGCCATTAGAGATACTGCATTTGAAATGTGTTTTTTTACCTCTTTCCATTTTTCGTCTTCAAATCTATGTAATATCCAGTCAACATAAACAACTGTGACAATGATCGAAATAGCATCCGTGGCAAGGTTGATTAGAAAAGCTTCTTTAGTGAAAGGATAAGCGAGCGCAAAACTTAGGATAGCAATGCCCATGAGGGGCAGGATTAAGAAAAAGACAAGCCACTTGTTCAGTCTGAGAAATTTCATATTGCCTCCTATTTTCGAAGTCTATTTTAAACCAGATAAATTTAGCCTTTTGTCTAGTACCTCCCTAGCCAAACGGCTGATGTCCTGAATCCGTCCGCTCCATAGACTCTTACAAGAAAACAATACTTACCTGTTAGTCTAAGGAGCATTCATGTCCCCAAATTCTGATCTACAAGCTTTATCTTCGGCTCTGGCCGCCGCTGTTCAATCCGCCGGCGCCTCGGTGGTCACCGTGGACGCCAGGCAGCGCTTCCCTGCTTCCGGCGTGGTTACCGAGCCCGGGCTGGTGCTCACCGCCAGCCATGTCGTGCAGGAAGACGAAATCAAGGTCACCCTGCCTGATGGCGATGAATTGAACGCTGAACTCTTGGGCCGTGACTCGAACAGCGACCTGGCATTGCTAAAACTATCGGCCCAGAAGGGCACAGCCGCGCAGACCAATGAGAATCCCCAGATCGGCCAGTTAGCCCTGGCGCTCGGTCGTCCGACCGCCGAAGGTGTGCAGGCCAGCCTGGGCATCGCCTCGGCAATCGGCGGACCCGTACGCACACATCATGGCGGCTTGCTCGAAAGCTACCTGCGTACCGACGCCATCCCTTACCCCGGATTCTCCGGCGGCCCTTTGGTTGACGCCGAGGGCCGCGTACTGGGCATCAATACCTCTGGGCTGGGCATGGGCGCTTCACTGACCATTCCCGCCAAGCTCGCCTGGCAGATTGCCAAGGCGCTGGAAGAACATGGCAGCGTGAAGCGCGGTTACCTCGGCGTGCGCAGCCAACTTGTCGAGATCGCCGAGGATGCACGCAAAGCGTTGAAACGCGAACAGGAAACGGGTTTGCTGATCATGGGCGTGGAGAAGAATAGTCCTGCCGCTGCAGCCGGCCTGATCGTCGGCGATATCATCGTCGGCTTTGCCGGGCAATCGATTTCCGACCACGACGAGTTGCTGCTGCAACTAAATAGCGGCGTCGTGGGTAAAGCCATCGATCTGGAAGTGCTGCGCGGCGGCAAACCGCAAGTGGTGAAAGTCACTATTGGCGAACAAGCGGAATCGCGGGAGCAACATTTCCGTGGTCCCATCCGCGGTCGCCGCTTCGGCTACCATCATTGGGGTTGGAGACGTTGATGGCGCTGCCAATCGATCCCTCGGCGTCCCCTTCGGGCCAGCAGTTCGGGACAGTCTTCGCCTCAGTAGTCTCCACAGCAAAAGCCAGCCTGGTCGCCGTCTTCGATAAGCGCCATGGTGCAGGCGCCGGAATCCTGTGGAGCACAGATGGTTTGGTGCTGACCAATCGCCACGTGCTCGGTCGCCGTCACCCCAAGGTCCTTCTTGCTGACGAACGCCAACTGGATGCTGAAGTCATTGCCACCGACGAGGAAGTCGATCTTGCCTTGCTGCGCGTTGATGCATGCGATTTACCCACTGCACGCATTGGCGATTCAACTCAATTGCGTGTCGGGGAATTGGTTTTCACTCTCGGTCACCCCTGGGGTCAGCGCAATGCCGCCAGTTTCGGCGTAATTAGTCATCTTGGAAGCGCACAGACTCGCGGCCGACGCGGCTTGATCCCAATCATCCGCACCGACGCGCGCTTGGCGCCCGGTAACTCCGGCGGTCCGCTCTTGAATGCCGCGGGCGAAGTAGTCGGCATCAACACCATGATCGTGGGCGGCAACCAGGGCATTGCTATACCCAGCGCGGTTGCTGTGGATTTTGTGGAACAAGTGAAAGTTAAATCATCAGTATGAGTTAATAATGATTGGTGAGTAGTGAACAGTGAATAGGAAAGCCAATCCTAGTCACTACTCACTGTTCACTATTCACATTGTTATCTATGATTCGCCTGGCTATCCTCGCTCCAACTCCAGCCTTGCGCAGCGGTTTGCGCGCCTTGCTGGCCGCCAATGATCGCATCGAGGTCATCTCTGAAGCTGCCGTGATCAGTGATCTCGAGGAGCTGGATGGTTTGGATGTCCTGTTGATTGGTGGTTCTGCAATCTCCCTCGATCCCTTACGCAACGAATTGGAAAAAGCCAGCTCGCCTCCAGCCCTTCTTCTGCTCGCGGAAGACCCGCAAATGGCGCGTTCATTGGCTTCACTTTCGGCTCGCGCCTGGGGGCTACTGCCACCTGATGTTGGCGAGGAGGAATTGTTGGCCGCAGTCATTGCAGTTCACGAGGGTTTGCTAACCGCCTCGCCGGCGCTCATGCAACCTTTGTTGGGGCCGGTGGCCCAACTGGAAGAGACCGAAGACATCCTGGAAGAGTTGACCGAGCGCGAATCGGAAGTGCTTCAGCTCTTGGCTCAGGGGATGGCGAACAAACAAATCGCTCTGCGCCTGAGCATCAGTGAGCACACCGTCAAGTTCCACGTTTCGTCCATCTACGCCAAACTTAGCGTCACTAATCGCACGGAGGCAGCGCGCCGCGGGGCACGCCTGGGGCTGATCGTGCTATGAGCAACACTCCCACCGGGAATCCGGTATTTCGATTGATCATGAACGTCTTCAGCGGGCTTTACCGCGCGACGGATGGAAGGATTGGCGGACGAATGGCTAACTTAAATGTTCTTCTGTTGACCACCACAGGCAGAAAAAGTGGCAAACAGCGCACCAACCCGTTGGGGTACTTTGAGCACGATGGCGGCTACGTGGTCACTGCTTCCAACGGCGGCGCGGACAGGCATCCAGGCTGGTTCTTCAACTTAGAGGCTGATCCAAACGTACGTGTGCGTATCCACGACAAAGAATTTCCGGCGCGCGCAGATGTCATCGGGGCAGAGCTACGCAAGAAGCTATGGATTAGGTTGGTAAGCTTGTCGCCTCAGTATGGAAATTACGCAACCAGCACCAAGCGAGAGATCCCTCTGATTTTGTTGCGTCCAGTCAAGGAGTAATCTTCTAGCCGGCTGTCCAGCGCCTTGGCGTCCCGCTAGATTTATCACACGATTGCTATCCTGTGCTATTTTGTTCACTAAGTTGTCCTTAAAGGTTCACTTAGATCTTGGAATACACATGGGTAATTGCCCGAAACATTACTTAAGTTGACAAGCAAGCAAACTACTACTCACTAATCACTTTTCACTGCCCCTGATAAAATAGACGGTCTTCGATATGTACGGCGGTTGGTGGCGTTTCCTTTCTTACGATGAAACCCAGGGCAAGGCGAAGGTGGACCGCGCCTTGCTCCGCCGCGTCTGGAGTTATGCCCGCCCATATCTGACGCCATTAATCTTGATGTTGCTGGCAATTGTGGTGACCACCGTGATTGAGTTGGTCCCTCCCTTGTTGTATCGCGACCTTTTCGATAACGTTCTGCCGAATAAAGACTTTGGTCGGCTAACGGTTCTTGGCTTGCTGATGTTGGCGGTGCCCATCTTTAATAACATTGTCGGGGTTGGAGAACGCTACCTGAGCGCCAGGATAGGTGAAGGCATCATCTTTGATCTGCGCCAGGGTATGTATGAACACTTGCAGCGCATGGGTCTGCGCTTTTTCACTCACACTAAATCCGGAGTGATCGTTTCTCGTTTTGAAGATGATGTCGTGGGTGCTCAAAGCACCATCACCAGCACCATCCCAAGTATTCTCACAAATGGCGTCACGCTGACCGGCACCTTGGCGGTGATGTTTGCCATCGAATGGCGCTTGACCCTCATGGCGATCGCCGTGGTGCCGCTGTTCCTGCTCCCTGCCCGCCGCGTGGGCGGCGTGTTGCGAGAAATTCGACGCAAAGCGATGAATTTCAACGCAGATATGGCCAGCATCGTTAGTGAAACTTTGAGCATCAGCGGTGCATTGCTCACAAAGACATTCGGCCGCCAGCGCAAGGAGCTCCAGCGTTATCGAGCCGCAAACGAGAATGTGCGCGATATTGGTTTGCGCCGTGCCCTGATTGGCCGCTTGTTTTCGATGTGGCTGGAAATGGCTGGCACGGTGGGCATGGTACTGATATTTTGGGGAGGCGGTTACTTTGTTTTGACCGGCTCCATCAGCCCCGGCAGCATCGTTGCCTTTGTTGCATATATTTTTAGTCTTTATGGTCCTATCTCATCGTTGTCAAATGTGCAGGTAGAGTTCGCCACATCGATGGTGAGCTTTGAGCGTGTGTTTGAATTCATCGATATGCCCGTTGAGATCCAGGATAAATCGGATGCCAGGGAATTAACCGAAGTAAAAGGTCGTATCCAGTTTGAAGATGTTTCCTTTAGTTATTTGCCTGGTGAAGAGCCAGTAGGGACCCGATCACCTGTAAAAAACGACGCGAACGGGGACAAAGAAGAAACCCCTGCAGTTGTCCCGACACGCAGGGACGCATTGAAACAGGTTAGTTTTGAGATCCAGCCCGGTCAATTAGCTGCTCTAGTGGGTCCTAGCGGCGCGGGCAAGACCACGATCACCTATTTGCTCCCACGCCTCTATGATCCCACCGAAGGTCGAGTTTTGCTGGATGGCTACGACCTGCGCGACCTGAAGCAGGAATGGCTGGCGCAGCAGATCGGTGTTGTTATGCAAGAAAGTTACCTCTTCCACGACACGGTGCGTGCCAACTTGCTTTATGCGAAGCCCGAAGCAACCCGGGATGAGTTAGAGGCAGCTGCCCGCGCCGCAAACATCCACGACATGATTGCCGGGCTGCCGGATGGTTACGATACCGTAGTTGGTGAGCGCGGCTACCGGCTCTCTGGCGGCGAGAAACAGAGGCTATCGATTGCACGCGCCATACTGAAGGACCCGCGCATCCTCATCCTCGATGAGGCCACGTCCCATTTGGATTCACAATCCGAAGCCCTGATCCAGGCAGCTCTGGAACCTTTGATGCACGGCCGAACCTCGCTGGTGATCGCTCACCGGCTTTCAACCATCCTCGCCGCCGATGTCATCTTGGTGATGGATGAAGGTCGCCTGGTGGAGAGGGGTACACATGCAGAATTATTGGCCGAAGGCGGATTGTACGCCAATTTGTACGAGACGCAATTCAGGCATTCAACTCTAAATATAATTTGATCGTTTCTAATTCTTCATGCGCTGGTAATAATCGTTGCAACCGCGGGAAACAAAGCAAGCCTAATACCGACGGGATACGGCAATCCAAATGGTTTTCACACGCAGAGATTTCTCACGTCCCTGAGTTAGACGTTAAACCTCACGTTGATTACGTCCCCATCTTGCATTTTGTATTCCTTGCCCTCCAGGCGCAGGCGACCTTTGTCACGTGCGGCGGCCATGCCGCCGAGGTCAAGGAGTTCCTGGCCGCCGATAATCTCGGCGCGGATAAAGCCGCGGGCGATGTCGGAGTGGATGGTGTCGGCAGCTTCCAGGGCGGTGGCGCCGCGGCGTAGCATCCAGGCGTGTGCCTCCGGCTCGCCCACGGTATAGAAAGTCTGCGTGTTCAGTAGATCGTATGCGGCGCGGATTACTCGGCGCGCGCCGCTTTCTTCAAGGCCGTATTCCTTGAGGAAGGGCTCAGCATCTTCCGGAGAAAGTTGGGCGAGCTCCATTTCGAGTTTCCCCTGTAACGAGAGCTGGGGAGCAGAGGTGCTGGGGAGCTGGGGAACAGATTGACCTTCGCCGAGATTCAGGACGACAAGCAATGGTTTGGTGGTCAAGAGGCCTGCGCCAGCAAGCTGCTTGAGTTCGTCTGCTGAGAGAGAAACTTCGCGCAGCGGTTCGTTCGCAGAGAGTCTCTCTTGCAAACCGGTGTAGAGCGCTAATTCACGCTCGATGGCAGCGATGTCGCGGCCGCCTTTACCGCGCTCTTCGCTGAGCTTCCCAGCGCGGCGCTCAACAATGATGAGGTCGTTGAGCAACAGTTCGTCTTCCACTAGGCGCAGATCGCGGGCGGCGTCCACGGTTTCGTGAGGGTGCGGAACGCTGGGATCCTCGAAGGTGCGCAGCACCAGCAATAGGCCGTCCATGCCGGTGAGGGCGTTGAGCAACTGCCCTGAGAGCCCCTTGGAGGCGTCGCTGCCGCCCAAGCCGGCCACATCGGCAAAGGAGATCTGCGCGTGGACGATCTTCTTGGAGTCAAAGAGCTTGGCCAAATTGAGCAGGCTCTCGTCGGGGACGTCGACCACCGCAGTGGCGATCTCGACGCGCCCGGCGCTCATGGCCAACGGGCGGTTGGAGCGGGTAAGTGCGTTGAAGATGGTGGTTTTGCCGGATTGGGGCAGACCGATAATGCCGAGTTTCATGGTTTGTATTGATTCTTTCTCAGAATTTTGAGCCCTGATTGACTGGGGGCAACCGATTGATTATACTTTTGCTCCCAATCAGCCGAAGTGGCGGAACTGGCAGACGCGCACGACTCAAAATCGTGTTCCTTCGGGAGTGTGGGTTCGATTCCCACCTTCGGCACTACCAAAGCAGTTCCGGGAATTCACCGCCAAGAGAGGTAACCAATGCCAAGATATCTCATCGAAGTACCCCACGAAGACACCGAAGGAGCTTGCAACCGGGCTATACAGATATTTAGAGCTACTGGGTCTCACTTTGTCACCCATGCGGAATGGGGATGCCATGACAACGAGCACAAAGCCTGGATGCTGGTTGACTTGGACGACAAGCAACAGGCGCTTGCGATCATCCCGCCCGAATTTCGTGCCATTGCCAAAGTGACTGCTGTCGAAAGACTCTCGCCCGCCCAATTGGAAACCATAGCCAAAGAACACAATTCCTGATTAGACGTTGAAGTGGGTTCATCGACCGATTACGATGTAATCATCGTTGGCGCGCGGGTTGCCGGGTCTCTGTTGGCTCTGGCGCTGGCGCAACATGAGCGGCGCGTGCTCTTGCTGGACCGCGCCAGCTTTCCAAGCGATACTTTATCGACCCATTTCTTCCGCGCCCCTGCACTCCGCGCTTTTGAGCAAGTGGGAGTCCTGCCGGCTGTCCTCAGCGCGGCTCCGAAGTTGACTGTAAATTTCAATGTAATAGACGGCATCGTATTCCCCGAGCCGGTGGATGAGCCCGAAGATTATCCCTATTACCTGTGTGTGCGCCGCATCACCCTGGATGCGATTCTGGCCAATCATGTTCGCCAGACTACTGGAATCGATTTTCGTGAGAATTCCAGGGCAGACAAATTGTTGTACGAAGACGGCCGCGCAGTCGGCCTTTCCTGGCTCTCGGGCGGAAAGCAAGATCAAGCCATCGCCAAAGTCGTCGTCGGCGCTGACGGCATTCATTCTTCCCTCGCAAAGTGGTTGAAGCCCAAGCTCGAGCAGGAGGAGCCAGTCAACCGCGCCATGTACTATGCCTATTATCGCGGCATCTTCCCCAACGAAGGTCCGGCGGCCGAGTTCCATTTCCGCGAAAACAACTTGGTTTACTGTTTTCCCTGCGATGGAGACTTAACCCTGCTGGCAGCTTCCGTTCCCATTGCGAATTTCAGCGAATTTAAGCGCGATCCCGAAGGTCGTCTGGAACAGGAACTGCACTCCATGGCGGAACTGACCGCGCGCTTATCAAAGGCCACACGTGAAGGTCCGGTGCGCGGCACCGGGAGTATTCCTGGATATATGCGCGTTCCATACGGCGACGGCTGGGCTCTGGTCGGTGATGCCGCAATGGTAATGGATCCCTTTTCGGGTCAGGGGATCGACCAGGCCTCGACCCACGCCATCTTCCTCGCCGATCAGCTTGAGGAATTTTTCTCGGGCGCCAAGGATTGGGAAGCGGCGATGAAAAGTTATCACCATGCTCGCAACGAATTTAGCCTCAAGACCTTCAATCGCACCTGCACGAACAGCCGCGATCTGCGCCCCATGACCCGCGCCGCGCTAACCGCGCGCGGCTTATCTCACTAGCCTCCAGAAACGACGGGACTTTTTCTTACCCTTGAGCCTTGGATTAGAATCCTGGCAGGAAGGCGGCGAATTGCATGGTGACAATTGAGCAGGTTGACACGGATTCCAAACCGGATGTTCAAGGCTTTGTCGAGTTTCCTTACCGACTTTACAAGAACTGTAAACAATGGGTTCCGCCGCTGCTGGCGGACGCATATATGTTCTTGAACCGCAAGAAGCATCCCTTTCATGAACATTCGGACGCGGATTTCTTCATCACAGTGCGAGATGGCGAAGTAGTGGGGCGCATCGCCGCGATCGAAAATAAGCCCTACAACCATTACCACAAAAAGAAGACGGCCAACTTCTATTTATTCGAAACAATTGAAGACCAAACGGTTGCCGACGCGCTATTCGGACGCGTTTTTGAATGGGCTCACAAACGCGGCTTGACCCAACTCGTCGGCCCCAAGGGATTCGGCCCGCTGGATGGTTACGGGATCCAGGTGGAAGGCTTCGAACATCGCCAAATGATGAGCATGATGAATTACAACTACGCGTATTACCCGCGACTGGTCGAGGCGCTTGGATTTCGCAAAGAAGTGGATTTTGTTTCCTGTTATGCAAACCGCGCCACGTTTAGGTTCCCCGGGCGCGTGCACAGCATTGCTGAGCGAGTTCAGAAACGCGGCACTTTAAAGGTAAAGCGCTTCAAAGATAAGAAGGAATTGGTCAGATGGGCGCAACGCATTGGAAGAGCCTATAACGACTCGTTCGTCAATAACTGGGAGTATTTTCCGTTGTCCGAGCGAGAAGTGGAATTCGTGATGCAAAACATCATGGTGGTCGCCGACCCTCGGCTGATCAAGGTCATCCTGCACGACGAGGACATCGTGGGTTTCCTCTTCGCCTTCCCGGATCTATCGGCTGCCATGCAGCGCGCCCGCGGCCGCCTGTTCCCCTTCGGGCTGCTGGACCTGCTGTTGGAACTGCGCCGCACCAAGTGGGTTTCCATCAACGGCGTCGGCATCCTCCCGGAGTTTCAGGGCCGTGGCGGCAACGCGCTGATGTACTCGGAAATGGAAAAGACGTTGCGTGATTACCAGTTCGAGCACGGCGACCTGACGCAAGTGGCAGAGTCCGCCTGGGAGATGCGCCAAGATTTGGAAAATCTTGGCGGCAAGCCTTATAAGAATCACCGCGTGTACGTCAAAGATCTATAAGTAAGCTTAATTTCTTGAATCAACGTCTTACAGACCAACCAACGCTCATCCTGACCCATCACCCGCTGGTCGTGGTCGGCGCTAAGTGGCTGGACAAATATCGGGCAGAAAACCTGGATCGTTTTTGGGACCTGGCATACGGGAAGAATATCCTCGGCACGCTTTCCGGACATGTGCATAGCTACGAGAAAAGCGTAAACTGAATCGCAATCCTGGGGACGCTATCAACAGCCTTCCCGTTCGCTCCGCAGGACGATAAGCTAATCTGTCTGTCGCCGCCTCATATTCGGGTCGTAACCTTCGACAAGCAAGTGCCAATTAGTCGCTTGATCGAAGTCCCCCTCGATTAGCTCTCCTCAGGGACGGCCTGCGCCTCCACGACGCGCCGCGAGGCCGTATGCACCAATACGGTTCCAGCGGCGGCAACAGCCAACCCTGCGATTTGCGCTCCATCCAGTTTTTCGCCAAGAAAAATCCAAGCCAATACGGCGATCTGGATCAACATCGTGTTGTTGATCACGCCGGACTCCGCCGCGGTTAAGGTTCGCAATGTGTGATTCCATAATGTGAAGGTGAAGGCGGTGTTCACCCCGGCCAGCCAAAAGATGATCAGAACATCGCGGGGCTGGAAAGCGGGGAAAGTCTCAGTAACCAACCCTATTAGCAGCAAACAAATGGCTCCAATCCCCATGCTCACCGTCGTGACAAGCAGGGCGGATAGTTCAGCGTCTTTATTGACAAACCTGCCCAGGATTGCCGAGGCAGTGTTGGCGAGCAATGCAAACAAGGCCACAAAAAGACCGGGTGCAGAGAAAGCACCAATAGTTCCGAAATACAAAAGGGCTCCCGCGAGGGAAACAAAAACTCCAATCCATTGCAACCAGGAAAAGTGCTCGCCCAGTAACAGTCGACCAGAAAAGGCGATGGTAATGCCGCTCAGCGAGAGCACTAGGCTAAGCGTGTTCGCCGGCAAATAATCCAGACCGAGAAAAAGGGCTCCCTGTGTCAGCGTATAGTAGACGATACCCAACAGCGCTAAGAGACCGAATTGGGGAATAGATAGCTTCCTCAGTTCACGCCGACGATCCCCCCTCATCATCAGCGGCAACAAAAGGAGAAATGCCAGGGTATAGCGAAGCCCGGCAAAAGTGAAAGCAGGCAAGGTTCCAAGACCCATCTTGATCAATACCCAGGAGGAAGACCAGAGAGTGGTTACCAGCACCGCCTGAAGGATGGACGGGGTATTTCCCAAAGAGAGTTTGTCCCAGGGCATAAAACGAATTCTAGCATTCGGGGTCGTCTCTCTTTGTGGATAACTGCAGTCCTGTTGTGGATAACTCTTTCGAGCTGGGGATATCTCCCTAACAAATTTGGCTTTCTTGCCGTGACTTCTCCCGGGGAGAATGTGGATAGTTTGGGGATTGTGTTGAAAATTGCGACTTATTTTGCTTTTTTATCTCTCCACACCCTAATTGTTAGTTTTTCCTCCACATAGATGCTCCTACTACTGGAAGTTTGTGTTGCCAGACATATGGGGGTTCCTTCTTTCGCTCCCGCCACTACCAGACGGTTGGAGGGTTGGAATGAGTTTATCTAGATATCAACAAGAACTACTATTACAACTGATTCTAATTAATAAACAAAAAGGAGTAGAGTTATAAAGAAAAGAGCTATTGTGGAACGATAGGAGGCACGGATGTCTTTTACATTCACTTGGTTTGGACACGGAGCACAAGGCTATACGATAGGAAAATACAAAATAGTTGTCGATCCTTTCTTTACAGGTAACCCGGCTGCTTCCAGCAGCGTCGATGTAATTGAAGCCGACTTCATCCTGGTGAGCCATGGGCACGGGGACCATACCGAAGATTTAGTGAAATTGGCCAAGGGTACTGGGGCCTTGGTGATCGCCAATGATGAAATTGCTCGGTGGAGCGAAGGTAAGGGGCTCAAGGCGCATGGGCAACATATTGGCGGCGGGTACCAGCATCCATTCGGGTACCTTAAGCTGACTCAGGCGGTCCACGGCTCCGAGTTGCCAGATGGCTCCAATGGAGGCAATCCAGCTGGCTTTCTCCTCACGACGCCCCAAGGGCAGAAGATCTATACCGCCTGCGACACTGGTTTATTTGGTGACATGAAGCTGATTGGCGAGGAAGGCATCGATTTGGCCGTGCTGCCCATAGGCGACAATTACACCATGGGACCCGATGACGCGCTGCGAGCGGTCAAGCTGATCCAACCCAAGCACGTGGTACCGGTGCACTACAGCACCTGGGACCTGATCAAGCAGGACGCTAATGCCTGGGCGCAGCGTGTTGAGAAGGAAACGACAAGCAAAGCGCACGTGTTGAAGCCGGGTGAAAGCCTGACATTATGAAGATTCACCACGGAGGCACGGAGACACAGAAAAAATAAAATTAGAATTCGTTGTTCCATGTCTCCGGTTTGGATTCAGCTCTTTTTGTTTATCAATTTTTCATAATAGAATTGGGCATTAGCCACTATACTCACCTGGACGTCATATGTTAGAGAGCCTTAAAAATCGTCGCGAGGAAGAAGACAAAATCCGTAAAGAGGGGCGGTTACCTCCTGGGCAAGCATTGACCCAGAAGTTCCCCGTTTTGCATTACGGGCCAATCCCGCGCTTCAATCCGGCTACTTGGGACTTGCGCGCGTGGGGCGAAGTCGAAGAGGAATTGCGCTGGACCTGGGACGAGTTCAAGAAGCTGCCGCGACACACGCTAAAGATGGATATCCATTGCGTGACTCGCTGGAGCAAGTTCGACACGACGTGGGAAGGGGTTTCGCTGAAGGATTTGGTCGATAAGGGGATCTTGAAACCAAAGAAGAGCGCCAAATACCTGCTTCAACATGCGGAGTATGGCTTCACCGTCAACGTACCTATCGACGTGGCGTTAGCGGACAATTTCTTGCTGGCCGACACCTTCGAGGGTCAGCCATTGACCCCAGACCATGGCTACCCGCTGCGCGCCATCGTTGGTTTCATTCCCGGCCGGCAAGACCTGGAAGCTCCGTATTTCTGGAAAGGTGCCAAGTGGATACGCGGCCTCGAGTTCCGCGCCGAGGACCAACCTGGATTCTGGGAGCAGGCCGGCTACCACAACGAGGCCAACGTGTGGAAGGAACAGCGTTTCGCCAGGGGTTGGTGAAAAACAGTTGCTGAGAAAGGCTGATAAAAACACGGCGGACTATAATCGGTCCGCCGTTTCTATATATTCCAAGATGAAGCCCAAGTTAATTGTAGGAATTGCAACGTTGCTGATGCTGCTTGCGGGCTGCGCTCCGATTTCACAGGCGAAAGCAACCGAAACGGCAAACCCAATTGACTTGACGGCTGACCCATCGGCCACAGCGACAACATCGGGCCAGCTTCCAAACGAGACTTGCTTTTCAAGAAAAGGCGGTATTGAATCGCACAACATCCAATCCAAGTATTACGATCAGGGCATCACTTTCCGCGTTTACACTCCTCCTTGTTATGCAGAAAAGGAAGGTGAACATTTCCCGGTTCTCTACTTGATCCATGGGCAGGGGTTTGATGATGGGCAATGGGATCGCATTGGCGCGGACGAAGCTGCGGATAAATTGATCGGGTCAGGAGAGGCCTCGCCGTTCATAATCGTAATGCCCTACGACAATTATTCTCTCCGCCCCACGGTTGGGCTTTTCGATGAGGCATTCCTAAGCGAGCTGGTTCCTTGGATTGATGAAAACTATCGCACTCTGGCTGATCGCGAACACCGTGCGATTGGCGGCCTTTCGCGCGGCGCCTCCTGGGCGATCCATTTTGCGCTAACTGAACCGGATCTCTTCGGCGCCATGGGCGGGCACAGCCCGCCGGTGTTCATTGAAGAAGCCCGCAAAGTAATTGAATGGCTGGACGCCATCCCGCCTGTACGTATGCCACGTTTCTGGCTCGATATCGGCGACGGAGAGACCGAGAACATTATGAGTTCTGCCGAATTCTTTGAAAGCCTGCTAGCCGAGCGCAATATTCCGCATGAATGGCACATATACCCGGGCGATCACAGCGAAGAATATTGGAGCGCGTATGTGGAGGAATATTTGCGGTGGTATGCGGCGGATTGGTAAGGCCAATCAATTAACGGATTAGTTCTCCTTTCCCTCGTTATAATCCCATCATGCCTTTAACCCGCCAAGACGTTGAACATATTGCCTTGCTTGCGCGCCTGCACCTGACCGACGAAGAGAAAGAGCGCTTTCGCGAGCAGCTTTCCAATATCCTGGATCACATTAGCAAATTGCAGGAGCTGGACACCAGCCAGGTGCTGCCGATGAGCAGCGTGGTGGTGGAGCAAAGCCGGCTCCGTGAAGATGTTGCGGGCCCCGCGATGTCGCGGGAGGATTTGATGAGCAACGCCCCGGACGCAGCCGACGATCAGTTCCGCGTCCCGCCGGTGCTGGAACCCGGCCCATGAGCGAACTCCACACGATAAGCGTGGCGAGCGCCGTTAAAGGTTTGCGCTCCGGTGCCTTTTCCAGCCGCGAATTGACCAAGGCCTACCTTGACCGCATTGAGCGTTTCAATCCTAGATTGAACGCATATTTGCATGTTGCCGCGGATAGTGCTTTGAGGGCAGCGGCCTCCGCAGACAGGAAGCTCAGCAAAGCCCGGAAGACCAAAGCAAATCTGCCTCCATTAACCGGATTGCCGATCGCCGTTAAAGACGTGCTGACCGTAGCGGGCATGCCCGCTACGGCGGGTTCCCGCATCCTGCAGGGATTCGTGCCCAGCTATAACGCTACCTCTGTGCAACGATTGCTGGATGCGGGAATAGTCATTCTTGGCAAGACCAACACCGATGAATTTGCCATGGGGTCTTCAACGGAGAACTCGGCCTACGCCGTGACGCGCAATCCCTGGGACGAGGAGCGCGTGCCCGGCGGTTCCAGCGGTGGCAGCGCCGCCGCTGTAGCCGCGGGACTTGCGCCGGTGGCGCTCGGCACGGACACTGGCGGCAGCGTCCGCCAGCCGGCTGCGCTCTGTGGGTTGACTGGCCTCAAGACTACTTACGGAAGAGTCTCCCGATATGGGCTCATCGCCTTCGGTTCTTCGTTGGACACTGTGGGCGTTTTGGCGCACAGCGCTCAGGACGCAGCTATCATCCTCAATGTGATGGCGGGGTACGATCCGCTCGATGCTACGACGCTGGAAGGTAAGGCGCCCAAGATAAAACTAAACGGGAAAACAAGCCTCAAGGAACTGCAGATTGGAGTGCCAAAAGAATATTTCATCGAAGGGGTGCAACCTGAAGTGACAGCAGGAGTGCGAGAAGCTATCGCCCAACTGGAAAGGCTGGGCGCAAAAATAAAAGAGATCAGCTTGCCCCACACCGAATACGCCCTGCCTGTTTATTACATCATCGCGCCCGCCGAGGCCTCCGCAAACCTGGCGCGCTTCGACGGCGTGCGCTATGGTTTGCGCGTGGAAGACCGCAATCTGATAGACATGTTCTCGCTCACCCGTGGCCAGGGATTCGGCCCCGAGGTGAAGCGTCGCATTATGATCGGCACTTATGCTCTATCGGCTGGATATTACGACGCTTACTATGGCCAGGCGCAGAAGGTGCGCACGCTGATCCGCAAGGATTTCGAGGACGCCTTCACACAGGTGGACATGGTCGCCGCGCCGGCTACGCCGAACACAGCGTTCCGCATCGGCGCGCACACAGGCAACCCGCTGGAAATGTACCTCGAAGATGTGTTCACGTTGCCTGCCAATCTTGCGGGAATCCCCGGAGTCAGCCTGCCTGTGGGTTTCGACTCTCAGGGGTTGCCGATCGGCTTGCAATTATTAGGCCCGCACTTTTCCGAAGAACTTTTGCTGCAAGTGGGACATGTTTATCAGCAGGCTGCTGATTGGCACACGATAACCCCTATGACAACTGATGCGTAGCGAATGAAGACCCTGATCACCGACATTCCCAGGCCGGTTCTGGACCGCATGAATTATCTGGAAGAGCGCGACGCGCGCGATCGCAAGGACGGCACGTCGCAGTTGAAACGCTTGCGCCAGATTCCGGCGGAAACCGGCATGCTGCTGGCGATCTTGGCCGTCGGCGCCCCGCGCGGCGCAGTACTGGAGATCGGCACCAGTGGCGGTTATTCGGCCCTGTGGCTTTCGCTGGCGTGCAGGCAGCGCGGTGGCAAGCTCATCACTTATGAACTGCTGCCGGATAAAGTCGACATCGCTCGCGAAACGTTTTCCAGGGCGCAAGTGGAAGAGTGGGTGGAATTAATTCATGGCGATGCTCGTTCGCATCTGAAGGGGCGTGAAGAGATCGCCTTTTGTTTCCTGGATGTCGAAAAAGAAATGTATGCTGAGATTTATCAGGTGATTATTCCGCGGTTGGTGCCGGGTGGAATCCTGGTCGCGGATAATGTGATCAGCCACAAAGAGGAACTGGCCGCATTCGTGGAAAACGCCCGCAAAGATAAAAATGTGGATGCAGCGATCCTGCATGTGGGCAAAGGCTTGCTGCTTTGCAGTAAAAGGGACGCCTGATGGCCGAACCGCTTAAGATATTTATCCTCATGGCCGGCTTCGGCACCCGCATGCGTCCGCATACCTGGAGCCGGCCCAAAGCGCTGATCAGCGCCGCGGGCGACACCATCCTTGGCCACATGCTGCAGATGGTGAGCAAGGTCCCCGATGCCGAGAACGCCGAGCTTGTCTTCGTGGTCGGATACCTGGGCGACTCCGTGCGCCGCTATATGCACAGCGAACTGCCACACATCAAAGCCCATTTTTTTGAGCAGAAAGAGTTGTTGGGGCAGTCGCATGCGTTGGTTCAGGCACGCGAATTCATGCACGGCCCGATCATTGTCATCCTTGGCGATGCCATCTTCGAAACGGATTTTTCCCGGCTGGCGACAAAACCTGCCGACGCCATTGCCTGGGTGAAACCGGTCGAAGACCCCCGGCGCTTCGGAGTTGCTGCGGTGAACAACGAGGGATGGGTGACTAGCTTAATCGAAAAACCCAGCAATCTAACCAATAATCTTGCAGTCGTAGGCATGTATTACTTTAAGCGCGGCGAAGATCTGCTGGTGGCGATCGATGAGCAGATGCAAAAAGGCGTGGCGACCAAAAAAGAGTTTTACTTGGCGGACGCCATCGACTTGATGCTCAAAAAAGGCTTGAAGATGCGCACCGTGGTAGTCACCGAATGGCTGGACGCCGGGCTGCCTGAATCCGTACTGGAGACCAACCGCCGTTTGCTGGACAAGGGTCGCGATAATTCCGCGGAGGCCGGGAAGCGCAGCGGCGTCACCGTGACGCCGCCCGTGCATATTCACCCCAGCGCCACCGTGGAGAATTCTAGACTTGGGCCTTATGTTTCTGTGGGACGCAACTCTGTGGTGCGCAACAGCACCATTGAGGACTCCATCTTAGAGAGTAATGTAACTGTAGAAGACAGCAGGCTGCACGGCTCACTGCTGGGGGAGCGCAGCCAGGTCCGCGGCGTCAATGGCGAAGTGAACGTGGGGGACGACTCGCAGGTTAGCGGTGAATAGTGGACAGATCCATGGAACGAACCTGGGCCTGCGGCTGCCTGGCCGCTGGTCGCTTCGCTCGTCCTAACTGCGGGCATGGTTTCGAAGCGTAGCTTGATCATCTGGCTAGGATGGCTGACGCTAGTATTGTTTTCTATACTGTTCCCGTTTGGGATGGCGAGATGCTGATCCCGATTTCCGCGGCTCTTCTACCGCTCCAGGTAATTCAGCAGACCGTTAGGCGTCCTGCGCTATAATGCGCGCATCCCGGCCAAGATCGCCTATCTGAATCCCAAGTAAGGATCCCCTTATGTCCCACCGACAACTTAGGTTTCTGCTGTTTGCCATCGCCCTTGTCCTCGCTGCCTGCGCGCCTGCTCCCGCTCCTACTGCGACCTCGGCGCCGCAACCCACGGCCACGATCAGCCAGTTCCGCAACCCGACCGTTCCCTTTGAGGCCGTGGTGCAGATCTGGGCTGAGTTCTACGATGAGACTGGCGAGCTGCAGATTGGTTGGACCGGATCCGGTACCATCATCAGTGCCGACGGGCTGATCCTCACCAATGCTCACGTGGTGCTGCCCGATCGTTATTTCCCGGTGGATGCGCTCGCAGTGGCTATGACCATCAGCCAGGATACGGAACCCGAGCCCCGCTACTACGCCGAGGTTTTGCAGGCCGACGCAAGCCTGGATATTGCCGTCATCCGAGTAACTGCCGACTACAACGGCAATCCTGTGGATCGGGCATCACTGAATTTGCCTCATGTCCTCCTGGGGAATTCGGATCAGCTGAATCTAGGCGACTCGCTGACCATCCTCGGCTATCCGGGCATAGGCGGCGATACGGTGACCTTAACTCGTGGCGAGGTGAGCGGCTTTACCAGCCAACCCGTTTACGGTCAGCGCGCCTTCATAAAAACCTCAGCCACAATTGCCGGTGGCAACAGCGGTGGACTTGCCGTGGATGCCAGCGGACAGTTGATCGGCGTGCCCACCCAATTGGGTTATGGCGGCGAAGACCAGTATGTGGATTGCCGCGTACTGGCTGATACGAACCGCGATGGATTCGTGGACGACTTCGACAGCTGCGTGCCCACTGGCGGCTTTATCAACGCCCTGCGCCCGGTTGCGTTGGCTTTACCACTGATCGAGGCAGCCCTGCGTGGCGAAGTGAACATTGTGGGCGCGGAAGAACCGGTGGCTGTGGTTGAGCCAGTCTCAAGTGGCACCTCATATACAGACGACTTCTCAAATGAAAGTAGCGGATGGGATATTTACACCACGGAAACCGGCTCGGTCTACTACTCGAACGGCGAATACATTGTGGAAGATATTGCCGGCGACGTGTACTACTCCGGCAGGCCTTATCTGAACTTCGACAATAGCGAGATGAGCATTGACGTTCGCTTATTGAAGGGCAATGGCGAGATCGATATGGGTTGCCGCTATGTCGATCCGAACAACAACTATGAGTTCCGGCTGACCACAGACGGAAGGGCCGGGATCTCGAAATGGTTGAATGCCGAATACGTGAACCTCGTCGAACCTCAACTGATAGGTATCGATTGGTCCGTTCCGCATCGTGCGACGGTTTCTTGCCAGGGTAGTCATCTTTCTCTGAGTGTCGATGGCCAGATTGTTGCCGAAGTCAATGACGACAGCTTTGCGTCTGGCGATCTTGCCCTGGCGGTTTACACCGAGGAAGGCGTGTTTACGGTCGCCTTTGATAACTTCGAGGCCGGCGTGCCTTCTGGTGCGCCTCAGGCGTCTGAGGGCGAGACTGTGATCAATGAGGATTTCTCGGATAACAGTCTGGGCTGGGATGAATCCTCTGAGACAGACTTTGCTCGTTATTTGCAAGATGGCAAATATGTAATAGAAGTCTATCCGGCCGAGTTTATTGTCTGGGATGCGCTGGAAGGCCAAGATTTTGAAAATATTGTGATCAATGTGGATATCAACATTGAACAACGAGGGTTGGATGGTGATATTGGCATTCTTTGCCGATACTTGGATGCTGATAACCACTATGCACTTGAGGTGACAGAGGATGGGTACTACTCAATCTGGAAACGCGTCAACGGCGAGGTGATCAATATAGTAGATTGGGCGGCTTCCGCCTTAATCCCCACCGATGGATCTTCATTTGTTCTGAATGCCTCTTGCGATGGCGCACAGCTTTCTGTGGGCATCAACGGTAACCTGCTTGCTACTGGCACCGACACGGAGTTTGTTTCTGGCGGTGTAGGAATGCTTGCCGGCACCTGGAATAACGGCGGCTTGGTGGTTTCCTTCGATAACTTCGAAGTGATCGAGTATTAAGTCGCCTCCCCGCCTTAAAAAGTATAACCACAAAGGCGCGAAGAGCACAAAGATTTAGATTTTCTTTGTGCCTCCGTGCCTCCGTGTCTCTGTGGTTAAAGGCTAATATCCTGGTTGTTATAATCCTCGCGATACCCCCCATGAGTCCGAAATATCAGCCAGTCGTAGGCCTTGAAATTCACGCCGTGCTCGAAACGCGGTCGAAGATGTTCTGCGACTGCCCGGTGGTGGATTCCACCCATGAGCAGCCCAATGTAGCCGTATGCCCGGTCTGCGCGGGTATGCCCGGCATGCTGCCGGTCATCAATCGGGCGGCGGTTGAATACGCGCTGCGTGTCGCGCTGGCTCTGAATTGCCAGATACACGAGACTAGCATCTTCGCGCGCAAGAGTTATTTCTACCCCGACTTGCCCAAGGGGTATCAAATCTCACAATATGAGCAGCCGTTGGCCACCAATGGCTGGGTGATGGTGGAAACCTCCGAAGGGGAGCAACGCGTAGGCATTCGCCGTGTGCACATGGAGGAAGACACCGGCAAACTTACTCACGTGGTCAAAGGGGGTCAAAGTTATTCACTGGTCGACCTGAATCGTTCCGGCGTCCCCCTGCTCGAAATCGTTACCGAGCCCGAACTGCATTCTGTAGAGGCGGTGCGCAATTGCGCTTACATACTGCGCAGCATTCTGCGTTATCTGGGTGTGAATTCCGGCAATCTAGAAAAGGGCCTGCTGCGCATCGAGCCAAATATTTCTATACGCCCTTTGGGCATGGTGGAGTTCGGCACTCGCGTTGAGATCAAGAACCTGAATAGCTTTCGATCCCTGGAGCGCGCCGTGGCTTATGAACTGGCGCGCCAGGAAGCCTTGGTGGAGAAGCGCAGCGCCGTCCAGCAGCAGACCCTGGGCTGGGACGACGCGCGCGGCACTACCGTCCCCCAGCGCTCCAAAGAATACGCGGAGGACTACCGCTATTTCCCCGAGCCTGACCTCCCGCCTTTGGTGATCGATCGCGCCTGGGTGGACGCAGTTCGCGCCTCGCTGCCGGAGCTTCCGCACGCCAAGCGTAAACGCTTTATAGAAGATTACGGGTTAACCGCCTACGACGCCGGCGTTCTGGTGGCAGAGCGCGAAACCGCCGAATTCTTCGAAGCGGTTGTCCTGGATTGCAAGGTTGCGGAACCCAAACAAGTGGCCAATTGGATCACCGGCAACCTGTTTGGCTTGATGAACGAAGCCGGGACAGCGGTTTCAGACTTGCTGTTTGGTCCTGCCGACTTCGCCAGGCTTTTGGATCTACTGGCTGCCGGTGAGGTCAACCCTGCTGGAGCACGGCAAGTGCTGGGCGAAATGTTCGCCAAAGGCGGTAAGCCTGCGCAGATTGTAAAGACCCGCGGCTTGCAGCAAATCTCAGATCCCCAGTTGCTACGCGCCTGGGTGAGTACCATACTGGCCAAGAATCCGGATCAGGTTGCAGACTACGCTTCCGGCAATGAGCCGGTCATTAATTGGTTATTTGGTCAGGCCATACAGGCGTCCAAGGGCAAGGCTAATCCCAATAAATTACGGGCCGAATTAGAGAGACAACTGGTCCAGCGGAGCCTTCAAGGAGTAGCGCACTAATGGGCCAGGAATATCGCGGCCGTATTGAAACCATTCTCATCACCCCTCAGTACATGCCCGGCTCTCCGGTGGATGAGGTAGAAGTGGCTTGGGAAGGCTTTGTGGGCGATAAGCACTTTGGGCTGACCATGAAGGCTGGCAGCAGCCAAAAACCGTATCCCAAGGGTGCAGAAGTGCGCAATGTGCGCCAGATTTCAATAGTTTCGATCGAAGAATTGGATCAAATCGCCAAGGCATTGGATCTTCCTGTCGTAGAACCAAACTGGGTGGGCGCAAATCTGATGGTCTCGGGTATCCCGGAGCTGACCCAGCTGCCTTCGGGCAGTCGCCTCTATTTCGATAATGGCGTAGGGATTGTCGTTGAGGGAGAGAATCTGCCCTGTACCACGGCTGGTGGCTCGCTGCAGCAGCAGTACCCAGATCGACCCGAGCTCACCACAATCTTTCCCAAGAAAGCCATTGGCAGGCGCGGTCTGGTCGGCTGGGTAGAACGCCCCGGCAAGCTGATCAAGGGTGAAGGCATCTTGGTTCGGCTAGCTCAAAACATCCGAACGTAATCTTTTGCCTAACCCCTCAGCCGGAAAGTTTGAAATTGGATAGCCGGTGGTTCCACGTCCTCGCGACGCCTGCTAACAAACAGACTATTTGACTAAATGACTAACCAACTGTTTTTAGTACATTTGCCTCAGGACAACCGTAGACTCTCACCTTGACTCGCCTATGAAGTTCGGTTACCGTAAAAGCCCAAAATTGGGCACCCAGACATGGCTGTATTGAACGCCAGGGTCAATCTGGACCCTCCATCATTCAAGCGGGCAATCCTCCGAGGTGCCCGCTTATTTATTAACTTCGCCTTTTAGGAGCTGAATGGCTGAAATTACCAATCCTTTCAAGATCGCCCAGGCACAGTTCGACCACGTGGCGAATTTGCTGCATTTGGATCCAGAGGTGGCCGCGTTGCTGCGCTGGCCGCGCCGCGAGTTTAAGTTCCAGATTCCGGTGCGCATGGATGACGGCAGCCTGCGCGTTTTCTTTGGCTACCGCGTGCAACACAACGACGCCCGCGGTCCGACGAAAGGCGGCATCCGCTTCCATCCCTCCGAAACCATGGATACGGTTCGCGCGCTCGCTATGTGGATGACTTGGAAGTGCGCAGTGGCAGACATCCCGCTGGGCGGCGCCAAAGGCGGGGTTGCGGTTGATTCCGCATCGCTGTCTTTAACCGAGAAAGAAGCATTGTGCCGTGGCTGGGTGGACTTGATCTTCCACAATCTCGGTCCGCGCACCGATGTGCCCGCGCCTGACGTCGGAACCACACCGCAGATGATGGGTTGGATGATGGACGAATATTCCAAACTGGCGGGACAGTTCACTCCGGGAGTCATAACTGGTAAACCGGTGGGCAGCGGCGGATCCCGCGGCCGCACAGAAGCCACGGGTTTCGGCGTCATTTACACCGTGCGCGAAGCGATGAAACATCTCAACCTGGATGCGGAGAAATCCTCCGCCTCCGTGCAAGGTTTCGGTAATGTTTCGCAATATGCCTCTCTTGCTTTCACACAACAATTGGGTGGCAAAGTACTTTGCGTTTCTTATTGGGATCGCGCGGATAAAGCGTCCGTTAGTGTGATTAGCAAGAAAGGTCTCGACATTCCTTTTCTTCAGAGCATTACCGACGAATACGGGCAGATCAACAAAGACAAGGCCCGCGAAAAGGGGTACAGCATTGATGCAGGCGATGCATGGATCAAACAAGACGTTGATATTTTGATCCCAGCCGCGCTGGAAGGCCAGATCAATGCCGAAAGCGTGAAGACGATCAGCGATAAGGTGAAACTGATCGCTGAAGGCGCCAATGGCCCTACGACCCCGGAAGCAGATGAAACACTCACCAGGCGCAAGATTTTCGTGATCCCCGATTTCCTCTGCAACGCGGGAGGCGTCACCGTTTCCTATTTCGAAAGCGTGCAGAACGATATGAATTACTACTGGTCGAAAGAAGAAGTACTTACCCGCCTGGATTCAGAGATCACCAACGCATTTAAAAAGGTGCTCAACGTGTCTGAGAGAGAGGAGGTGTCCATGCGCGATGCCGCCTACATGGTGGCCATCGGCGCAGTCGTGGAAGCAATGGAATTGCGAGGCTGGTTGTAGGCTAAGGACGGCTTTGCCGTCCGCAGTTGCGAGGAGGCGCTTAGCGTCATAGCTTGTCCCGAGTGAGCTGCTTTGCGGCGACGAGGGAAAGCAAACCCCAACCAGCGAATATTACAATTAAGCAATGGAAGGCAGAATGGCAAAAGAACAAGTAAAAGAATTCGCCACTGCAAAACCTAACGGAGGCAAAGCTATGACGGATAAACCCAATCCGTTCGCCATGGCTCAGGCTCAACTGGACGAGGCCGCCGCGATTTTGAAACTCGATGAAGCCACGCACGAATTGTTGCGCTGGCCGCTGCGCGAACTCGTGGTAACTCTTCCCGTGAAAATGGACGATGGCAGCACCAAGGTATTCCGCGGCTTCCGCGTCCAATACAACGATTCCCGCGGACCCACAAAGGGTGGTATCCGCTTCCACCCAGAAGAGACGATCGACACTGTCCGCGCCTTGGCCGCCTGGATGACATGGAAATGCGCCGTGGTCGACATCCCACTGGGTGGCGGCAAAGGTGGAATCATCTGCGACCCGCGCGAACTTACGCAAGGTGAACTCGAACGTTTGAGCCGCGCCTACATCCGCCAAGTGGGCCGCATCCTGGGCCTTGAGAAGGATGTACCTGCCCCGGACGTGTACACCACTCCGCAGATCATGGCCTGGATGATGGATGAGTATTCCTTCTTGCAGGGCTACAACGAGTTCGGCATGATTACCGGCAAGCCGCTGCCTTTGGGCGGTTCCGCTGGCCGCAGCGATGCCACGGCGCGTGGCGGCATCTACACGTTGCGCGAAGCAGCCAAGGTCTTGGGGATGAACATGAAAGGCGCCACTGCCGCTATCCAGGGTTATGGCAACGCCGGCACCTTTGCGCATAAATTGGGCGAAGAGCTGCTTGGCCTAAAGATCATTGCTGTCTCTGACTCTCGTGGTGGCATCATCAACGAGGCCGGCCTGCCTTACGAGAAGGTGATCGAACACAAGAAGAAGACCGGCACGGTGCTGGGTTTCCCGGGCGCCAAGGAGATCAGCAACGAAGAACTCCTTGAACTGGATGTGGTCGTTCTCTTCCCGTCTGCCCTAGAATCGGTAATCACCGCTTCCAATGCGAACAACATCAAGGCAAAGTTCAGTGTTGAGCTCGCCAACGGGCCCACCACTCCAGAGGCCGACGCCATCCTGTTCAAGAATGGCGTGTACGTGATTCCCGACTTCCTGTGCAATGCCGGCGGTGTGACCGTCTCGTATTTCGAGATGGTGCAGAATGCCTACGACTATTACTGGGACGAGGATATGGTGCATGACCGCCTGGACAAGAAGATGACCGCCGCGTTCCATGCCGTGCATCAGACCGCCCAGAAGCACAAGGTACATAACCGCTTGGCGGCTTATATCGTGGCCGTTTCACGTGTAGCCGAAGCTGTGCAGCTGCGCGGCTGGACATAGAGCGGTACCGCAGCTCCAGTTCGCCTTCGGCGAGCAGAATGGTTGGATAAACCCGCCGGCGCAGTGACTGCTCAGGGGCTCGCTGCGCCGACGGCCATTTAAACGGCGAAGGACTTTGTCCAATGACTTGATCTTGACCTAGGTTTGATCCCTTTCCGGCGAATTACGCGCCAATCTGGGGTCGTGGCTTAGCCGATGCAGTATTTTCATGCTCAGAAAGACGACGCGGTGCTTATCAAGCTGCATCAACTCACCCTCGCAGTCGCGGAACAATATCCTTCAAGGGAAAAACTCGATATTCTGGAAAAAAGCACCCTATCGTTGTATACTCCAACAGAGCCTCGATTAAGTAAAGAACCCATGAAGATCTCCGTCCTCCAGGAAAACCTAGCCCAGGGTCTCAACATCGTCTCGCGCGCCGTTTCGCCGCGCAGCACCTACCCTATTTTGGCGAACGTGCTCGTCTCCGCAGAGGACGGGCGACTGAAACTGTCGGCCACCGACCGTGAGCTGGGTATCACCTGTTGGCTGGGCGCCAAAATCGAGGAACCTGGGGCCACCACGGTGCCTGCCCGGACCTTCAGCGATCTGGTGGCCACTTTTCCCAACGAGACTATCCAGATGAACCTGGCCGTTCGCACCCAGACCCTGCACCTGACTGCCGGCCGATCCAACGCCGAGATCAAGGGCATTGATGCCCAGGAATTCCCGCCCATGCCTGAACCCGATAAATCGGGAGGCATCGAGATTCCAGTTTCCGAATTCAAGGAGATGATCCAGCAGGTAGTGTTCGCCGCCTCGAGGGATGATGCTCGCCCGGTGCTCACTGGTGTGCTAATTACCGTAGATGGCAAGACGATAACCTTAGCGGCTGCCGACGGGTTCCGTTTGTCGGTACGCAAGGCGGAGCTCAAGAAAGCCGCCGATCAGCCTATGCGCGCCATTGTGCCCGCTAAGGCATTGAATGAACTGGCGCGCATTGCTCCCGACGACGGTGAAGTGGTGCGCATGATGCTGCCGCCCGGGCGTGGGCAAGTCATCTTCAGTTTGAAGAATGCCGAGCTGCGCAGCCAGTTAGTGGAAGGCGCCTTCCCTGAATATCAGCAAATCATTCCGAATGGATATAAAACGCGCACCATTGTCTCCACGGATGCCTTTCTCAAAGCGGCGAAGCAAGCAGAGATCTTCGCGCGTGAAAGCTCGCATATTGCGCGCATAGACATCAAGCCCGGTGATGGGAAAGCCCCGGGTACCATGGAGATCTCAGCGCAATCCGAAGAAACCGGCTCCAACGATGCCAAGATGGATGCCACAGTTGAAGGTCTGCCTATCCTGATCGCATTCAACGTGCGCTTTTTACGTGAAGTTCTGGATGTGGTGAAGACGCCTAACGTGGCCATCGAGACTACTGCGGCGGCCGCGCCCGGTGTCGTCCGCCCGGTCAACGAGGGAGACTTCCTGCACGTAATCATGCCCATGCATTTGGGCAAGTAAAATCTGTATAAGGTTTAATAGTCGAAGGTTTAGAGTTGGGTGCTAGTTTCAACTTTAAACCTTCAACCTTAAACAGATGAATCCATGACTCTTCCACTTTCCTCCTTCGACCCAACGTATCGCATTTACCTGACCTTGGCGCAATACCCCATGCTCCGCAGGCGCATCCGCATCAAGATGCGCCAGGAATCAAGGAAAGCTCTGCTTTCCGCAGTTGCGAGGAGGAGCAAGCTCCGACGAAGCAATCTCCCCGTTGATTTGTTAGCGATGCCAAAATGACCCTTCCGCTTTCCTCCGTCGACCCAACGTATCGCATTTACCTCACTCTGGCCCAGTACCCCATGCTGCGGCGACGCATCCGCATCAAGATGCGCCAGGAATTATTCCAGCGGGGTATTGTTTCCGCGGAAGCCTTGGAGGAAATGGTGCGGCAGCAAGCCGTTGATTCGCAATTGCGCGAAGGTTTGTTGGACGCCACCGGTGAAGAGGCGCAGGAAGACTGGAAACAACGCCTGGATGTCGTGCGGGAACACCTGACCGACCTGAATTTCGCTAACAATTTACCTTACGAGGTTTTTGAAGATTTGGTGCGAGCCTCTTTGGCTGAACACGGCGCCGAAAGCGATGATCTGCTGCGCACATTTAATCCGGAGCTGGCTCCACAAGAGGCATTAATCGAACAAGCGATGACCATTGCGCGATTGAGTCCGGATCGACGTGCCGCTTACGAGGCACGCGAGCGGGAGATCAAGGTCGTGTTGATCCGGCTGATGATTTCGGACCAGCTAGCCTATGTCAACATCGCTAAGGATTGGTTCAAGCTGGATGACCTGCTGGCTATCCGCCGGCACAAGATCGGCAAGGGCCGCATTGGCGGCAAGGCGGCTGGCATGCTGCTGGCGCTGCGCATCCTGCAGGGCGTTGCTGAGCGCGACATTGTGGAGAACGTCACTATCCCGGAGTCGTATTTCCTGGGCGCCGACGTAATGTACACCTTCATGGCGCACAATGGCATGATGCACTGGGCGGATCAAAAGTACAAGGACGAAGACCAAATACGCAACGAGTACCCGCGCATTCAACGTGAGTACGCGGCCGGCCATTTTCCCAAGGACATCCTGGATGAACTAGCCCAGTTGCTGGAAAGGGTCGGCAGCCAGCCAATTATCGTGCGATCGTCTAGCCTGCTGGAGGACAACTTTGGTTCCTCGTTTGCAGGCAAATATGCCAGCTATTTCTGCCCGAACCAGGGCAGCCCAAAAGAGAATCTAAAGGCTTTGACACAAGCCATCTCCGCTGTCTACGCCAGCGGTCTAAATCCGGACGCGCTGCTTTACCGGAGAGCGCACGGGTTGCAAGATTACGACGAACGCTTGGCGGTGCTGATCCAGGTGGTGCAAGGGGAAGCATACGGCCAGTATTACTTCCCACATTTGGCTGGCGTCGCTTTCAGCCGAAACCTGTTCCGCTGGTCGCCTAAAATCCGCCGCCAAGACGGCTTCCTAAGGCTTGTTGTAGGCATGGGCACGCGCGCGGTGGAGCACGTGGGCAACGATTACCCTCGGCTGGTGGCGCTGAGCCACCCCGAGCTGCGCGCCCAGGCGGAAACGAAAGCTATCGTGACTTATTCGCAACATTACCTGGATGTGGTCGATTTGAAAGAGAATCTGTTCAGGTCGCTTCCCGTAACCGAGGTTCTGGACGAAAAATACCCCCACTTGCGCTTGATGGCTTCGCATTACAAAGAAGGAGACTTGCAACCTATCCGTTCGACGCTCGCCGGCGAAGAAAACGAATTGGTGCTCACGCTGGATGGCGCTATCAAAAATACGGCCATTGCGGACCGAATGCGGCGCGCGCTGAAGCACCTGGAAAAATACTACAAATCGCCTGTAGATATGGAATTTACGCTCCAGTTCCGCCAGGCCAATGGGAACAAGACGGAGACCAAACTTTTCATACTCCAGTGCCGGCCGCAAAGCCATCTGCAAGAAGTGTCGGTGCGATTTCCAGAGCGGTTGGACGAAAAGAAGATCGTGTTTGCAACCAGCCGCGTTTCACCGCACGGCAAGGTTGACGGGATTCGATATGTTGTATTTGTTCCTCATGAGGCCTATTACACGTTGCCGAGTCTCGAAGCGCGCCACGAACTCACGCGTGCCATCGGGCGGCTCAACAAAGTGTTGGAAGGCGAAACATTTATTTGCGTTGGGCCCGGGCGTTGGGGAACGGTGAATTCAGAGTTGGGTGTCAGCGTGACTTACGCGGATATCTACAACACCAGTGCTTTGGTTGAGGTGTCGGGCCAGGGCATCGGGGCAGCGCCGGAGCCTTCTTACGGGACGCATTTCTTCCAAGACCTCATCGAGTCGCAAATTTTCCCGTTGGCTGTCCACTTGGATGATACGGATGCAATATTCAATCTTCCTTTTTTTTACGATTCGCCCAATCTATTAACCACTTGGTTGCCTGAATTAACACAGATGCAAAACACGTTAAAACTGATCTCCGTTGACGATGTGGCGGCAGGTCATATAATGGAGCTTATAATGGATTCGGAGGCAGGTCGCACTGTCGCCTTTTTAAAAGCTGAGGATAAGCAAGCGTGAAGCACTTTGTGGCCGTGGCCGGCAATATCGGCGTGGGCAAATCGACCCTGGTGGGGAAGATATGCACCAGCCTGAATTGGCAGCCTTATTACGAGCCCGTCGCCGAAAACCCCTACCTGGAAGATTTCTACGAGAATATGAAGGCCTGGGCATTCCATTCCCAGGTCTTTTTCCTTACTCACCGTCTGCGCATGCACTTGTCCCTGCTCGACGACCCTAAGTCTGTGGTGCAAGATCGTTCCGTGTATGAAGATGCGGAAGTGTTCGCCGCCAACCTGTTCCGCCAGGGTCAGATCAGCGAACGGGATTATTCGACCTACACAAAGCTGTACAAGTTATTGTGTGACATGCTGCGCCCGCCGGATCTGGTGATATATCTGCGGGCTTCTGTGCCGACGTTGCAGCGCCGCATCGCCACCCGCGGCCGCGATTTTGAAAGCACCATCGATCCGGAATACCTGCAACAGTTGAACGAACTCTACGAGCAATGGATTACCAACTTCTCGCAATGCCCTGTGCTGACCGTGCCCACCGACGAGATGGATTTCGTCGCCCACAACGGACACCTGGAGTTGATCACTCAAAAGATGAGCGACAAACTGATGGGGAAAGAAGAAGTTGTCTTCTCTCCTGATGAAGTGAAAAGTTTTAGCGATTGACAGGGACACCTTGCGAGGAGCCTGCCCCTGACCCCGAACAGGTGAAGGGAATGGGTTGGACTTGTCTTCGTCTGGCTGTGATCCAAGCCCTCGTAAGGTTTAAGAGTACAAAAACGCCGCTATGGAGCGGCGTTTTCTGTTGGCGTAAGTTCCGGGGGCGACTCTGGAGGCGGGCCGGCCGCCCCGCGCAGCTCCACAACCAGCTTGATAGCCGTGCGCACCTTGCCTTCGATCTCCACGTCGGCAAATTCGGGAGCACAGATCACGTCGTAGCCATCTTCTCTCAGGTAGCCGCGCGCCAAAACCAGGGCTTTGACCGCCTGGTTGACGGCGCCAGCCCCTATGGCCTGCACCTCGGCACGCTTGTGTTCGCGGAAGACGCCGGCGATGGCGCCGGCGACGGCGGATGTACGGGAGGAACCTGAAACCTTGATAACGTCCATGCCGGTCCTCTGCCAGGAAGGCAGTCAGGCCTTGACCTGGCGATGTCTACCGCGAGTGGGTTGGCTAGACACCCTGCTCAAATTCTACAGGATTCCCCAAGTTGAATCAACATTAGGGGTTCCTCACGGGATGAGTGACATGTATTTCTCATGAAAACGTTGGGCAGCCGCGCTGTGATACACTCGCCGAAAAATGGATGAAAAAGCAAGGAAAGCTTCGTTTTCAGCCGTTGCGAGGAGGCCGAAGGCCGACGAAACAACCATCGGTCGTATTAAGCAAGCTTCTCTGGCGCTAAATCCCACTAACACTGGTGTGCATGGACGAAAAAGCCCTTAACACCCTCGAATTTCACAAAGTATTGGAACATTTGGCCCGGCATACGGTATTCGCGCCGTCCGCAGAAAAGGCGCGCTCCCTTCGTCCAGCCGAAGGCATTGACCAGGCGCGGCGCCTGCTGGGGGAAACGACTGAAGCGCGGCGGTTATTCACCGAAGATCCGCAACTCAGCATCGGTGGCGCCAGGGATATTCGGGTGCCGTTGGACTCCGCCAAATTGGGACTTGTGCTAACGCCCGCCGAATTGCTGGATGTGAAGGGAACACTGGTTGCAGCGAGAGTATTGGTGCGCAAATTAATGGAGCGCCAAAAGGGCATTCCTTTGTTGGCAGGCATCGCCGCGGGGATGCCGAGTCCGGCGGGCATAGTCGATGCCATCAGCCAGGCCATCTCAGCGCGTGCCGAGATTCTAGACTCGGCCTCGGGCAAACTGGCTTCGATCCGCAGCGAACTGAACGTGGCGCACGAACGCTTGCTGTCGCGCATGCAGAAATTGCTGACCTCAGAGCCGTTTGTCAAGGCGTTGCAAGAGGCCATCATCACCCAGCGTGATGGGCGCTACGTTTTGCCCATCAAGGCAGAAGCGCGCTCGCGAGTGAAAGCGGTAGTGCACGATCAATCTGCGTCTGGAGCCACCTTATTTGTCGAGCCGCTGCAAATGGTTGACCTGAATAATCGCTGGCGCGAATTGCAGTTGGCCGAACGGGATGAGGAGCAGCGCATCCTGCTTGAACTCAGCGCGCTGGTTGGCGAAAAAGTGGAGGAGATCAGAGCAGTGCTGGAAGGATTAGGGTCATTGGATCTGGCTTTTGCGCGCGCCAAGTACGCACAAGAACTTGACGCGAATGTCCCCGAATTGCTGCCGATGAAGCCAAAGCCGGGCGAGCTGCATCCGGGCGTGGTGTTGCGCTTGTTCGGGGCACGTCATCCCTTACTGGACCCCAAAACAGTCGTGGCCCTGGATATCGAGTTGTTCGCGGAGAATTATTGCCTGGTCATTACTGGGCCGAACACCGGCGGCAAGACGGTGACGCTGAAAACCGTGGGCTTGCTGGCCGCCATGGCGCAAAGCGGGTTGCACATTCCCGCGGAAACCGGCAGCCAGATCTCTTTCTTCGATAGCATCTATGCCGACATCGGCGACGAACAATCTATCGAGCAATCGCTATCGACATTTTCCGGGCACATAACCAACATCGTGCGCATCCTGGGCCAGGCCGATCAAAGATCATTGGTAATACTCGACGAATTGGGCGCGGGTACTGATCCCCAAGAGGGCGCCGCACTGGCGCGCGCTTTGCTTGATCACTTGGTTCAGTGCGGCATTACAACGCTGGTTGCCACACATTATCCCGAATTGAAAACCTTCGCCCATGCCACAAAAGGTATGGTGAACGCCAGCGTAGAATTCGATCTCAAGACACTGGCCCCGACTTATCATCTAGTCGTCGGCCTGCCTGGCCGCTCGAACGCACTGGCCATTGCCAAACGGCTGGGCCTGAAAGACGAGATCGTAGACGCGGCCCGCAGCACCATTGACCCCAGCGAGCTCCAGGCGGAAGACTTGTTAAACGAGATTCATCAAGAATGGGAGCGCACGCGGCAAGCACGCGCTCGCGCAGAAGAATCTCAGCGCGCCGCGCAAATTTTGAAGGCGGACCTTGCCGAGCGGCTCGAAAAGATCGAAGACGAGCGCGTCGAAATTTTAGAAAAGGCTCGGCTGCAGGCTCAAAATGAATTGGAAACGCTGCGCGATGAAATAGGAAAACTGCGCGCGGAGTTAGCCCGAGCGCGACTACCTTTGGACGAAGTCCAGGTAGTGAAGCAGGCGGCCGAGGAGTTGGACGAGCAGACCGATCAACCTGCCCGCCGGACTGCGGTGCCCGAATCCGAACCGGACCGGCCGCTGCGCCTGGGTGACCAGGTGCGCGTGCGCAGCCTCGGGCGCCAGGGCATCGTCACCGCGCTCAGCGAAGCAGAGGCCGAGGTGCAAATCGGCGCTTTGCGCGCCCGGGCACGCTTCGGCGACTTGGAGCTGACCGGGGAGGTTGCAGCCGCCAATGGCGGTGAAGCAAAGTGGTCGGACATCAACTTTATAGCTGATTCGCCTGGGGGCGAAATCTCATTGCGCGGCCAACGCGTGGAGGATGCCTTGGTAAACCTGGACCGGTACCTGGATGCAGCCTACGCAGCCGGCTTGCGCTCCGCAAGGATCATTCATGGCAAAGGCACTGGCACTCTGCGCGACGCGGTGCATAAAGAGTTGAAACAAAGAAATTATGTGGAGCGCTACGAATTCGCACCAGACAACCAGGGCGGCGAAGGGGTAACGGTGGTGTATTTTAAAGGATGACTGGCAGGGGCAATTGCTAGCCCCACAAAGCGGGCTTTACGGTCATTAAGAATTCGGCCAAGAAAGCCAACAGAATAATGGCGATGCCGATCCGGTTGGCGCGTTCCTCGGCTGCTCTATATTCGGCGCTGTCCGGTTTATCCGCCAGCTGGGTCTGCATGCGAAGTGCGGGCGAATAGCCCGCGCCGCCCAGAGCTGCGATCACCACGAACAGGATGATGCTGGAGAGAATCCAGGGAGTGGTCCACGGGATGCTTCCCACAAAGAGCATGGCAATCCCGCTGAGGAACAGCAACCCGTAGGCGGGATTCGCCAGCTTCTCCAGGCGGGTGATGCCCTTCAAGGCGAAAGCTGTGGCGGATTTTTCTTTTTCCGCGGCGCGCATCCAAATCAGGTAGGTCACGTTGGCCCCTACAGCGACGATGGCGCTAAGGATGTGCAGCCACTTAAGATAAGGCAATAAGGCGAGCATGGTTCCTCCGGAGTTGGGCGAAACGATTACTTGGCGGCTTTACGTTCCAGCAAAACAAACGAAACCAGGGCGATCAATGCGATATCCACGCCGACATTGAACCAAACGCTGAGTGTGACGGAAAAGTAGGCTTCTACAAGCAGCCACAAGATCAGCCCCCAATGGAGCGCTCGCAACAGGTCTCTGTCGTTTCTTTCGAAGGCGATGCGCCCCACGAAAAACAGAGTGAGCCCCCAGCCCATCATGATGGCGCCATAGAGGCCGCTCTCCCAGGCCAGCAGGTTGTCTGCAGGTAGAATGCCCATATCCACAAAGACGCCGAATCCCCAGAAGGCAAAGTAGATGCCCCACAGGATAAGGATGATCGACATGGCGCTCAACACCGTTTTTCTCAGGGATTGTGTCATTCGGGGTTCCTTTGACTAGAGGGATATAATAAGTATACATACTAATTATGAAAAACGTCAAGATGGACTACAGCGAGAATGCCGAGCGCATCCCCGGCTTTCTGCTCTGGCAGGTTTCCAAGTTATGGCAGCGACACTTGAATGCAGCGCTCAAGGATCTTGGGCTTACCAGCACTCAGGCGATCATTTTAGGGAACATCGTGCGCATGACTGGCCAAAAGAAAACTGTGACCCAGGTTGCTCTTTCAGACATTACCAAGGTGGATACTATGACCACCTCGCAGGCGATTCGCACCCTGGAGAAGAAGAAACTGATCAGGCGAGTGGTGGCCAAAAATGACAAGAGGGCCTTTTCGATTGTGCCGACTCAAAGAGGTGCGCAAGTAACTCTTAGGGCGCTGCAAGCGTTCGTAGAGGCGCACGAATCGTTTTTCAAACCTGTGGAGCAAGAAATGGAAACGTTTGCTCGGAGTTTGCAAAAACTCATTAAAATGAAATAATCGGCATTGAGCTACTTCGCCCGAATCGAGCCCGTCTATGTCTATAAAAACAATCCTCTGGCTAACCATAATCCTGCTGTTGGCTGCGTGCAGCCCGGCGCCTTCTCGCGGCATCCCCGAGAGCGAGTACCGCGCGTTGGAACGCTTCTACGCCGCCACCGGCGGCCAGAACTGGACCGACCAGCGCGGCTGGTTGACTGACCAATCTCCTTGCGAGTGGTACGGGGTGCTGTGCGAGAACGGGCATGTAGTGAGCCTGACGATGAACTGGAACAACCTGGTCGGCGAGCTTCCCGCAGAACTCGGCAACTTGTCCCAACTGCGCACACTGGTTCTGTACTTCAATGAGCTGGAGGGATCCCTGCCCGCCGAACTGGGCAAACTGACTAAACTGGATACATTGATCCTGCACAACAACTGTTTCGATGGAAGCATCCCCGCGCAGTTCGGCGGCATGCTAAGCCTGCGCAAGCTGGATATCGAGAACAGCTGCCTTAGCGGAGCTTTGCCGGCCGAACTTGGAAACCTTTCCCGGCTGGAAATGCTGAACTTGAGAGGCAACCAGCTTAGCGGGACGCTGCCTGCAGGAATAGGGAATCTCACCAATCTGGAAGGGTTGTTGCTAAGCAGCAATGATTTCAGCGGACCGGTCCCCGACGAATGGCTCAACTTAACCAACCTGCAAATGTTCAGCATTCACAGCAACCCGCTGGTTTCGTATATTCCTCCGGAATTGGAAGACCAGCCCTGGACCGGGCTGGAATTTCTCGCACCTTCAGATGATGCTCACTAAGGTGAAACAATATGGCTGCTAAAAAGGAATTTGAACGTTGGATACAGGGTTACTTAAAGGCCTGGAAATCGAACGATCCCACGGACATCGCTGCCTTATTCACGGAAGACGCCACCTACCTCACGCAGGCTTTCCGCGAACCCTGGGCCGGGCGCGACACCATTGTGAAGGAATGGATCGGCCGCGCCGATTGGGCGAACGATCCGCAGGATCAATGGACCTTCGATTACCATTGGCTGGCTATCGAAGGCGAAACCGGCGTGCTGGAAGGCCGCACCACCTATACCGCCCGCGGAGACGTGTTCAAGAATATTTGGACGATCCGCCTGGCCGCGGATGGACGCTGCAAGGAATTCCGCGAATACTGGATCCGAAAATCGGATGTACAGCTATGAATAAAAAAGACTTCGCAAATTGGTTGGATGGCGATATCAAAGCCTGGAAGAGCAACAACGCGCAGCACATAGCCAAGTTGTTCACTGAAGACGCCTACTACTCGATGGCTGGGTTGGCATCGGCGACCAGCCAAGCGACTGGAGCTTCGAGTACGAAATAGTCGCCGTTGATAGCGACCTGGGCGTGATGACGGGCACCACGGTGTACAAAGGCAACATGGGCACTTTCAGCAACATCTGGCTGATCCGCCTGGCAGCCGATGGGCGCTGCAAGGAATTCAGGGAGTGGTTTTTGAGAAAAGAAAGTAAAAGCCTTTCCCTGATAGGTAAATCCCTCGGGGTAGGTCTTAGGCCGCCCGATGTAGAACTATGGCGAACATCTTCAAACGAATTGCTTGACAAATCCCTCCAAAATCCCAAATTTCTATACTCTTGTGCTATATATATCGACATGGTGGGCGAGAGTAAGAAGGATCAATTCTTGTTCAACGGGATTCGTAGGCAAGAGAAGCCAGCTGCAAAGCCGAACTCGGCTTTGCGAGCCGAGGCGCTGGGATTCTTGCACCTCGAGGAACGCTTAGGCC
>Ga0209751_10000498_pt1 | contig 41991 bp, 39 predicted proteins | sample RifCSP13_1_FD_184019 | JGI IMG/M metagenome (GOLD analysis project Ga0209751, IMG submission 184019) | Soil microbial communities from Rifle, Colorado - Rifle CSP2_sed 13_1 (SPAdes) (version 2) | ecosystem: Environmental > Terrestrial > Deep subsurface > Rock core/Sediment | place: Rifle...
AGTGCGGCGGCAAGGAGCGCAGCAGGCTCCTTGCCCCGCACTCCAAATCTTTACCGCTCTGGCACAAAAAAATCACGCAGTGTTGCTAATATCCCCTCCATGCGTAATTCCCAACCAAACGATCTGGAGCGCGCGGCGTTGCGACATAGACCAGAAGGTCGGCCTGTGATTCACCAGGTTTGGGGAAAGTTACTGTTCATGCATTGGCGCGTCGAAGAGGACCTGTTGCGCCCTCTGGTTCCGGACGGATTAGAAATCGATACGCACGACGGTTCGGCGTGGATCGCTGTAACGCCCTTCACGATGTGGGGCGTGCGCGCGTTTCCTCCATTCCTTCCGTCGGTGCCCGGCCTCAGTTCGCTGCATGAGCTAAACGTACGGACCTATGTCTATCTGAACGATGTCCCGGGTGTTTGGTTCTTCTCGCTCGACTGCAATAGCTCGGCGGCGGTCCTCGCCGCTCGGACTTTCTATTTTCTCAACTACTACGACGCCGAGATTGACCTTGAAGAAACCGGAAGGACCATCAACTATTCGCTTGTTCGAACAGACGAACCTCCAGCGGCCTTTCAAGCCTCGTGGAAGATTGGTGAGACACTGAAGTTCTCGCAGCCGGGTTCGCTCGAGTTTTTCCTGACTGAGCGGTACCTTCTTTTCAGTGAACGCGCCGGCGAACTCTTCTGTGCTCGCATCCATCACCCACCATGGCCGTTGCAGAAAGCTACACTCTCAAAGTTCAACTCGACGATGGTCGAGTCGCTTGGCCTGCCTACACCGAAGGGTGAGCCATTACTTCACTACTCTGAAGAACTGAGCGTGGACATCTGGCCCCTGGAACCAGTCGAGTAGTTTGGACTTGCTAATGACTCGTTGCCGGCCAGCTTTTCTTCGCCTCTTCCTTGAGAGTAGTCACTGTTCTCTATTTCATTACTCGCCCATTCTCGCCAGAGGTTTATCCCTGACGCCGCCTCCAAAACTTCCGCAATATACGCGCCACCAACTCGAGCAGCGATCTCGAGAAAGTAAAAGCGGCCATCCTCGCGACTCTTGATAAACTCTGCGTGTGTCGCTCCGCGCTTTAGGCCCAAAGCTTTGACAATCCTTCGGTTGGCTTCGAATAGCTTCCTTTGGTCTTCCGAACCGTGTGGAATTGTGTGCGAAATGTACGCGCCCCCCTAGGTGGCGAGACAAACCACGTTGAGTGGTCGCGAGCCAGATTCAGCCATGTCGCTCATAATACTCTTTGGAGTGGGGCTTTGGAGTGCGGCGGCGCGTCGCTGCGCTCCTTGCCGCCGCACTCCAAAACCTTTAGTGTAAGCGCGCATCACTGAACCCATTCTCTAAACCAGGCATTATCCGATGATCTTTCGCGGTCCATTTCCCGAGATCTCTATCCCGGAAGTCTCACTTACCGATTTCGTGCTGCAGCAGGCGAATGAGCGGCTGGAGAAGCCAGCACTGATCGAAGGTTTGACCGGTCGCACCTTGAGCTATCGCGAACTTCGCGATCAGATCCATGGAGCAGCAGCGGGCCTCGCCAAACGAGGATTCAGCAAGGGACAGGTCTTTGGCATCCTCAGCCCCAACCTACCTGAGTATGCTGTCGCGTTCCATGCCGTCGCGGCACTAGGTGGCATAAACACTCCTATAAACCCGCTCTACACGCAGGCGGAGATCGCGCATCAATTAAAGGACGCAGGCGCACGCTTCCTGGCAACAGTGCCCCAGTTCATGGAGAAGGCTGAGCTGGCGGGAAAAGAGGCTGGCATCGAAGAGTTGTTCGTCTTTGGTGATGCTGACGGAGCCACTCCATTCGCATCTTTGATCGAAGCTGACGGCGAAATACCGCAGGTCGAGATTAACCCCCGCGAGGACATCGTCGCACTCCCCTACTCCAGCGGCACGACTGGCCTGCCGAAAGGCGTCATGTTAAGTCACCACAATCTGGTCGCTAACATGTGCCAGATGGAGCAGCTCTGCTACTTCACGGAAAAGGACACGCTCATCTGTGTGCTCCCTCTGTTTCACATTTACGGCTTGGTTGTGATCCTCAACATGGGTTTGTACACAGGCGCGACGATTGTCACGCTGCCTCGCTTTGATCTTGAGCAGTTCCTCGAAACCATCGCCAAGTACGAGGTCACGCTCGCACACCTGGTGCCTCCAGTCGTCCTGGCGCTAAGTAAGAGTCCAATAGTCGAACGCTACGATCTGTCGAAGTTGAGGACCGTGTTTTCCGGTGCAGCGCCACTCGACAAGAACCTAACAGAAGCGTGTATCCAACGAATCGGGTGCCGCATTCGTCAAGGCTACGGTTTGACAGAAACCAGTCCGGTGACCCACTCCTCGCCCGCGGATCCGACGCAGGTAAAGTTTGGTTCCGTAGGGGTGCCAGCTCCGAATACCGAGGTCAAAATTGTGGACCTTGCCACTGGCGAAATGCTGGGGCCGGGGAAAGAGGGTGAGATCTGCGTACGTGGACCGCAGGTGATGAAAGGCTATCTGAATCGGCCAGAAGCAACGGCCGCCACAATTGATGCTGAAGACTGGTTACACACCGGAGACATCGGTTATGCCGACACGGATAGCCATTTTTTTATCGTGGACCGAGCTAAAGAACTGATCAAGTACAAGGGCTTCCAGGTTCCACCGGCTGAACTTGAGGCGGTACTCTTGACCCATCCGGCCGTGGCCGACGCCGCGGTTATTCCGATACCTGATGATGAAGCAGGCGAGGTCCCAAAGGCGTTTGTGGTACTAAAGGGACAGGCCACGGCGGAACATATTATGGACTACGTCACCACCCGAGTTGCTCCTTATAAGAGAGTTCGCAAGCTGGAGTTCATCGACAAGATTCCCAAATCACCCTCCGGAAAAATTTTGCGCAGATTGCTTGTGCAAGCCGAACGCGAAAGGACGAAAAACTAGATGTCACCCGATGTTGTCGCACGGACTATCAGAGCATACTTTGCAGCACTGAGAGCTATGGATCAGGATGCCTGGGTTGACACCTTTGCTGTGGATGCCATCAGTCACGATCCTGTCGGGTCACCACCCATACGTGGCCATCAGAAGCTTGCAGAATTCTTTCAATCGCTCGCAGGGGCCTTCAAGGAAGTAGGACTAACGGAAGACCACGTTTTCATTGCCGGTAACGGAGCTGCAGTTAAGTGGACTGGGAGAGGTACCAGCAAGCAAGGTAAGACAGTCCTGTTTGAGGGCATCGACGTCTTTGAGTTGAATGAGGAGGGAAAAATCCAACAACTTCGGGCGTACTGGAACCCCGCCGAGATGGTGGCACAACTGTAGAGTGGGTGAGCCACAGATTGCACGGATGAGACGGATCTACAGGACCTGTTTGAACGAATTAGCGCGTCCGGTTGAATCAGCCTGCTCCCTGGATTCACGCCTGACCCACAGATCGCGCGGCTTAGATGGATCTAAAGGACAATTGAACGACGTAGGCGCGTCTCCTTGAATGAGGCCGCCCCCTAGGTCCCTTTCAATTGCCAATTGGCAATCGGCAATGGGTAAATCTGTGGTGCTTCTAGCTTTTCGCAGCGACGCCTTTTGAGATATAGTCACCGCCAGCCTCGAATTGTGCGATTTCGCACGGTCTCGTCTGAAAGGAGCATAGATTTGACAGCAGCAACCAAGTACTTTCATTTGACGCCCGTCCTTCTATTCCTTTTGGCCCTCCTCGTGCCCGCTTTCGCGCAAACTCCCGACAGCACGGAATGGCAAACGATGCGGCCCGAAGGCGAAGAGTTCACCATTCTCATGCCGAAGGACACGGTGGTTGAAGCTGGAAAGATGCCCTACCACAGGATGGAGTTAAACACGCGACTTTATCTCGTCAACCCCACCAACGGACCCGTGTTGGGCGTTGTCTCGATGAGCGGGATTAAATCCAACCCAGCACTCTATTCGGAACTTGAGCGGATGAACTCCTATGTCGACGCTTTCAAGCGGTTCTTTGTTGCCAGGGTGGCACCGAAGGAGACGAAGGTAAAGCTCACGTTCTTGAATGCGAAGACATTAAATGGACACACTGGACGGGAATATCAGATGGCAATCGGTAACCGTTCAGGAACCGCACACGTATTTAGCACACGCAGGCGTTTTTATGCTGTTGTCTTTTTAACGAATGCAAAAGCTGAATCGTTGAGCGATCAGTTCCTTAGCTCATTCCAGTTGCCGACATACATTCCGCCAGCCAGAACGACCGTCGTTGCTTCGCAGCCACCGAAAACTGAGGCCGCAGGTGACGAAGACAAGCCGGCAAACAAGACGGCAAATAACGAGGGACTAAACGAACAACAGCATTCCGATCAAAAGCCTGCGGATTCCAGTGCTGGCGACTCAAAGACAAAGACGGCGTCAGGTGATACAAAAACCAAGAATCCCGAAACCAACGGCCCCGACGCTGCACAGGGTCAGAAAAAGCCGATATCGGGTGGGATTCTAAATGGCAAGGCACTCAGCCTTCCAAAACCTGACTACCCGGAGATCGCGCGTGCCGCTAAAGCCGGAGGTGCAGTCTCCGTAAAAGTAATGATTGACGAATACGGAACCGTCATCTCGGCCGAGGCTGCCTCAGGACATCCTCTTTTGCAGCAAGCCGCGGTCGTGGCCGCTTATCAAGCAAGGTTTTCCCAGACCTTGCTGATGGGGGAACCGGTAAAGGTCACCGGGGTGATCGTCTACAACTTCACTCCCCAGTAGGCAAGATGAAGCGACTGATAAGGCGGCTTGACTCGACGCGAACGAAGTTACTTCTACTCATCGGACCTTTAGACGAAGCTACTCTCAACCGACGTCCATCCGAAAATGAGTGGAGCATCGCCGAGATCGTAAATCATCTCTACCTGGTGGAAGAGCGAGTAATCAAGGACCTTGAGAAAGCGCTTGCGCGGGAACCTCGCCGGCCAGGACTGATGCGTCGGTTGGTACCGACGTCAATAGTTGCATCGCGTCTGATTCGAGTGAAAGCTCCCAAAGCAGTTGATCCCATTGGCAAGCCTGAAACCCACGGCAACATTGCTGACTTGAACCAAACACGGCTGCAGTTGAAACAATTGTGTGAGACCTACGGGCGAGAACGTCTCAGCCAAACTACATTCAAGCACCCATTCCTCGGCGAAATCACAGGCGTGGCAACTGTTTCGTTTGTTGGATATCACGAGCAGAGACACCTGAAGCAAATGAAGGAAGTACTCCGGAGGATTGGCCACAGATCGCACTAATATGCTTAAGGGCCGGGTGTCGCTTGTTCGGATCCATTGGTGACCAATGATATTTGCTGCTTGACGGTTGTTAATTACCACTCTATTTTGCTCGCATTTTATTAACGCCTTTTTTGGAGCCCTAAATGTTGACACAGGTAGTCAGCGCGCCGGCATGGTCCATACACGATTACCTCGAAGTGCAGAACGGCAAACTAGCCATTGACCAGAACGATACAGTTGAGCTCGTTCGTCAATTCGGAACTCCGCTGTTTGTCTTTTCAGAAACGCGCATCCAGCGAAATATCCAGCGTTTACAAAAAGCCGCTACCACGCTTCGTCACCCCGTCAGGTTCTTCTACGCCTCGAAAGCAAATTCGAATATGGCGGTGCTCCGGGCCGTTCTGTCCTCCGGGATTGACATCGAAGTGAACAGCGGTGGCGAGTTGTTCAAAGCCCTGCGCGCCGGCTTTCAGTCCCACCAGATCATATTTAACGGTACCAGCAAGAGTACGGCTGAACTCGATGAAGCCGTTCGCGCCGGGATCTTTGCCATCAACGTGGATTCAATCTACGAAATTGGATTGGTCGAAGAGGCCGTGCTGCGTGCACGTAACCAGCGCCCCACGGCCCCGGCAAGAATCACATTACGGTTGGTCCCAGAGATTGGCACTCGCTCACATTTGGGCCTGCAGACCGCACTGCTGACTTCAAAGTTCGGAATTTCCTCTTCAGAAGTGCTCGAGGCGTTTCGACGGGGGCTTAAGAACCCGGATCTGGTCCATGTCGCCGGAATTCATATTCACGTCGGCTCACAGACTCCCGATGTCGAACCTTTTGCCGAGGCTTTCCGCAGCATGTGGGAACACCTCGTCACCATTCACCGAGAAACCGGTCACACGCTGGAACATATCAACCTTGGTGGTGGCATTCCGGTAAATTACTTACGCGACAATTCGCAGGCGGACCAATTGCCCGAGCACGAGCGTGACATGCTGGGTGCAAACCTCGAACCGGCGGAAGTATTGCGGGCAGCGATGCAAGCTGCGCGCGAATCCGCTCGAACAGCAAATGCCGAACACCTGCTCGAGAAAGTGACATTGCTCCTGGAGCCTGGACGCAGTGTAATCGCTGACGCCGGCATCGTGTTGACGACAGTATTGAATATCAAGCAGCGTCCAGAAACTGGAGACATTTGGCTACTGACTGATGCGGGTTACAACCTGATGCTGTCAATGAATAATTACAAATGGTACTACCACCTGATTTCAGCGAGTCGTGCCAGCGATCCTCACGATTTCCCTTACAAGGTGGCTGGACCATTGTGTGACTCGGGCGACGTCTACTTTGATATTGAACGCGGTGGTAGATTGCCCGATTACCGCAAACTCCCCACAAACGTACGCCCCGGTGAAGTGCTGGCGTTGCTAAACAGTGGCGCTTACTCACTCGCCCAGATGTTTCCGTACAATGGGCGGCCCCTACCCGCCGCAGTAATGACGCACAAAGGCGGCGCTATTCTGGTACGCCGTCGAGATTCTTACGAAGATCTTCTAACCAGCGATATCTGGTAGACAACACTTGCACCCATCTGAACAGAACCGCAGGGAGTTTATAAAAACGGCGACTGTCGCTGCGGCGGGCGTACCGCTGCTGTTCACCCCTTTCGTTCAGAGACGCCATTACTCGTGCATTGTGATAGGTGCAGGCCTTTCAAGTTTAGCGGCGGCACGGGCATTGAAGAGCGCTGGTTGGCAGGTCACCGTTCTGGAAGCAAGGGAACGAATCGGGGGGCGCGTTTTATCATTCAGCTTCAAATCAAACCCGGAGCTCACCTGTGAACTCGGCGCCGAGTGGGTAGGTGAGAGTCACGAACGCATAAAGGCGCTCTGCCACGATTTTAAGCTCCCCTTACGCGATCATCGTTTCCAGGCTTCGCTGATGCGTGACGGGGTGGTGAAAGGTCCAAACGAGTGGGATTTTTCGGAAAAGGCAAAGGCCGCATTCGATAACTTCCGAAAACAGTACGAACGCTACTCACCACGAGATCACCGGCGACTCGATCAATATGACTGGTGGACTTGGTTGGAACGAATCGGTTTTAGCGAAGCCGATTTGCTTTTGCGTGATCTTCAGGACAGCACAGACTTTGGCGAGTCGATTCGCATGGTATCTGCGTATGCCGCTGCGGCCGAATACTTTGAATCGAGTCCTGCTAACGAGATGGACTACAAGATCGAGGGGGGCAATTCGCGCTTAATCAACGCTTTCGCAGCTGATCTTGGTACCGAGTTAATTCACACCGGAACCATTGTCAAACAGATCGTGCAGAGAGCTGGCCGCGTCACGGTCCGGACGAACGGGCGAGATTTCCTGGCCGATGCCTGCATCTGTACCGTACCCGCTCGTACACTGACTGATATCCAATTTGATCCACCACTTCCTGGCGTTCAACGCGCTGCAGCGGACCAATTGCAGTATGCCCGGATAATCAAGAATTCGGTATTGTTTGATGAACGATTCTGGAAAGCGGAAGACTTTTCACTGGTCTCGGACGTAACCTCTCACTATTACTTTCACAGCACGAAAGACCAGCCGAGCACGGCAGGAATACTCTGCAGCTACGCCATCGGCGAAAAGGCCGATGTTTTGGCGGCGCAAAGCAGCAAGCGCCGGAGTGACATCATTTCAAGAGATCTACTGCCGCTCAACGACAGAGCACCACAACTCCTTCGCAACATCCAGTCATACGCTTGGCAACGCGATCGCTATACCGAAGGCGCCTACGCTCTTTACCGGCCCGGCCAATGGTTTACAGTGCGACCTATTCTCTCGCGACCACATGGAAAGGTTTTGTTCGCGGGAGAGCACTTAGCCGATTGGCAGGGATTCATGGAAGGCGCTGTGGTCACGGGTGAGGAAGCCGCCAAAGCACTGATTGGTCGAAGATTGCGCACCAGAATCCGCGCCTGATTTTCGGGACTGCAGGCCTTTTTTTCGTGCTGTTTCGTGTGCTTTCGTGGATCGTGCTTTCTTGCGTTCTTGAGTTAGCGACGCCGATCCACGAATTCACACGAAACGGCACGAAAAAGAGACTCGCGGGTTTTGACCATCTGACATGCTACCTGAGATAAACCACCACCAACTGGTTCGCGGCCTCGGTCCAATCGCCGCAATCTCTGTAAACGTCGGCAACATCATCGGCACGGGAATCTTTCTTAAAACCCGCGTCATGACCTGTAACGTCGGTACACCCGGTAGCACGATCCTGGTATGGATCGCGGCTGGGCTTCTGGCGCTTGCGGGAGCATTGACCTATGCGGAACTAACGACTATGCGTCCGCACGCCGGCGCCGAGTATGTGATCACCCGCGATGCCTACGGCCGGGTTTGGGGGTTTTTGAACGGCTGGTCCCAGTTCCTAATCTCTCGTACAGCGTCGGCCGCGGCCCTGTGTGTGGGGTTTGCGATCTTCATGAATGATCTGCTTGGTGGTCGTCTAAGCGAGGTGTACTTCAGAGCTGCGCTGCCCGGTGGCATCGAGATTCCTTTTGGGCGTTTGCAGGTTGTGGCGCTGTTGACACTTACAATTACTACTCTCATCAACTGCGCCGCAGTTAGCGTCAGCGGCCACGTTGCGTCCTTTATTACTGTACTGAAGGTGCTATTGGTGCTGGGGGTCGGTATCGGCGCCTTTTTTTATCAGGATGGCAGTTGGGCCAATCTGGGGATGAGCGGCGCCGGGGGCACCTGCGAAGACGTTAGCGTAATTGGCGGCGGTTTGGCGGGTTTCGCGGCGGCGATGTTGGGTGCGCTTTGGGCCTACGACGGCTGGAACAACATCTCCTATATGGCAGGGGAAGTGAAGCATCCGGAGCGCAATCTCCCAATTGCCCTCATTACCAGCATGTTAATAGTGATGACTCTCTACGTGTTGGTGAACGTGAGTTATTACTATGTGCTAACCCCAACCGAGGTGGCGAGCGTGTCGACTGCGTCTTCCGTAGCCGCTGAGGCAACACGAAGGGTTGTCGGGCCGCTGGCCGTCAGTCTGATGGCAGCGGTGATGATGCTTTCTTCGTGGGGATCTCTGCAGACGTCGATCCTGGGTACAGCGCGGATTCCATATGCTATGGCCCGTGATGGACTCTTCTTTCAAAGTCTTGCGCGGGTGTCCAGCAGGACCAAGGTGCCGGTGATCTCTTTGGTCGTGCAGGGCGTTTGGGCAGCGGTGCTGACGCTGAGTGGATCGTTTGATCAGTTGACAGACTTGGCGGTGTTCGCGTTCTGGCTGTTTTATGGAATGGTGACTGCGGCTGTCTTTGTCTTTCGGTGGCGCGAGCCTGATGCGCCGAGATCGTATCGAACCTGGGGATACCCAATAGTCCCAGCCCTCTTTGTTCTGGTGACGGTTTATCTGATTGTGACCACTGTGATCTTCGCTCCGCGCAGATCCCTCATCGGGTTGGGAATAATTGCGTTGGGGCTATATGTATATGGCTGGTTTTCTGATGCCACGGCTACGCCGAAATTTGCATTGGTGCTTGCGATTGTCGTGGGCTTTATTGCTGTTTCTGTTCAATCGTTGATTGCCTTCCTGTCCTTGATTGGCGTGCTTCCGGCTATACTCTGGCAAGTGTTCGCGATCGTTAGTTTTTTTGGCGCAGGGACTCTCTTCGGCCGGAAATGGCCGCTGCTTGGGTGGAAGTGGGGCCTCTGGATAAGTTTCATGATCCAACTGTGGCTTTTGTACAATGCGATCTCATTCCAGTCGGGGGAGTCGATGAGCTATTACATCGGATCGATGATTCCTCAGTTGCTCACCGTTGGACTAGCCTGCATGGGCGCGCTAGTAGGTTCGCGAATTCTTAACAACAGTTCTCGTCCGTAATAGCATCGTTACCGCACCCAGCAGCTAACAAAGGTCGGAATGCGACGGAATGATTTTAGCCCGACGTTTACACAAAATCATACTTTTACTCACTTATATGGCGACGACGATTGAAGAGCTAGACGTGCTGATTGACGCTCCGTCTGAAAACGAGAATCTAGAGTTCAAATCCGCTCGAAGTAAGGGCCCAAACAGCAGTGGAATCCATAGCGAACGAATTTTCAAATATTGCGTTGCTCTTTCAAACGAAGGCGGCGGCAAGCTGATCCTTGGCGTAACCAACGAGCGCCCGCGACAGATCGTGGGTACCCAGGCCGCTGCCGATCCGGCCGGGATGCAAAGAAAGATTCTAGATACGCTGAATTTCTTCGTAAGGGTCGAGGAGGTAGCGCATCCAGACGGGCGAGTGGTGATTTTCCACATACCCTCTCGAGATCGCGGAACGGCGCGGGAATATGGGGGCGCTTATTGGATGCGGTCTGGCGACGAGTTGAAACCAATGAGGCCAGAACGATTGAAGGAAATCTTCCGGGAGGACAAGACGGACTGGCTAGAGGGACATTCTCGAATCGGACTAAACGCCTCGGAAGTTATTGAACTTCTCGATACGCAAACCTTTTTTGAACTGCTTGGGATGGGTTACCCGAGCGACCGTGAGGGGGTGATTGAACGGCTATTGAGCGAGCGCCTGATCGATGCTGGCGATGGTGGTTTTAAGATACGACGGCTTGGAGCACTATTACTCGCAAAGCAGCTCGAAGAATTTCCTGACATATCAAGGAAGGCACCGAGAGTTGTTGTTTACTCCGGCAATTCTAAGTTGGAAACGAAACGAGATGAGACAGGCAGAAGGGGTTACGCCGTGGGGTTTCAACTTTTAGTCAAATACGTCATGAGTCAGTTACCGCAAAACGAAGTGATAGTTGACGCGTTGCGGAGAGAAGTCAAGCTGGTGCCTGAAGTTGTCATACGAGAATTGGCAGCCAATATGCTCATCCATCAAGAATTTAACGAAGAGGGCATGGGAGCAATGATTGAGGTTTATGACAGCCGAGTCGAATTCTCGAACCCTGGCGAACCCATCGTTCCCGTGGATCGCTTTATCGATGGCTACCAGTCCCGCAACGAACGACTAGCAGATCTCATGCGACGTTTTGGCATTTGCGAAGAAAAGAGTAGTGGCATTGATAAGGTTGTTGGTGCGGCTGAAGTCTTTCAATTGCCCGCTCCTGATTTTCGGGCTGGTTTTCGGCGAACTCAGGTTCTGATTTTCGGACCGAAATCGCTGAATGAGATGGACAGGAATGATCGGATTCGAGCATGCTATCAACATGCCGCTCTTAAATTCGTTATGGGCCAACTAATGACAAATCAAACCTTAAGAGAGCGGTTCCATTTACCTGAAGCCAAGAGTGCCATCATTTCACAGATCATTGCAGCAACGCAGGATGCCGGGCTTATCAAAACCGACGAACGCTCTGGCGGATCACGGAAGTTTGCCCGTTATTTGCCGTTTTGGGCATGATCCGTCATTTAAATGAACCATAAGATTTGGTCGGGAGAGGACCGCAAGTCCTTTGAACTCAATAAATTACTTATTTAAGCACAATCCTATTCCGACGTTCTGATAACTTCTTCCAACGCCACCGCTGGCCGGAGCTAAGTTCCGCTCCCTTAACGTTGAACGAAGTCTTCGCGAAGTTCGATTTCTATTTCAACGCTATCTCAATAATCGGCATTGGATAGCCCTCGCTGGTAGCCAGCAGCGCCCGTCCATCTAACCGATACGTCACCGCTTCTCCCTGCTTTCGGCGTCCCAAGGAAACTGTTACGAGAGGCACGTTCCAAATCGAATCGAAGTCGCTGCTCGAAGATGGCAATAGAAGTTCATACCCCCTGGTGTAGTCACAGAGCACAACTCGCTTGCCATCCGGTGAAATGCTGCCATCCGTGATCGATCCCCCAAAGAGGCCTGGAATGTTTAATCTACCAACGTCCTTCAAGGTAGTCACTTCTGCCGTATTCAGCGGGGCTTTCGCCTGAAACACAGTCGGATTGCCGAACACCTCTTTTGTCACGATATAACTGTCGCCGCTTTTTGGGTGAACCAGCAAAGCTTCAGCGTTGTGAGCACCATTGGGGTACCGAAGGCGGATGGCTTCGGCGGGATCTGTATCAATCGGTTTGCGCTTTGTTGCGAGCGAGCTACTGGTAGTAATAGTGGGCTCAACCACACGATAGATCAGGACCTCAGTACGTCGCTGACCGTTATCACCGATGTCCCCAATGTACAGATAGTTCTTCCCAGGATCTGGACCAGGGCCCATGGCAATAGCTTCCCAATCACGAGCTCTGGCGTCGGTCACACGCCATACACCCTGTCGCGTACCCTTGGCGTCAAAAACATAAAGATAAGGACCGTCTCCGGAATCATTGTGTGTCCAAAACATCCCAGGGTTCGTCCGAGAGGCTACAATGCCGCTGCTCTCCTTCACCGCTGGATCATTTAACGTGGCGAGTTGACGCGGTTCAGCATAGATTGGATTCGTTTGAATATGCTCAGCTTCTGAATCGCTACGCGCGACCGAAGGAACCGCACGCGCGCGATGGTGATAAAAAGCGGCCACAGCCAACATCAGAGCAAATCCTGTTGCAATTACGATGAGTCTCGCTGTGGAAAAAGACCTATGCATTTTGAATCTCGCCCAAAGCCTCTCGTGCTACTTCCTTGTCATCAAAATGAATAATTTCTGTGCCGATAATCTGGTAATCCTCATGGCCTTTCCCAGCAATCAAGACAAGGTCTTTGGATTTTGCTTCACGTATTGCCTGATAGATAGCTTCTCTTCTGTCTGCAATCTTTTTGTAGGGTTTACCAGACCTGTGAAGTCCCATTTCCGCGTCGGACAAGATTCGTTGCGGATCTTCGGTGCGCGGGTTGTCCGAGGTGAGAATAACAACGTCACTGAGACTTCCCGCCGCTTCACCCATGGGCGCGCGCTTTGTTCGATCGCGATCGCCGCCACACCCAAACACGGTAATAATTCGCCCTTCAGTCACCTGCCGCGCAGTACGTAAAACGTTGAGCAGCGCGTCGTCGGTATGTGCGTAATCAACAATTACGGCAAAATCTCCCTCGTGTGTTACTCGTTCAAAACGTCCAGGCGCCCCATTGCAAGTCGAAAGCGCTTTGCTGATCACCTGCAAGTCATAACCAAGGGCCAGGCCGCTTGCGACAGCCGCAAGCGTGTTGTAGACGTGCGGCGGACCCACCAGTGGGGAAGTAAGCTCGCGTCTCCCTGCGCTTGTCTGCACCTCAAACCTCATCCCTTGCAACGTAAATTGAGCATTATGAGCCGTAACATCAGCCTCGCTGTTGACCGCGTACCGCATTACCTTTAACCCCTGGTCCGTTAATCGATCCGCCAATTCTTTCCCGTAAGGATCGTCAACATTGACGACAGACGTCCTCGGTTTTGCGCCCAGACGGCCGTCAAATAACCGCTGCTTTGCAGACCAGTAGTTCTCCATCGTCTTGTGATAGTCGAGATGATCACGAGTTAAGTTTGTAAACACACCGACGGCAAACAAAAGCGAATCACAACGGTGGAAATCCATTGCCTGCGAAGAACATTCCATCACCGCTGTCTTACAGCCAACCTCGACGGCCTTGCGTAAAAGCCTCTGCATATCAGTGGCTTCGGGTGTGGTGCGATCGGCCTTTAACCGATCTCTTCCGATTCGATATTCTACGGTCCCCGTCATTGCAACTGGCTCCCCCGCCGCCTCTGGAATAGAAGCAATCAGATAAGCAGTGGTGGTCTTCCCATTTGTGCCGGTAATGCCCACCAGTTGCAGCTCGTGTGACGGATGATGGTGAACTTCGGCGGCTGCAAGGGCCATGGCGCAACGCACGTCCTCAACCTGCAGCCACACACCCTCAAACTCGGGAGGTCTCTCCAGCTCAGAAATTACACCCGCAGCGCCTTGATGCATCACAACCGGAATGAACTTATGAGCGTCAAGAAGAGCTCCACGAACTGCGGCGAAAAGCGTGCCAGGGCCCGCACGTCTTGAATCATGAGTGACGTCGGTAATAAAGACTCGTTCATCGCCGGAAAACTTGCTCCGGGTAACTTTAATGATCTTCGCTAATGAAACAGGAACGTTGCTCACGGTAACGGATTGTACGCAGCAGGACTCCGATTGCAAATTGGTGAAACGATCCACTAAACCACACGAAACACGAATATGGGAAACGTCGCCCAAAAGGATGGTGGCTGGTGTATTTGATGGAACGCCAGGCATCTGCCTGCTTTCCGTGTGTAGGATTTCGTTGAGTTGTCGGTTAGTCTAGACATCTCCACTGCATCACCACTAACATTCGCGCGATTTGGGACCAGATGGAATGGTTATGAAGATACTGACAGCCACAGTTGCACTAACAATAATCTCCATGCTCTTCGTCACCACTACTGAACAATCAAACATATCCCCAGAATATGATCTCGCTATCGTGAATGGCTTAATTATCGACGGTTCCGGTAAACCACGTTACAAAGGGGATCTTGCAATAAAAGGTGAACGAATCTCGCAACGTTCGTCGGCGCAAGCCAGGTCCGTGCGCACGTAATTGGTTTTGATAACCGGACGCCAACAAAAAATGAACTTGAAGAGATGAAGAGACTTGTGGCCGAGGCCATGCCGAATCGCTGCGGCTCGGGCCGAGGGACTGGATATCACCGCGGACATTTATCCCTACATTGCGGGTAGCACGTCGTGAATGGCCAGTTGAGTGTGGATAATGGGAGAAGAACGGCGGTGCTGGCAGGTCGCCCCTTCGAGGTCCGAAGTTTAGGGCCATGAAATAGCAGAATCAGCAGTTTGCAGCGCCGGAATGACCAGTGTCTTTGAATTTAAGGGAGATTTTGCCAATTGTCATTGATGCTTGAGGAAATCGCTGAACAACCAGCGGCACTGGCTCAGACCATACAATCTGAGTCGGCGAAAGTGGCCGAGCTTGGACGGTTTCTGCGTGAACGAGACATCGACCTGATAGTCCTGGTCGCTCGCGGTAGTTCCGACAATGCCGCTCTGTTCGGTCGATATCTACTTGAGATCACAACCGGAATCCCTGTGTCGTTATCCGCGCCCTCCGTGTACACGCTTTACAACGCGCGACTCAAACTTAACCGTGCACTGGTTGTTGGCGTGTCGCAGTCCGGAGAAGGCGAGGACATCAATCTTGTTTTGGAAAGTGCCCGCTCCTATGGCGCCTACACGGTGGGTATGACCAACGAAGTCGATTCAACTATGACCCGCATTGTGGACCAAGCTCTACTGACACAAGGAGGACGTGAACGATCGGTAGCGGCAACGAAAACCTTCACTGGACAAATGATGTTGTTTTACCTGCTCGCTGCGGAGTTGGGCGACCCGTCGCGACAGATTCGGTACGACCTGATTCCAGAGTTCGCCGCCAAAGCCCTGGAACAAAAATCCGCGGTTCTGGAGTTGGTGCAGCGCTATGTTTTTATGGAGAACTGCGTCGTGGTGGGACGTGGTCTTGCCTATGCCAACGCTTATGAATTGGCACTAAAACTGATGGAGACATGCTACGTGGTCGCGGAACGATTCTCCTCGGCCGATTTCCTGCATGGCCCACTGGCGATGATTGAGCGTCACTTTCCCGTGCTCGTCTTTGCTCCACCAGGAGTAATGCTCTCGGGCGTAAGAGAACTGATTGGAAGACTACGCGAGTTACATGCAGATGTGATGGCAATTAGCAGTGATCTTGATCTGGCAGGCGCCTGCTCTCGTTCCATAATCATGCCAAAGGAGATAGACGAGTTTCTAGCTCCAATACCCTACATAATTCCCGGCCAACTTTTTGCTGCACTTCTCGCTCAAGCTAAAGGATTGAACCCGGACGCGCCGCGATCTCTTTCAAAAGTTACACGGACTCTTTGAGGGACGGACTGCTGAACGATGAATATTGAATTGAAAGATCTATCCCATGGCCCGGTGTATGCACAGGTGCGCGAACAAGTGGAGGCCCAGATCAAGAGCGGAGCCGTGAAGAGTGGCGAGACGCTACCAACGCCGTCATCCTTAGCGCAGAAGCTTGCCGTAGATCGAGGTGAGATCCAGCGCGCTTATTTTGAACTCGAACGCTCCGGACTTATTACCAAGGAGACGGGCAAAGACTTTCTCGGTCATCAGAAAACAAGTTATCGAGTCATTTAGGAAGCAATTTTCAAGCATCGAAGCCTGCGGGTTTGGCTAGCTGACGGAAGGATGCTGCCGTGGTAATCTTTTTTCGGTTACATATGCACCGAATTTTGGAAAGCTTGCGAAAGTGGCGGAATTGGCAGACGCGCCAGACTTAGGATCTGGTACCGAAAGGTGTGGGGGTTCGAGTCCCCCCTTTCGCACCAACAAATCTGTTAGTGGTTTGTGGTTCGTTGTTAGTCGTGAGTTGTGGCGAAAAAGTGCCAACAGTTTACTAACAACCAACTACCAACTAATCGCTATCTGAGGAGAAAGGCGCCCGTTCGACTGTGCGTCGAGCGGGCTATATATTTTGAATGAAGACTGAACTCGTTGATGTTTCTCCCACACGTAAGGAGATTAAGATTGAGATCGAATCAGATGCGGTTCGTGAAACTTACAACCGCGTCAGCGATACGTACGCACGCCAGGTGAAAGTGCCCGGCTTTCGCCCTGGGCATGCTCCCCGATCAGTAGTACGCACACGTTTCAAAAAAGAGATTCGCGGCGATGTACTCCGTGAATTAGTTCCCGACGCCGTGAGCGAGGCTATTCAGAAATACCAGCTGCTCATGGTAGGAGAACCTGACGTCCACCTTGACGAGACCGAAGAGACTGAACCCTTCGGACAACAACCGATCGGGGTGCATGTTCACCTGGAAACCCTGCCGAACATCGAATTAAGAGACTACAAAGGCTTGGAAGCCACGCGGCGGGTACGTCCGGTAACGGAAGACGACGTTGAGCGCGCTATCCAACACCTCCGGGAGCTTTCGGCTTCGCTTCAACCGGTAGAGGATCGCGGGGCGCAGCAGGGAGACACAGTCACAGTCAATTTCCATGGCAAGTTTGTTGACCAGCCAGATGAAGAAGACATCAACGTTGCCGATGTAGACGTCGTGCTCGGAGGCGAAGCGGTACAGCCTGAATTCACAGAGAACTTGCTCGGTGTACGTGAGGATGATGAGAGGAGATTTCGCGTCGTTTATCCTGAGGACTTTTCATCTAAGGGACTGGCGGGCAAGACGGTGGACTACGAAGCAACCGTCACTGCGGTCCGCCTCAAAGAGTTGCCCGAACTGGACGACGACTGGGCCAGGAGCCTCAGCGAAGATTTCGACTCGGTCGCTACCTTGCGTGAGAAGATAAAGGAAGATTTGGAAAACCAGGCGGCTAGCGAGTCAGATCACCACGTTCGATCTGAACTGATGAAAAAGCTGCTCGAGACACACAACTTTGAAGTGCCCCTGAGTCTTATCAACCATCAAACAAACCAACGCGTGGAAGCTGTAGTACGAGACATGATCGGGAAAGGCATAGATCCGCGCAGCCAGGAACTCAACTGGGAAGGCGCAAGAGAGGAGTTGCAGACACAAGCGGAGCTTGATGTTCGTGGATCACTGTTGCTTGAGCGGATTGCGGACGAGGAGAAAATAACTGTTTCGGATGATGAAATAGAGAATGAGATCGTAGCGATCGCAAATGCTTCGAGAAAGCCAATAGAGCAAGTACGTGCCGTCTTGACAAAGAATGGGGGCGAACGTAGCATCGCGAACAGATTGCGCAATCGCAAAGCGCTGGATCTTTTAATTGCAAATGCTCGCGTTACTGATGAAGAGTGGCGTGAGGATGAACGCGGAGAGAACGTTGAGGAAGCAACTCCGTAGCACTTCGTCCTTCGTTCACCGCTTGGCCCTTCCTAAAACGAGGTATCTATGGCTCTAGTCCCAATGGTTGTCGAGCAAACGTCACGCGGCGAACGCGCTTTTGACATCTACTCGCGACTGCTGAAAGACAACATAATTTTTCTTGGCACTCCTATAGACGATCCGATAGCGAATCTGATCGTGGCCCAGCTCCTGTTCCTTGAAGCTGAAGACCCTGAGAAAGACATCAACATTTATATAAACTCGCCCGGAGGGTCCATCACAGCCGGCATGGCAGTGTACGACACCATGCAATTCATTCGTCCTGATGTCACGACAATATGCGTCGGACAGTGTGCTTCGATGGGAGCGCTACTCCTCGCTGCCGGCGCAAAGGGCAAACGATTTGCCTTGCCGAATTCGCGCATTCTCATTCACCAGCCGACGGGCGGCTCGCAGGGACAAGCAACTGACATTCGTATCCAGGCTGAAGAAATCCTTCGCATGCGCGAATTAACGTCGCAGATTTTGGCTAAACACACCGGTCAGTCCTATGAAACCGTTGAACGCGATGTCGAGCGTGACAAAATAATGTCTGCCGCCCAGGCAAAGGAGTATGGTTTAATAGACGAGGTGATCGCTCACCGCGAATAGGCAACTGGAGAACAGGCGTGAATCTACCTCCTAACCGCGACGGTTAATCCCCAAGGAGTTTCCCTCGACGCATGGTAAGACGAACTGACGACACATTACGCTGTTCGTTCTGCGGCAAGTCGCAGAATGAAGTAAAAAAGCTGATCGCCGGCCCAACCGTCTACATCTGTAACGAATGCATAGATATCTGCAACGAGATCATTACCGATGACCAGCAAGCCGAATCCGTTGCCACCCGTCCCCCATTACCAAAGCCCGGTGAAATCAAAAATTTTCTCGACGAGTACGTAATCGGCCAGGAAGAAACGAAGAAGCGTTTAGCCGTCGCCGTATACCAGCACTACAAACGGATCGAGATCGGGCGGCGCCGGTCAGATGTTGAAATCCAGAAAGCAAACATTCTACTAATCGGTCCGACCGGTACGGGCAAAACGCTGCTGGCGCAAACGCTGGCGCGAATGTTGAGTGTTCCTTTCACCATTGTCGATGCGACCACCCTGACTGAAGCTGGCTACGTTGGTGAGGACGTCGAGAATATCATTCTTAAGTTATTACAGGCCGCCAACGGTGACGTCGAGCGAGCACAGCAAGGCATCATTTACATCGATGAAGTTGATAAGATTTGCCGCAAAGATGAGAACCCATCGATCACTCGCGATGTCTCTGGCGAAGGCGTCCAACAGGCGCTTCTCAAGATTTTGGAGGGTACCGTCGCCAACGTTCCTCCTCAGGGAGGACGTAAGCATCCGCACCAGGAGTTCTTCCCTGTAGACACGACCAATATCCTCTTCCTTTGTGGCGGTGCATTTGTTGGACTTGAAAAAGTCATCGAACGTCGCCTACGAAACAAGTCTCTCGGCTTCCACGCAGAGTTGAAGTGCGGGCCGGCACGCCACTCGGAAGTGCTTTCCCAGGTTCAACCGGAAGACCTGATTCGATTTGGCCTCATCCCTGAGTTTGTCGGGCGCTTGCCAGTATGCGGTGTGCTGCACGAGCTTGACGAAGGTGCGCTCATCAAGATTCTTACTGAACCGAAGAACGCCTTGGTCAAGCAGTATCAGAAGAAATTCGATTTTGATAATGTGAAGCTGAAGTTCACCGAAGACGCACTTAAATCCGTTGCACGGCAGGCGGTTGAGCGGAAAGTTGGGGCTCGCGGGTTGATGATGATTCTCGAGGAACTGCTGTTGGATGCAATGTACACCTTACCGTCCCAAAAAAGGATCAAGGAGTTCGTCATCACCAGCGAAATGGTTGAACGTCGACGCGCGATACCAGGGGAGGGCCTGACCGGCGTTGATGGCGCCGCGGCATAGTTAATACTCAAGGTCAATTAAATCGGTCGGCCTGAGTGACACACCCGGCGGAAATGAACTACAATTAGACATCTTTTAGAAGGGGCGAGACGGCAATTTGGCGGCTCGCCCTTCTTGCAAAGCGGCCGTAATCAGTACGTTTTAAAAAATATGGAAGAATATTCAGATCGTGCCCCCACCGATGTTGTTTGGTACCCGATGGTGCCCATTCGCGACGTCGTTATTTTCCCGTTCACAAAAGTCGCCTTTAAGATCGGTCGGCCTGGTTCTGTGCGGGCCCTCGAGCAAGCGCTGGCTGCCGACCGTACAATTTTTTTGGCTACTCAGCATGACGCCACCGTGGACGAACCGACTCCGGAGCAGATCTATGGAGTGGGCACACTCGGCCGCATTCTTCAATCGCAGAAACAAGATAACGGACAAATCAAGGTTGTCGTCGAAGGTCGCGAACGTGCCACTACCGTACGCGTGGAGAACACTGACGGGGCCTTTATGGCCTTAGTAAAGCGTGCTCCGGTCGTTAACGAAGAAGGAACTCGACTCGACGCGCTGGTGCAAAAGGTGGGTCAGCTCATTGAACAACATCTGCGGCTGGCTCCTGACACACAGACCGACGCGCTGCAAACGGCGATGCGAAACCAGGATCCATCGCATCTCGCTGACGCGCTCGCGTCGCAACTACGCACATCTGTCGAAGACAAGCAGGGGTTGTTGGAGCTGTTCTCTACTCAGGCGCGACTGCAGCGCCTGATTGAGTTGCTCGAGCTCGAGATTGAAAAACGTCAGCTCGATCGAACAATTCAAACCCGCGTCAAGAGGCAGATGGAAAAGGCTCAAAAGGAGTACTACCTCAACGAGCAAATCAAAGCCATCCACAAGGAACTGGGTCGCAAGGACGAAAAAGCTGAACTCGAAGAACTGAAAAAAAAGATCGAAGAGGCCGGCATGACTGACGAGGCGAAAGAGAAGGCAATGCAGGAACTGCATCGCCTGGAGGCCATGCCTCCGATGTCAGCAGAAGGCACAGTTTCTCGCACCTATATTGACTGGTTGGTAAGCGTGCCCTGGAAACAGAAATCAAAAGAGATTAGGGACCTAACCAAGGCCGAGGAAGTATTGAATGACGATCACTACGGACTGGAAAAAATAAAGGAGCGAATCCTCGAATACCTGGCCGTTCGGCAATTAGTTAAGAATCCGCGGGGTTCAATCCTTTGCTTCGTAGGCCCTCCGGGCGTTGGCAAGACAAGTCTTGGTAAATCGATTGCCAGAGCCACCGGTCGAAAGTTTGTGCGTCTTTCCCTTGGCGGTGTTCGCGATGAAGCCGAGATCCGTGGGCATCGCAGAACCTACATCGGTGCGCTTCCGGGTCAAATCATCCAGATGATGAAAAAGGCCGGTACGGTGAATCCGGTTCTGTTGCTGGATGAGGTCGATAAGTTAGGCGCCGATTTCCGTGGAGACCCGAGCGCTGCCCTGCTCGAGGTACTGGATCCCGAACAGAACCACACCTTTCAGGATCACTACCTTGATGTCGAGTACGACTTGTCCAAGGTATTCTTCATTGCGACCTCAAACGTATTACATACGATCCCTCCCGCCTTACAAGACCGTCTCGAGATCTTGAGACTTTCCGGCTACACCGAACGTGAGAAGCTCGAGATTGCAAAACGACACCTGGTGCCCAAACAGGCAGAGGGCAACGGTTTGAAGTTCGAGCAATTCGACTTTACCGACGAGGGGTTACTAGAGATTATTCGGCACTACACGCGTGAGGCCGGCGTTCGTAATCTGGAGCGCGAGATTGGTTCCTGCTGTCGTAAGCTTGCCCGCAAGTTCGTATCTGAAACGCTGGCCGAGGGCGAGAAGGACATAATTGATGCGGCGCGAGTGCGTGAGATGCTCGGTCCCATTAAGTTCCGGCAACAAGGCGTAGCTGCTTCAAGCGAAGTCGGATTGGCCACGGGTCTCGCCTGGACTGAGGTTGGCGGCGAGGTACTTCAGATCGAAGCCACGCTGACAAAAGGACGCGGCAGTGTGACACTCACCGGTAAGCTTGGCGATGTGATGCAAGAGTCAGCTCAGGCTGCCCTGACTTGTATTAAAGCGCGAGCTGAGCGCCTCGGTATGAGTCTCGATTTCATTCGGAAACGAGATCTGCACATTCACATTCCCGAGGGAGCCATTCCAAAAGATGGCCCTTCCGCAGGCATCACAATGGCCACCGCGATGGCCTCTGCCCTAAGCCGCGCCGCTGTCAAGAAGAACGTGGCAATGACCGGTGAAATAACGTTGCGAGGTCGCGTGCTCCCCATCGGCGGCGTTAAGGAAAAACTGCTGGCAGCCCATCGGTTCGGGATAGATACGATAATCCTTCCCAAGGACAACGAAAAGGATTTGACCGAAGTGCCGGAAGAGGTTCGCAGTGCACTCTGTATCCACCTGGTTGAGACAATCGACGAGGTCCTGGCTATGGCGCTCGAGGATGTTTGTCCGACTGAGGCCAGTGCCACAAATGATGCACCACCACTCTGGTCCACGGAGCAGCCTTCTCAGGGGATCCAAACCAGCTAATCAGTCTTCCGATTCTGAATCTGTCAGACCATGCGGAACTGCATTCGCAGTTTGTGTGTTGTTACGTCTAAGGACGTTCCTGTGCTGTTCTGCATGAAACCTTCTTGTTCCTAATTCAATTGTCAGGAGACGCCCGTGAGTAAACATGAAGACGCCAATCTAATCTTGAAGCTCTACGACCTACGTCGCGAGTCTGTCATGCGCGAGGCGAGGGCTTGGTTCTTTAACTTCAACCCTCAAAGCGTTCAGGATTTTGTAGATGTGATGGTCAGCGATAAGAGCGGTTACTACCGCATGGTGGTTTCCTATTGGGACATGGCTGCCTCACTCGTGAACCATGGGGCGATAGATGAACAGATGTTCAACGATGCTAATGGAGAACATCTTTTTGTGTTCTCCAAGGTCGAACCGTTCCTCCCGGAACTGAGGACGACGTTTGGCGCCCCGCAGTATCTCGAGAATTTGGAGAAGCTGACCAGACGCATGCCCAATATTGACGAGCGTTTGACAAGCATGCGTGAGCGCATCAAACAGTGGATGGCTCTGCGCGAACAGCGTGCGGCCAAAGCTGCCGGCGCGGAAGTTTAGGTACGTTCTCCAGGCAAGCCAGACGGTTCTTTATGAGGGTGTTGAAAGCCGAGTTCCTAAAGAGTGCCTTCAGAGAAGCCGACTGGCCTACCGATCAAAAGCCGGAGATTGCCTTTCTGGGGCGTTCCAATGTGGGAAAATCCAGCCTAATTAACTCGCTTCTGGGGGTTCGTGGGCTGGCTCGGACGTCTTCCACCCCCGGCCGCACGCAATCGCTTAATTTCTTTGAGATAAATGGCGAGTTTCGATTTGTAGATCTTCCCGGATATGGTTATGCGCGGGTGCCCAAAGACATTAAGAGCACCTGGGGTGAGATGGCCACCGACTACCTTGCCAATCGTGGGGAGCTTGTGTTATCAATTCACATCGTAGATTCGCGCCACGAACCCACAAAACAGGATTTGCAGCTTCACGAGTGGCTTAAAGAAAGAGGCAAGCCACGGTTAATCGTTGCCACAAAATCCGACAAGCTGTCTAACAATGAATTGAGAGAAAGCATGGGACGCACTCAGCGCGTTTTCCCAACGGATAAAGTGGTACCTTACTCTGCGAAGACAAAACGCGGTCAGCGTGAAGTTTGGCAGTACATTGAACAAGCACTGGCGAGGTTTTGATAAAGTTTGTTTAGCGGTTGCCGAATCCAGGGTCCTTTAACCAGCATCACGATTCAAGCCCCCTTGATAAATCTTAGTTTTTTTGAGGCCACGCTTGGCGGAGAGTCGGGCATCATAGCGATGCCGGAGACGCCATTCAGTTTGAGGGATCATTCGAGAACATAGTTCGGGGAGGTAGGTTTTTACCTCGCAGATGAGCGAATAGGTTCCGCGCCCACATGCGTCCCCCGGTTACCACGATCAGCCATTCCGATTTCTCAATTTTCAGCGCAGCAGGCAGTTTGGCCGTTGCTATTGACCGGCCGGAAAGTTTCAATTAGAGAAGGACTGATATGTCACAGCGAACACGTTCACGCGCATCGAGCGCGAATACACCTGATAACGACGACGGCGCAAGTGTAGCTACCGCCGAGGCTCCTGAGAGAGAGAGTCGCGACGGCCGCGAGCACGAAGGCTTCCTGAATCTCGCCGACCTCAAGGAGATGTCTATCTCAAAGCTGACGTCCATTGCCAAAGGCATGGATGTGCCCGGCGCGACCGGTATGCGCAAGCAGGAGTTGATCTTCAAAGTACTTGCTGCGCAAACCGAGAAAAGTGGTTTGATCTTCTCCGAGGGCGTGCTGGAGACGCTGCCGGACGGATTTGGCTTCCTACGCGCACCGGAATACAACTATCTGCCGGGACCGGACGACATCTATGTGTCTCCGTCTCAAATCCGCAAGTTCGACCTGCGAACCGGCGATACTGTCAGCGGCCAGATTCGTCCGCCGAAGGAAGGCGAGCGCTACTTTGCTCTAATCAAAGTTGAGGCAATCAACTTTGAATCGCCCGACCAGGCCCGCGAGAAGGTATTCTTCGACAACCTGACACCACTCTATCCTGACGAACAACTGCGGATGGAGGTCACACCCGAGAACCTTTCAGCCAGAGTCATTGACCTGGTGACACCGCTCGGCAAAGGTCAGCGCGGCCTTATCGTTGCTCCCCCACGAACCGGAAAGACGATGTTGCTGCAGACCATTGCCAACTCAGTCACACAGAATCATCCAGAGGTAACCTTGATTGTGCTGCTGATTGACGAACGGCCGGAAGAGGTTACCGACATGCAGCGCTCGGTGAATGGTGAGGTAATCTCATCAACATTCGATGAGCCACCCACGCGGCACGTGCAGGTTGCCGACATGGTCATCGAGAAGGCAAAGCGACTGGTCGAGCATAAGCGCGATGTGGTGATCCTCCTGGATTCGATTACCCGTTTAGCCCGCGCCCACAACGCTGTCGTGCCTCCCAGCGGCAAGATTCTCTCCGGCGGTATTGATTCTAATGCGCTGCAAAGACCAAAGCGTTTCTTCGGTGCTGCCCGTAATATTGAAGAGGGCGGGTCGCTGACGATTATCGCGACGGCCCTGATCGATACCGGCTCGCGCATGGATGACGTGATCTTCGAAGAGTTTAAGGGCACCGGTAACAGCGAAATTCACCTTGACCGGCGGCTCAGCGATAAACGGCTGTTCCCGGCTATCGATCTGCAGCGCTCAGGAACTCGTAAAGAGGAACTGTTGATTAGCAAGGAAGACTTAAATCGCATCTGGGTAATGCGTCGAGTGCTCAATCCTTTATCGCCAGTTGAGCAGATGGAAGTCGTGCTGGAGCGTCTCGAAAAGACCAAATCCAACGCCGAGTTCCTGGCTTCAATGCAGAGCTAAATGTCAGAGGTCGGAAGTCAGACATCGCTTTCGTGTCGTTTCGTGTGATTTCGTGGATCGTGTTTTTCCCCCGGCAAAACCAAAGAGATACGATCCACGAAATCACACGAAACGACACGAAATCCACCTCCGACCTCCCAGCCACGCATGCGCATCGCGATTCTCTCCTCCGAAGTTGTGCCATTTGCCAAAACCGGGGGGCTCGCTGATGTGAGCGGCGCCCTACCCAAAGCCCTAAAAACTGCCGGCTACGGTGCCGTCCTCGTCCTGCCTTTGCACCAGCAGATCGATCGAGAGCTGCTCAATCCAAATCCAATCGAGGATTTACGCGTTGAATGGCGGGGGCGGACACGTCTAACAAAGGTTTGGCGAAGTCAGGCCTCGGGCGCGCCTGCCTACCTGATTGACGCACCTGAGTTCTTTAGTCGCCAGTCAATCTACGGACACGCGGACGACCATGAGCGCTATGCGTTTTTCTGTCGCGCTGCACTGGATCTCTTTCGTCACTTTAATTGGCAGCCAGACATCGTGCACGGAAACGACTGGCCGTCCGGCTTTGGCATTATCGAGGTTCGGGCACGCCGTCGTTTCGACCCCTTCTTCCGACACACAAAAAGCGTCTTTTCGATCCACAACCTCGCCTACCAGGGAGTGTTTGAACCGAAGGATTTATGGTGGCTGGGGTTTGGTGAACCACCCGAGCGAGACGATTTCATCTGGCGGGGAACGGCTTCTTCTCTGAAAGCTGGATTGCTGGCAGCAGATGCTCTGTCTACCGTCAGCCGGCGCTATGCGGCAGAGATTCAGACCCCCGAGCAGGGCGCCGGCCTCGACTGGCTACTTCGCGCAAGGCGAGATCGGTTGGTAGGGATAACTAATGGCGTCGACTATGACATCTGGGATCCAGAGAAGGACCCGCACATTGCCAGGAACTTCTCCGTCAAGGATCTTTCGGGAAAGCGCGAATGCAAGGCGGATCTCCTCCGCCGCTTTGGGTTACCGGAAGAGCTGGATCGTCCCGTCATCGCCATGATCTCGCGGCTCGTGGCTCAGAAGGGCTATGATTTGATTAAGCAAATAGCGGGTGAGATTCTGGCCACAGGTGCGTTTGTCATTGCTTTGGGAGCTGGAGAGCGCGAGTACGAGGACTTCCTGCAATCGTGGCACGATGTGGCGCCTCGGCAAGTTGCCGTTTACATTGGCTATGCGGGGGAGCCCCTCGCGCATCAGATCGAGGCCGGAGCTGACATCTTCCTCATGCCGTCCCACTACGAACCGTGCGGTTTAAACCAGATGTACAGCATGCGGTACGGCACAGTTCCGGTTGTGCGGGCAACGGGTGGGCTGGATGATACGGTAGAGAATTTTGACCAGGGAGCCGGAACCGGCAACGGTTTTAAGTTTCACGAGTACAGCGGGCGCGCGCTCCTTGATAAAATACGCGAAGCCCTATACTTTTATGGCACGCCGGAACTGTGGCAGCAGATTCAAATCAACGGAATGACGATGGACAATTCCTGGTCAGCCGCAGCCGCTAAGTATGCGGCATTTTATCAAGATGTTTTGAAGTTGTGATGCTGGGACGGGCAATCACTAAGGATTATTGGTTCCGGCTTGGTAAGGGGCCGAAAAAACGAGGAGATTATTTGATGAGTGAGTACGTAACAGAAGTTAGTGATGGCAGTTTTGAGCAAGATGTTTTGAAATCAGACAAACCGGTATTGGTGGATTTTTGGGCAGCCTGGTGCGCACCGTGTCGCATGTTGGCTCCAACGGTTGAGGCGGTGGCTGAAAAATATGCCTCGAGCGCGCGAGTGGTAAAGCTCAACGTCGATGACAACCCATCGATCTCTCAACGATATGGAATCAAGGGCATTCCTACTCTGATCCTCTTCAAAGGTGGTAAAGAAGAAGAGCGAGTGGTCGGAGCAACTTCTAAGGAAGCAATCTCTCGCATGATTGATAAGCACGTCAGCGGCGCTGCCACGGCGTGATCAGTGCTTGAAAAGGTGGCGCGAACTTCTGCTCCCCTGATGTTCGCGCCACTCGTGTGTTATTAGCTATTTTTTAGTTACGCAAATGAAGCCTACGAGGACGAGATCTCTTCGCGCAGTGGCTGTGGCCCGCCAACAGTCCTTTGAAGATCGACTAGCGGAGAGGCTTCGGTCGCGAAAGGTCGAGGATGCCAAACTACGCGCGCGACAGGCCCAGGGGAAAATTCGCCGCTTTCTAAACACCAACTTTCGTAAGCAGGAGATGGTGGCAGCTCTGGCTTTGCGACGCGGTGAATGCAACCGGTGCGGGGCTTGTTGCGAACTGCTTTTCAAGTGTCCTTTCCTGAAAAAGGAGGCGGACGGAAGTAGTCTTTGCGGTATCTACGAGAACCGACCAAACTCATGCCGGCTGTTTCCAATTGAGGCCAGGGACATACGCGAAGTCCGCGGCACCTGCAGCTACTATTTCATCGAAAAGCCGGTCCGGCTGAGTCGGGTAAGCTAAGACGATTGACGATTGCGCTTCGTGTGGTTTTGTGTGATTTCGTGGATCGTGTCTCTTTCACTTGAGTGACACGACATAACAGGGAACGATCCACTAAATCACACGAAACGGCACTAAGAGAGGCGATTTACTATTGACGATTAAACTGTTGCAGGAATTGTGTGTTACTCGGGTGAAAGAACGGCTGAGTTAAACGCCAATCTTCAATCTTCAGTCTTCAATCGTCACCAATTTCATGTCCAAAATCATCGTAGTCATAGGCGCCCAGTGGGGCGATGAAGGCAAAGGGAAGATCGTCGATCTTCTGGCCGAGCACTTCGAAATTGTTGTCCGCTATCAGGGTGGACACAATGCCGGTCACTCTGTTCAGGTGGGCGATCAATCTTTCGTGCTGCATCTGCTGCCATCCGGGATTGTGCACAAAGGCAAAACATGCGTGCTCGGGAACGGCATGGTTATCGATCCTAAGGCCTTCTTCGAGGAAGCCGATCGTCTGGTTTCGCAAGGTGTCGAAGTCAATCCAGATCGCGTCAAGATCAGCTCGCGCGCTCATCTCATCCTTCCCTATCACCGCGCTCTGGACCATACAAGTGAAGAGCGACTCGGGAATGAGAGGGTGGGAACGACGCTGCGAGGGATTGGTCCGGCCTACGAAGACAAAGCGGGACGCCGCGGAATTCGAACGGCAGATGCACTGGTTCCTGAAGTGCTGCGTTCGCGTATTGAGCGAAATCTTGAAGATGCGAACCGGATCATCATGGCTTACGGCGGTGAAGAGCTCGATGTCGATACCATCTTCGACGAAATGTCAGCGTTGACTGAACGTCTCGGAGCATTTGTCGGGGACACGACCCACTACCTTAACGTTGCGGCCACAGAAGGCCGTTCGATCCTGTTGGAGGGAGCACAGGCAACGCTGCTCGATGTCGATCACGGAACGTATCCATTCGTCACTTCGTCAAGCACGATAGCGGGTGGTGCGATTGTGGGAACGGGCCTGGCACCAAATCGTCTTACGGGTGTATTGGGGATAGTCCGCACTTATACAACGCGCGTTGGTGAAGGGCCTTTCCCTACAGAGATGCTGGAGGGTGAAGCAGAGCTGGGACAAATGATTCGGGAACGAGGACGAGAGTATGGTGCTTCGACTGGAAGGCCACGGCGGTGTGGTTGGTTCGATGCGTTTGCTACTCGTTACGCCGCAGAGATCAACGGCTTCACATCGGTTGCCCTGACGAAGTTGGACGTGCTCGATGAGTTAGAGGAGATCAAAGTTTGCGTCGGCTATACGTTGGATGGTCGCACTTGCGAATCTTTACCTCCGGTCTCACAGGATCTAAGACGAGCGAAACCAGTGTACGCCACGCTGCCCGGATGGAAGACTTCGACTGTGGGAACTACAGAAATGGCTTCCCTCCCTGCGAACGCCCGCCGCTATGTAGAGTTTCTTTCTAAACAGATCGGAGTTGAGATTGGATTGGTGTCAACCGGCCCCGAACGTTCGCAGACAATTATCGTCCGCGACTCAGCCTTGGGCAGTTGGTTGGAAGACTAGTCGAAAGTCAAAAGTCAAAAGTTTGTTGGTTTGCGCCTTGGACGTTGGAGATGGGACATTCGACTATTCAACGCGGATCTTGAACTCTTGACTTTCGACGAAAGTCAAAAGTCCAAAGTCAAAAGTTTGCTGGTTTGCGCCTTGGACGTTGGAGATGGGACATTCGACTATTCAACGCGGACCTTGAACTCTTGACTTTCGACCTTCGACCTTTCACTTTCGACTTTCGACTTTGGACAACCGACTTCCCTTCAGTTTAGAATAACGCCACTCACTTTAACTTTCTTGTGGGCCGATAGCTCAGTCGGTAGAGCAACTGGCTTTTAACCAGTGGGTCGCAGGTTCGAGTCCTGCTCGGCTCACCACTTATAAGTGGTTGAGTATAAAGAATTACAGCTTGTCTATCGAAGGGGCGAATTCGACGAAAAAGGCGGATTCCCTTTAACAGTTCCCTTTAAGGCTTTTATTTCCGGCTTAGAAGGGCACACCTTTTGAAAACCGAACGCTCTAACAGGTTCTCACCCGAACATCTGAATTTAATATCCTCATGCAGAACCCGCCTGTTCAGTTAGAACAGCGTTGTAACCAATGTGGCGCATCTCTCGCAGCTGGGACTGCATTTTGCGGTCGATGCGGCGCTGCGCTCTTAATGGTTAACATACCGCAACCCAGTCAGTACGTAGCGATGCGAGAATACCGGCGCACGTGCCGACAGTGCGGCAAAGTTTGGCACTCACTCGCGTCGAGAGAGAAACAACTTCAACAGTCTAAAAGGTCAAGCTCTTGTGCCGAAGTCACACAGTGCTGCAATCCAACTGCGCGGCTACAAGCCAGACGCAACGTAGATGCGAATATCTCGGAAATAAACCGGCTACGTCAATGTCCGATTTGCTCTTCGGGGAATTACGATGAAGTCATCTTGTAAATTATCGGTTTGGCTTATTCGTGAGGTTTGGCAGCGGCGTATAGGCTTGCGCTTCAACGCGAGAACTAACACTATCTGCCGTTTCTATCCGTCATGCTCACACTATGCGATTATCTCGCTCGAAATGTATGGTTTTATTCAAGGTGTGAAGTTGATGCTCGGAAGGTTGAAGCGGTGCAATCCGCGTAATACTGACTCGACTATAGATTTTCCATAATTTTCCATGAATTGTGCCGCCGGAAGATGGAACTATTCCTAATGATACTTGCCCAATCACTACCTGATGAGACTGAGCGCTTCAAGAGCATAATGCAACAACCCGGAGCAATCGTTGCACTCCTAAGCCACGCAAGGCCTTCAACTTCGATTGTCACCCATCTTCACTCAGCGCTCTTGAGACGCTGTAACTGATGCAATGCGCTCCTGATATGTCATCTGAACAATTTGCAAAGTCAGAAGCGTAACACTTTGGGTTCCTTATCCCAGTCTTTGGTGTACGAAACTTGGGGATTAAAGGCTTGGGACGCAAGACGCCGTTGGGACGTAGACAGCAATCCTTAATCAGCTTTCCACTTTCACAAGGACAAGGGTCTTTATCAACCGTCAGCTGAGGCATACTTCTCAGAGTGGAACTTATCTTATTGGGCCAAAGATGGGCTACTTTCTTCCGCGCCAGTACCCGGGCCGGCGACTGTGATGAGCAAGAGCCAAGATACGAATCTCTGCGCCGGATACTGTATAGATTAGCGAATATGGAAAGCGCTTCATGAGGTAGCGACGGCGTCCACGACTTCGCCATGGTGAACCCAGTCCGGGGTGTTGTAAAAGAATATTGATGGATTGTTCGAACTCGGCCAGCAAGGATTGCGAAAGACTATTGCCAGCGCGCTCCCGATAGAACTCGGCAGCGTCCCGGAGGTCAGCTTCAGCCTCCGGGTGCAGCGAATAGTTCATTGAAAATCCGCTTTCAGCTTAGCTAAGGTTTCGGGGCCGGGTAGTAGGGAAGCCGCACCACTCTCGATCTCAGCCTGGCGGCGCTCGACTTCGGCAGCCCAGGCTTCCTCGACTTCGGGGTCAGCATCAAGCGTGGCTATGAGCCTCTCAACCAGTCTCGCGCGTTCGCCGGGCGACAAATGTAAAGCTGCGGCTTCGAGCGTTTCTACTGTTTCCATTTCTAAGGGCATTCTCTCCTCCTAAATCCGGCGTCAGTTTACCATCTCGCTTTTTGCTGCTTAACAGGTCGCGCGGGTCACGGACGTAGATCAAAACATTCGTGTCAACGGCGTTCATGCATCTCGTCACGGGTCAGACGCGGAGCGTCGGCACGAAGCGGGTGCGCGTCCCAGCTTGCGAACAACTCACGTATGGCGCCCTCCCGCTCTTCGTCGCTCGTTGCCGTCGGCGCCAAAACGTAAGGATCATGGACGGTTATTTCGACTTCCGCGTTTTCCGACACATTTAACTTCTCGCCGTTTAATATAGGCACGAATGCTCCATCCTTGTAAATTACCTTTAGTCTGAGGGACATGGTCTTCACCTGCTTCTTAATTCTAGCATCCTCATTGGATGAGCAACCATCAAGGTGCGTAACGAGTGAAGACGAAGTCGCGATCTTTGATAGCCTGATGGCAGGGAAAGCACCTTTGGAGATCTGCCTGGGGGCCAGGTTTGCCGTCCTTATCAAATTGCGCGTACCCCCAGCCGCCGGTCGCGGCGTATTTTTTTGAGCCCTTGACCATAAACTGCAGGTACCAAGGCGGTGCGTCCCCAGCAATGAAAGACTGGGCGCGGCCAAAGGCTTTGTTGTTTTCCTCCGACGGGACGTGATGCCAGGCTATTCGCGCGATGATCGTCCCTTCGGGAATGGAAGCTTTCCTGCGCGATAGGCCTTGATCGCTCATCGTTTACCAGAATGGCGCGGATATCGTTGAGGTCACCTTCTTCGTGGGCCACAGAGATCAACCGCCAGTCGCGGTACCCGGCGGGAATTTGAGTTACGAAGATCGGGGCAGCGTCTTGAACGGTGTGTCGAGAGGCGCGCGCCGTAAAAGCGACAGCCACAGCCACCGTTGCAACTGCAACCAACCAGAAAGTGATCTGTTTCATAACCTTTCCTCCTTCATTATGAAACCAGTGTTGCTATGATCCGATAGTTTCCGATTGATCGCGCGAATAGCTTTGCACAAAAGTGTCTGCTCAAATGTCTTCTCTGTGCGACCTCTGTGTTCTTTGTGGCTCTGTGGTTGTGTTTTCGGTGAGCTCCTTCACCACGGAGACACAGAGGATCCAGAGGTCGCACAGAGAAAAAGCCTCTTTCGTACTTTTTGTGCAAAGCTGGCGCGAATAGACCACAATGGAAACGATTGGTCTATTAGACGAAGGTGTCGATCGATACTTTGGTATAGGAGTGGCTGGCATGATGATTAGAAGTGGGTGATGCCCAATTAGAGTGAAGCGGTGAAGATTTGAATAAGTGCAGCTTGCCCCCTTCCCAACTGCAAATTATTTCAAGTTAATTTCTAGCTTTTGAGTTGATGCTTGTGAGAGTTGAGAGCGGGGGCAGCGCGGAATGAGATTGACCGGTAAAGTTGAGAATGAGTGCCGCTTGCCCCCTTCCCAACTGCGAATTAAATGAGCTTGAGCTGTAAAGATGAGAATGACTGCCGCTTGCCCGATTCCCGACCGCAAATATTTCAAGATGAGTTGCGACTTTAGTGGCTGAGTACCATCAGGATCAGTAAAGCCACAAAACCAACGACGAGCAGCAGGCCGTTGAACTGCGGTGAGCCGTGGAACGCCTCCGGTATCATCGTTTCGGAGACCAGCGCCAGGATCGCGCCTGCCGCGAACGCCTCGACCGTCCCCCGGACCGCCGGCCCGGTGCCTCGGAGCACAAGCCCGGCAACCGCCGCTGCGAGACTGATCATCAAGGCGATTCCAATCCACACGCCAAAGACGTAGCGCGCGGACCGCTCCGCCCTCCGCATTCCGGCGCTGCTCGATAGGGCTTCCGGGATATTAGCCAGGAAGAACGCCGTGACCGTCCCCAGGCCGGGCGCGCCTTGGTGCAGCTCGCTCAGCCCCAGCACCACTCCCTCGGGAACGCCGTCGAGAAACGTGCCGGCTGCGATGGCCAGTCCGCTACCGGGCTGCTGCTCTTCTTCCGGCTGCTCCACGCATTCGCCGCAGCGTTTTCGGTGCTGCGCCCCGCGGCGGGAGAGTAGCCAATTGACGGAACTGAACACCGCCGCACCACACAGCAGACCCATGACCGTCCAGTACAAGCTTGTCGCGCCACGAGCGTTGATCACCAGGTCCACCGCCACCACAGCCAGAAGTATGCCGGCTGCGAAAGTCATCACGCGGGCGATGGTGGTATGCTGAAGCCACGTGTAGTACCCACCAACGGCCCCGATCAGCAGACCGGACGCAGACAGGAAGCCCCAGCCGGCCGCTTGCAACCAGCCGGGCAGTTCTACAAGCGGTCCCATCATCGTTTGACCTTTCATTTACACAAAGCCTGAGCCACCCTCAACCTTTGATCGTTCCCGGCTTGAAGGCGATGTGTTTGCATTCAAGAAAGTCATCCAAACCTGCTTGCCCGCGCAGACGACCCCGACCACTCTGCTTGAAGCCCCCTTCTTCGAATTCGTCGTGCATGTTGGCCCAATCGTTGATCCAGACCGTCCCGGCCTCCAGCGCTCGCGCCACGCGCAGCGGCCGGTCCACGTCACGCGACCATACGCTGGCGGACAACCCGTATTCGCTGTCGTTGGCCAGCGAAAACTCCCGAGCCAACAGTTTAGATTGCCCGATCGTTGCCATGGACCCGCTCTCCTTTCTCGCCTACGTTATGCGAAGGAAGGCTTTGATCACCGCGCGGTTCTGGCCTGCGAGCGCACGAGACATCAAAGAGGTGTCATCAATTGGCTTTTGCCTGGGCCAAAATGCCGCGCTTGCGTACATCCGCCGCCAGAAAACCGTTTATCTCAGCGTAGGCCGCCGAACCGGTGAGACCTGCGAAACTCCCATCCCACCTCAAGGTCTGCGCCGCACGCATGAAGCCGCCCCATGCAGCAAGCGCGAACGACCCGCCGACGCTGATGCGCCTTACACCGAGTGCTTCGATATCGCCCACGCTGAGTCCAAGGTCGCGGACAACCAATAGGTTGAACGGCTTCGGGTGGACTGATTCCACCAGCACCTTGACTTCTGCAGGCTTAGACACACCTGGCGCAAAGAGCACATCGGCGCCCGCTTGTGCGTACGCTTGTAGGCGGCGCACAGATTCGCGGAAGGCATCCGGGTGTCCAACGAGGTAGCACTCAGCTCTCGCCGTCAACGACACGTCGCTGCCAGACTGATCAATCGCTTGACGCGCTGCCTTGACACGCTCCAGACCAATAGGCAAGTCATATAGTGGCGCTGACGGATCGCCTGTCGCATCCTCGATCGACAGTCCTGCCACGCCGGTCGCAACACATCGCGTAACGCTGTCCGCCACCTCCCTCGGACCAACCCCATACCCCGATGCGAAGTCAGCATTGACCGGCAGATCAACTGCCGCAGTAATCTCGGCGATATGGGCCAAGCTTCGGTCACGGGACACGGCGATGTCGGAATCCGGTAGGCCCTGGGAAAACGCAAATCCAGCACTGGTTGTTGCTAGCGCGAGAAAACCCAGATGCTGAAGATAACGCGCGGAACCGACGTCCCAGGGATTCGGAATAACGAAACACCCTTCGGAGTGAAGCCTGCGAAACACCTGACGACGGTCGCCAAACACAGTGGGCAGATCCGACCCTTCTTTCAAACTGGTATGTGTCGTTTGTTCAATACTATTCATAGCGATCCTCCGGTTTCGACAATGAGCTTACTGTCCACGGCCGCTAACTCCTCCTGCGGCAACTTGATGGCGCGGGAGAATAACCGCGCTTCCTTATTGGATGGGTACCGCGTGCGCCGGGGGGTTGCTCAGTCTCGCAGGTAATGGCAGGTGTAGCCACCCGGGTTCCTGCGCAGGTAGTCCTGGTGGTACTGCTCGGCGCTGTACCAAGTCGCAGCGGGCTCAATGCTCGTGGTGACTCGCCGCTTCCAGCGCGAGGACGAGGCGACGCGCGCGATTACGCGCTCCGCGATCTCACGCTGCTCCTCCGTCTGCGGGAAGATCGCCGAGCGGTACTGCGTCCCAACATCGTTACCCTGACGGTTGAGCGTCGTGGGGTCGTGCAGGCGGAAGAACCAGCGCTCGAGCAGTTCCTCGAAGCCGAGCACCGACGGGTCGAAGGTCACGCGGACCGCCTCGGCATGTCCGGAGCTGCCGTCGTGTGTGTCCTCATACGTCGGGTTCTCGAGCTGGCCGCCCGTGTAGCCGACCTCGGTGTCGATCACGCCGGGAACATCGCGCAGGATGTCCTCGACTCCCCAGAAGCAGCCGCCGGCGAGCACGGCCACGTCAACCTGCTGCGCGCCGGGTCGGTGGCCGGCGGCCGGATAGCCTCCGTCCGACCTGGGTTCGTCCCCCTGCCCGCCGTTTCGTCGCGAAACGTCTGATCGAGTCATGGTGTCCTCTTTCCGAGTAGTGTTTGCATTTTCCGCTTGCGCACAGCTGGACCGACTAGCTGCGCGGCGCAAATTGGAGATTGCTGCCGCCCGAAGTCGTCATCGGCGCCCAAAGTTGTCATCGGGGAAGAACATGAAGAGCCTCCTCCATGTGGCGGTCGGCGACGGCCGACGCCTCCTCAGGACTGCTACCGTTCTGACGGGCGCTCAAGTAAGAGGCGTACCAGTCCCACCAGTGGTGCTCGCCGTGGGTCTTCTCGAATTGGTCGTGGTGCTCTGCCGTCTCGCGGAGAAGATCTGCAAGCGTCGCGACGTCCACTGCCTGCACCCGCGATGACTTCCACTCGCGGCCGGGAAGGCGAATCGTGATTTCCTGGACCAGCCATTCGTTCCCGTCCGGATCCTCGAACGCGGCAAACGAGAAGTAGGAACGACCATCGGGGTCGCGCCCGGTGACGCGCGGGTTCTCCACGCTGTTGTTGAAGGGTCCGCCGGCGTAGTGGAAGACCTCGCTCACGTCGACGCCGCGGGCGATTAAAGCTTTGCGGGTGGCGTCGATGTCGGCCACGGCGAGGACCAGGCTGGGGGCCGAGCCGGACTTCGCGGAGATGATTCCCTTGCCGAAGATGATCGAGGCTTCCGAGTTTGGGGGCGTCATCTGCACGCCGCGGAAGCCCCCCGCTGCAACGTCAATGTCAAGCCGCCAGCCGAGATTTTCGTAGAACGCCTTCGCGCGGTCGACGTCGGAAACGCCGAGCAAAACGACCTCGAGCTTCATGTCGACCGGTTTGGCCTCTGCCACCGCCTCTGTCTTGCTGATCACAACGCTGGACATCATTATCTCCTTTCGTTTGGGGGAGTCCTTACAGACTCCGCTTCTGTAGAACGCGCTAATTTCCGATTCATCGAGCTGTGATAGCTGAGAGAGTAGACCACAGGCGTGTCAGGTGAATCTATTAGACGATGGTATCGGTCGATACCTTTGGTATCAGCTTGCGCGGGTATCAGCTTGCGCGGCGCTAAAGAAATAGTGGTGCTGCCGGTTAATCCAATGGCCTCCTGAGTCCTAACTAAGAGACGGACCGGCTAATCGCTTTCGTGGCCGGCTGGTACTTCCCGACCTCCTGCCGGAAGGCGATAGCCAGCCGGTTCCATCCGTTGATGGCGATGACGGCCATCGTCAGTTTGACTAACTCCTCCTCGCTGAACTGCGTGCGGGCGGCTTCGTACTCTTCGTCCTCCGCGTGGGTCTGGGAGATCAGCGTAACTACCTCGGCCCAGGCCAGCGCGGCACGCTCGCGCTCGGTGTAGTAAGGCGCCTCGCGCCACGCGTTCAGGCCGTAGAGCCGCTGCTCGGTCTCGCCCGCGGCGCGCGCGTCCTTCGTGTGCATGTCTATGCAGAAGGCGCAGCCGTTTATCTGCGAAACCCGCGTCTTGACGAGTTCGAGCAGCGAGTGCTCCAGCCCGGACGCGTCCACGTACTTCTGTAGTTTGTACATCGCCTGCACGGAGCCCGGCGCGACCTTGCTGTAATCCAAACGGGTCTGCATCTCTTCACCTCACGTTCTGCTGTTGAATGTATTTAAGTTGAAACTGCCTGATTCGTTTGCGCGACGGCAGGCCGCTGGCAGCCGCTCAGCGATCTGCCGCAGCGACCGGGACTCAGGCCGTTTGAGAGCTTGTCTGAGCTTTCGCTATGAACTCGAGCAAATCCGCATTGATCAGGTCCTTATGAGTTTGACACATCCCATGCGGCAACCCTGGATAGACCTTCAGGATCGCGTTCTTGACGAGCTTGGCCGAACGTAAAGCCGTGTTCGCGACAGGAACGACCTGATCGTCATCGCCGTGCATGATTAGTGTGGGGACATCGAACTTCTTTAAGTCCTCAGTTAGATCGGTCTCTGAGAAAGCTTTGATCCCCAAGTAGCTCGCAGGAAAGCCTGCCATGCTGCATTGGAGCCGAAAGGAGTCGCTTATGCCTTCGGAGAGCGTTGCTCCCGGCCGATTATAGCCATAGAAAGGTTTGCAAAATTCCTTCCAGAACTCATACCGGTTGGCCTGGACCTGGTTTCGGAGGCCGTCGAACACCTCGATTGGCAAGCCATCCGGATTAGCCTCCGTTTTCAACAGCAGCGGAGGTACCGCGCTGATCAAAACAACCTTTGCGACACGCCCCGTGCCATAGCGGCCGATGTAGCGGGTGACCACACCGCCTCCGGTTGAATGGCCGACCTGGATCGCATCCTTTAGGTCCAGCTTCTCAACAAGCTCGGCGAGATCGTCGGCATAGGTATCCATATCATTGCCATGCCAAGTCTGGTCCGAGCGCCCGTGGCCTCTTCGGTCAAGGGCGATACATCGAAAGCCCTTCGAGGCCAGAAAGAACATTTGGTCTTCAAAGGCATCTGCCGTCAACGGCCATCCGTGACTGAAAACGACCGGCTGGCCGGTGCCCCAGTCTTTGTAGTAAATCTGCGTTCCATCTTTTGTCGTGATGGTACTCATTTAACCCTCTCTTCCTGGTGTTGGACATAACTAGTTAACTGGCATGCGCTACGGCGGTGCCAACGATCCACTCCCACGGTCGCCCTAGTACACCACTGATTTGAAGATGAATCTATTGGACGAAGGTATCGATCGATACCTTTGTATTAGTTAGAGTCGCGAGAGTCGCAGACCAATACCAAAGTATGATGGACATTCATAGTGCAGAGGCGCATCCTCATGTCATGCTGCGCCTCCCAGAGTGCTCCTCATTGGAATTCAACAGCTTGGTGTGGAATGCCCGCCCCAGTTCTTCAAGTGCGTCTTCAAGTGCGCGACCGCGCAGATGGAGGTTGAGAACATGACCGAGTCTGCCCAATCAGGCAAGGCCATTCCAGTGGATGCCGAATCAAGCAGTACAATTCCACTGGAAACTTCAATTCTGACTGGTGCGGTTCCTCTGGAGTCGATCCTGTGCACGGAGGAGTTGAAGCGCCGGCCATCGCGTCCGCCCGATCATGAAAAGGAAAACCGCGCGCTGGTGGCGTTGGTAAGCGCCCTAGCCGACTCTCCGAGCACCATCTTTCAGACACTAGCTGAAACGATCCAGGATATTACCCAGTGTGACTCCGCTGGCCTGAGCTTGCTGACGAGAGATGGCAAAACGCCGAATGTTGACGGCAAAAGATTCTATTGGCCGGCTATCGCGGGCATGTGGAATCCGCATGTCGGAGGCGGGACGCCGCGCAATTTCGGCCCCTGCGGAGACGTGCTCGACCAAAACCGTACTCTACTGTTCAGACATTTCGAGCGGCGTTACCCCTATCTGCTACCCGTCATTCCGGCAGCCGAAGAGTGCCTGCTGGTGCCGTTTTATGTCGCCGGAAAGGCGGTCGGAACCATCTGGGCGATCATGCACAGCGACCGCCGCAAGTTCGACGCCGAAGATGATCGGGTCATGGCCTCTCTTGGGAAATTTGCCTCTTCAGCGTATCAAGCGCTGGTGCACATAGAAGACCTCAAAATCCAGGTGGCCGAGCGCGAAAAGGCAGAAGCAGAAGTCCGTGAACTGGCAAGTGGTTTGGAAGCCAAGATCCGGCGCCTGGTCGAGGCCAATGTTGTGGGGATTGTGATGTGGACCCTCGAAGGTGCGATCATCCACGCCAATGAAGCATTTCTCCACATGCTGCAATACAGCCGTGGAGATCTCGCCACTGGTCGCGTGCGCTGGACGGACCTCACACCCACCGAATGGCGCGATCGCGACGAACGGGCAATAGCTGAGCTAAAAGCGACCGGCATCTTTCAACCATTAGAGAAGGAGTACTTCCGGAAAGATGGCAGCCGCGTACCTGTCCTGCTCGGCGGCGCGCTCTTCGAAAGAAGTGGGAAGGAAGGTGTGGCTTTCGTGCTCGATCTGAGCGAACAAAAGCGAGCAGAGAGAGCTTTGCGACGCAGCGAAGCATTCCTCGCTGAAAGCCAACATCTCAGTCGGATAGGCAGCTTTTCCTGGCGTGTGGCGACAGACGAAATCACGTGGTCAGAGCAGCTCTATCGCATGTGCGAGCTCGAGATCGGCGTGCCCGTGACGCTTGAACTGATCCGCACTCGAGTACATCCGGAAGACGTCAGTTTGATCGAGAAAATGAAAATGGTCCACCAGGCTTCAGACGGCGGCAACGACTTTGAATGGCAGTACCGCCTGCTGATGCCTAACCACTCGATCAAGTACATGCATGCGGTCGCTCATGCGATCCGGGATCAGGATGGTCAACTGGAGTACATCGCGGCGGTTCAGGATGTCACGGCGCGCCGGCTGTCGGAAGAGGCACTTGACAAGGCTCGATTGGAGCTCGCACGCGTGGCGAGGGTAATGAGCCTCGGGGCATTAACGGCGTCGATCGCACACGAAGTTAATCAACCGCTGTCGGGCATCATCACAAACGCGAGTACCTGTTTGCGGATGCTCGATGCGGAGCCTCCGAACATGAACGGCGCGCGCGAAACCGCGAGGCGTACGATTCGCGACGGTCACCGTGCGTCTGAGGTAATTACACGATTGCGCGCGCTTTTTACTAAGAAGGATGCAGCCGCCGAGTTAGTCGATCTGAATGAGGCAACACGAGAGGTGATTGCGCTGTCTTTGAGTGAACTGCAAGGAAACCGAGTGATTCTGAAAACAGAACTTGCCAACAAGCTTCCGGTTGTCAAAGGCGATCGAGTGCAACTTCAACAAGTGATCTTAAACTTACTTCGAAATGCGTCAGACGCGATGAACAACATCAGCGACCGGCCGAAACAACTGGTGATCAGAACTGAACCAAGCGAAGGCAATCGAGTACGAGTAAGCGTCGAAGACGTAGGAACAGGTTTCGAACGCGAACAGATGAACAGATTGTTCGAAGCCTTTTACACAACGAAGAGTGATGGAATGGGCATAGGACTCTCGGTCAGCCGCTCGATCATCGAGAATCATCATGGCAGTCTTTGCGCAACATCGAACGAAGGCCCCGGATCTACCTTTTCATTTTCACTCCCTTGTGAGACAGCGGTAGCAAGTCCCAACGGAATTGCTGCGGAGAAGAAACTCGCAGCGAGGCAGGAATGATGGAGGGACGACAACTCATATCCGTGATTGATGACGACGAGTCGGTGCGGGAGTCGTTACCCGATCTACTAAAGGAGTGCGGCTTTGACGCCCAGGCGTTCTCGTCTGCAGAAGAGTTCCTTGCGTCGGATCAAATCAGTGAGACGAAATGTCTAATTCTCGACGTTGCAATGCCAGGCCTGAGCGGGCCCGATCTCCAACGAAAACTAACCCAACAGCGGCAAATGATCCCCATTATTTTTATAACGGCTCACCGTGACGAGACTGTTCGCCCCCGTTTGATCGAACAGGGCGCGGTTGAATGTCTGTTCAAGCCATTCAGTGAAACGGATCTGCTTACGGCGCTCAACAGCGCGCTTCGAGTAAGCTGAATGCGAATTAGATGAGTTCTCCAGGCGCGTCACCTAAACTCCAACCCAAACCGATCGTTTTTGTGGTGGACGATGACATATCGGTTCGCGAATCGTTGGAATTGCTGATTAGCGTTGCCGGCTGGCAACCCGAGACGTTTGCATCCGCGGAGGAATTCCTTGCGCGCCCCAGAGCACTCACTCCGAGTTGTCTCGTACTTGACGTTTCTCTTCCGGAGATCAACGGTCTTGAATTACAACAGCTCATCGGGGCGGATCGCGTTGATATGCCAGTGATTTTCATCACCGGTCACGGTGATGTTCCGATGACGGTCCAGGCCATGAAGGCCGGAGCTGTCGAATTCTTGACGAAGCCCTTCGATGACGACGTGTTACTGAGGGCTATCGGCCATGCCATCAAACGCAGCGCGACTGCGCTCGATGAGCAAGCTGAGATAACGGCATTGCGCAGCAGATACGAATCACTAACGCCTCGGGAGCGGGAGGTAATGCGATTAGTG
>Ga0209751_10000500_pt1 | contig 41853 bp, 45 predicted proteins | sample RifCSP13_1_FD_184019 | JGI IMG/M metagenome (GOLD analysis project Ga0209751, IMG submission 184019) | Soil microbial communities from Rifle, Colorado - Rifle CSP2_sed 13_1 (SPAdes) (version 2) | ecosystem: Environmental > Terrestrial > Deep subsurface > Rock core/Sediment | place: Rifle...
GCCCACGTGGGGCGATCGAAGGGCTCGGGCGCGAGTGGCAGGAGCGTGAGCTGTTCGAGCGTCTCGAATACGACGCGCGGGACCTGGCGCGTGGTGCCGTGCACGCGCGTGCCGGCGAGGTCGCGGGACCACACGAGCGCCCGGGCCCGCATCTCGGCCAGGTCCCGGAAGCTCTCCCCGCGGAAGAAATCCTCCCGGCAGTAGGGAATGCCGCGCTCCACTTTGGGTTTCCCCGTCGCGTGGCGGACCACGGCGGGGTCGACGACGAAGCCGCGGTACTGCGCATACTCGAGAAACACGCGGTCGATCCCGGGCGCGTAGCGATCGGGCCGGGTGACGACGGGCTTGAGATTATCCTCGTTATGTGGCCGCCATCGTTATGTGGCCATCCACCCTGTGGGAGTAGGAAGAGCAAGGAGTTTTCGTCGACGACGACCACATAATCGTAGGCCCCAGCGGAGGATGATCTCCCTGCGCACTGCGCAGAATGGAGGTTGTCTATGCTGGAGCACTACTACGTCCGCTCGGACACGATCGACCGCATCCGCACCTCGTGGATCGCAGGAGCCATCGAGCGGTATGTCGATTGGCTCACCGAGCACCGGTACGCCCCTCGGAATGTGTTTCGCCGCGTCCCGGTCGTGCGAGATTTCGGGGACTTTGCTCGCGCGCGAGGCGCGACCGCCTGGGAGCAGTTACCGGCCCATATCGAGGCGTTCGTCGAGACCCGAGTTCGTGAGCGCGGCGGGGACGATCGCGCCGAATACCTCCGCCGAAAAATGGCCGACGAGGCCCGCAATGCCGTAGAGCAAATGCTCCGTCTGGTGGTGCCCGGCTTCGCCAGGCGCGTCTGCCCTCCGGAGCCGTTTACGGGGCGGGTGGGGGCGTTCTTCGACTACTTGCGGGTAGAGCGGGGACTCCGCGACGCGAGCGTGCGGCTCTACCGTCATTACCTGGCCCAGTTTGAGATGTACCTCCGCACGATCGGCATCGTGGAGCTCCAGGCGCTGTCTCCAGCGGTTCTTGGCGCGTTCATCGCCGAGAGCAGTCGGCGATTCGGCCGCACGAGCATGCGCAGCCTGTGCGGCATCTTGCGGGTGTTTCTTCGCTATCTCTATCGGCAGCGACTGGTCGGCAAAGATCTCAGCACGACGGTTGAGTCTCCACGGGCCTACCGGTTGTCGACCATTCCACGTTCCATCACGTGGGATGAAGTTCGCCGAATGCTGGAGGGGGTGGACCGACGGACGGCCGTCGGCAAGCGCGACTACGCCATGCTCCTCCTTCTCGTGACCTATGGGCTCCGCGGGCGTGAGGTCGCGGCCCTGACGTTGGACGATCTCGACTGGAAGCACGACCGGCTGCGAATCCCTGAGCGCAAGGCGGGGCACTCGACCGCCTACCCCTTATCGCCGACGGTGGGCGCCGCGCTGGTGGACTACCTGCAGCACGGGCGGCCGACGGCGGCGGAAGATCGCCGCGTCTTTTTCCGTGTCCTGGCGCCCCCGGTGCCGTTGACCACGCACGGGGTGTCGTGTCGAGCGTCCTATTATCTGCACCGGGCGGGCATTGCCGTTCCCCGGCCTGGGTCCCACACGTTGCGCCACACCTGTGTGCAGCGGCTCGTCGACGCCGAGTTCCCGTTCAAGGTCATCGGCGACTACGTTGGCCATCGGGCGCCGGAATCGACCGAGATCTACACCAAGGTGGCGACGGAGGCCTTGCGCAATGTCGCCCTGGGAGACGGGGAGACGATCCTATGAGGGCGCCCTGGACCTTCCGGAGCCCCCTCGCCGAGGGGATCGAGCGCTTCCTGGCCTATAAACGGGCGCTCGGTCGCCGCTTCGACACCGAGGAGAAGCAGTTACGCCTCTTCGATCGGTTCCTGGTCCAGCAGGCGCTAACCGATCTCACGCAGATCACCCCGGACCTCGTCGCGGAGTTCTTGGCGGCTCGTCCGCGGCCGCGGCCCCGCAGCTATAACCAGCTGCTCGGCGTGCTGCGGCGCCTGTTCGATTGGCTCGTCATCCAGGAGATTCTCGGGCAGTCGCCGCTGCGCGCTCTTCCGCATCGCACGACCGCCCAGCGGCTCCCGTATCTGTTCGACGCCACCCAGGCGCGCCGGCTTCTGGATCTCGCCGGCCGGTTACCTGATCGCTCCTGTGGCCGGTTGCGCGGCCCGACGTACCGGACGATCTTCGCGCTGCTCTATGGCCTCGGACTGCGCGTCGGAGAGGTCTCGCGCCTCCGGTACGCCGATGTCGATCTCGCACGGAATCTGCTGGTCGTCTGCGGCACCAAGTTCGGCAAGAGCCGGCTGGTCCCGTTCGGCCCACGGATGGCCGCGCTGCTGCGCGACTACCTCGGGCTTCGGCGAAGCGCCTCGTGTTCACCGGACACGCCGGTCTTTTCCTTTACGCGACGCGGCAGCGTGTCACCGGGGACGATCAGTCAGACCTTCCACAAGCTCCTGCCCCAGCTCGGGCTCGCCGTCCCCGCTGGCGTGGCGCCGCCGCGGGCGCACGGACTTCGCCACGCCTTCGCCGTCGGGACGCTGCTCCGGTGGTATCGCGAAGGCGTTGATCCGGCTCGCCGCCTGTTTCACTTGGCGACGTTCCTCGGGCACGTCAATCCGAGCTCGACGGCCGTCTACTTGACCGTCACGCCCGAGCTCTTGCAGGAGGCCAATCGCCGCTTCGAGCGCCTCGCCGCAGCGCCGGGTGCGGGGTCGTCGACATGACGCCCGCCCTCGGATCCCTCATCCACTCGTTCATTGCCGATGGGCTCCTGACCATGAAGGGGCTCCGGCCGGCCTCGGTGCGCAGCTATCGCGATGTCCTCCGGCTGTTTCTTCGTTTCCTCGCGCAGGACACCGCGCGCAGGATCACCCGGCTCACGCCGGCCGACCTCAGTTTCGAGCGCGTGCTCGGGTTCGTCCGCTACCTGGAAAACGAGCGCCGCAATCAGATCAGGACCCGGAATCAGCGCGTGGCATGCCTCCACACCTTCTTTGAGTATCTCGCCGGACGCGTGCCGGAGTTGCTGGCAGTCGCCGAGCGAGTGGCGGCGATTCCGATGAAGCGCGTCGCCCCTCCGGAAACCCGGTTCCTCGAGCGCGAGGAAATCGACGCTCTCTTTGCCGCCATGCCAGCCCATGGCGCGCACGCACTCCGTGATCGCGTGCTCTTGTTGTTCCTCTATAACACCGGGGCCCGGGTGCAGGAGGTCGCCGATCTGCGCGTCGGAGATCTCGACCTCAGCCCACCGCCGCGCGTGCGGCTCCACGGCAAAGGCGACAAGTGGCGGACGTGCCCACTGTGGGAGCACACCGCGCGACAGCTGCGCCAGCTGCTCGATCAGCGCACGACCCGGACCCCGGACGCCCCGGTGTTCGCCTCCCGCCAGGGCCGCCCGCTGACACGCTTCGGGATCTATAAGCTGGTGCTTCGTCACACTCGCCAGCTGAAGACGACCCCGGCTCAGGGGCGAGGCATCAGCCCCCACGTGTTTCGCCATACGACGGCCGTCCATCTCCTCGAGGCCGGCGTCGAGATCAATGTCATCCGGGGCTGGCTGGGCCACGTCAGCCTCGACACCACGAATCGCTATGCCGAGATCAACATCCGGGCGAAGGAGGCCGCCCTGCGCATCTGCGAACCACCCGTCGGTGTTTCGGGAGCACTCCCCCTAAAACCCGTCTGGCGCACCGACGAATCCTTGCTCGCGTGGCTGAATTCTCTCTGACGATTATGTGGCCTCGATCCCGCAGTCCACCCTACCAGGCCGTTGCGTTGCGGGCCGGGGACCACATAACGACGGCGGCCACATAACGAGGAATATGTTCCCGGGAACATATTCCTCGACGAGCCGCTTGACCACGCCGCCGAAAAACGCCCAGGCGGCCTCGAGCCCGTCGAGGACGGCGGGGAGATCCTGGCGCAGGCTGATCCAGAGAAACGCGTAGCGGCTGAAGCAGAGCGTGACCAGCAAGCCGTACACCGTGCGCCGGCGCCCGGTCAGGGGATCGAGCCAGAGGCCCAGCCGGCCGAAGTCGACCTCGGCGGCTTCGCCGGGCGGGGGCTCGGCCACCCGGACGGTCATCGCAGCGTGGCCGAAGTCGCACTGGGCGCGGGCAAAGCGGTAGAGCGTGCTGTAGGAGACGCCGACCTGCAGCGCCCGCAGGCGCCGATAGATCTTGGTGAGGCGCAGCTGGTCGTCGGTCAGCCACGCGCGGATCTGCGCGCGGTACGGCGCCAGCGCCTGCATCTCGGCGCTCGGGGGCGGCGCCGGGTCCCCCGTGAGGTGGTCCCGCATGGCGGCGAGCTGCTCGTCCGTGGGCAAGGGGCCGCCCCGCGTCAGGCCCACGGCCCCCGCCGCCCGCACATACCGGGCGACGGTCTTGCGGTCGATCCGCGTCGCACGCGCGATCGCTCGAAACCCGTCGCCGGCCCACCAGCGGCGGACCACTTCCCGAAGTTCGATCATCCCCAGCTCCCGATAGGCCATGCTCACCTCCTTGCTGAAGGAGGAGAGCACGCCGGTCGTCAGGACGCGCCGGGGGTGGGGGAATGCCCCTGAAAAAGTGGGGGAATGCTCCTGAAAAACTCAGGGCTCACTGGGGGAATGCTCCTGAAAAACCACACGAATCGGGTCGAACCCGAACGCTCCGATGCTGTATGCACTCGGGAGGAGAGGGGCCGAGGTTCTCGACGTCCCGGTGAGGAAGGGGGTGGGTGAGCGGTATGTTGCCCACCAGCTCATGATCGGGAACGTCCGGATCGCGCTCACGCTCGCTTCCAGGGAGCGCGGGATCGTATGCGTCTGGCGCAGCTTCCCGGGGGGTGATGCCTTCCCGATCCGGCCCGATGGCTTCTTCAGCTTCCAGTTCCCGGAATTGCCCGAGGGGAGGAACCGCGCCTTCTTCTTTCTCGAAGCCGATCGCTCCACCATGCCCCGGGAACGCTTCGTCGAAAAGCTTCGTCGTTACGAGGCCTGGCATGCCGGCGGTGCTCACACCGCGGTGCTCGGCATCCGGTCCTTCCGGGTCCTGACGGTGACGAAGTCGCCGGAGCGCCTCGCGAGCTTACTCGCCGCCGTCGCCGCGGAAGCGCGCATTGAACGTCGGCGAGGCTATTGGTTCACGGGCGAGGCGGACCTCCTGGGCGGCATGGCGGGTCGGGTCTTTGAACGGGTCTGGCAACAGCCCGGTTCCCCGGGTCCGCGCGAGTCGCTGCTCCCCGGATGCTTCGGGTCAGCGGCTCTAACTACCTGCTGGCGGCGGAGTTCTCATTGTGCACCATACGCTGGTCGCAGCCCCGATCAGCCACAAACCAGCACCGAAGAGCCGAAAGAAGGAGGGTAGCCTGTATCTTTCCTTTATGTAGAGCGTTCCGCGAAAGGGAAGCGCGCTAACCCATAGAATCATGGTGACGCCCAGAAGGGCGGCAACACCGAACGAGCTGAGAAGCAAGACGTAGCTCAGCGAGATCGCGTGCGCCAGGAAGACGATCGGGATCAGGAACATCAGAGCGGTTTCCCCGAACAGGTGCGAGACGACTACCTGTATCCACTTCCCTTCTTTCTCCAGTCGCTCGATGTTGGACCATAGCTTGACGAGTTCCCTTCGTGCCTGGTTGTAGGCAGAGGCCTGTTCGGGGCCCTCCACTTTCTGGAGGAAACACCAAACGAGGAAGAGTCCCAGCAACAGGCCGATGACGACATTCCGCGCGGCCTCGGAAATAAGCCTGAAATACACTGCGCCGACCAAAATGAGGACTGAGCACCAAAACCCTGCCACGCGAAACGCCGTGTCATCCTTCAGCTGGAGAATCCGACGCCGATCTACGGCCCTTAGTCTGTTCGCTACGACCTTCTCCCAACGGTTGAGCCTCTCTCCAAAGATGTCAAAGATCAGGAGACAACCGCCGACAAAGGCCAGAATCTGACCGGCGCTGCACAAGACTCGCATAACTCTAGTGCTCAGCCATGACCGATGACACCTCCAGCGTTGAGGTGGGGCGGTCGCGTTCGTCAGTTCGCCTCACGCGATACTGACCATTCTTCATCCGGACTCCGCTCGGCCCCGCATCTCCTCGACCGACGGGGCGCCCCACTTGGATGAAGATGCGGAGCTTAGTGCTGGCGCAAAGAAGTCGCGGCCGTCCTCGTCGGTTCCTCCCACCAGGTTCGGCGAAAGTCTCCGGGGCGGCGGCCCAGGTATTTCAGGAACAACCGGGACAGATGCGACCCATCGTGGAAGCCCACCAGTCCCGCGACGGTCTCGATCTTGTCCGTCGTCTGGCGCAGCAACTGCCGCGCGGCTTCTACCCGGACCCGGTTGACATACGTCTTCAGTGCGATGCCCGTCTCCGCGCGGAAGAGGCGCGAGAGATAGTACGGCGACCTTCCGAGCGTTCGACCGAGGTCGCGCATCGTGGCGTCGGTAAAGTGGGCGCTCACGTATTCCATGACGCCGACGACGCGCGTGCTGAAGAGCGGCAAGGAGTTGACCGAGGGCCGGAGTTCCACCCTGATTGCTCTGAACAGATCTCGCAGCGACACCGGTTTGGGGAGGAACGTGGAGGCCCCGGCGGCCGCGCCGAGTACATGCCCTCGGCTGCGTGCCGGTATGTTGATCACGATGATGGGCGCCAAGGGGAAGCGAGCCCTGACCCTCGCCAGGGCGTCACTCGCGTCGGGGGCCTTCTCGATATCGACGATGACGGTATCGGGGCTGACCGGCGGGACGAGGCCGAGGGCGTCCGCGCCGGCGGGAACGCTCTCCACGCGCGCGTGGGCCGAGAGTGCGGCAGCGAGGGCAGCGGCCGTGCCGATAGGGCAGCCGATCAGCAAAAGCCGGGGGGCCCGCTGGACGGGGCGAAGGTCGGCCGCCTCAGCGGCTCGGCGCAGGGCAAACACGATGATGCGGAGGAGCTCGGCCTCGTCGAACGGCTTCGTGACGTAGTCCACCGCCCCTAGCCGCATAGCCGCGGCGGCCGTCCAGGCGGTGTTGAGGCCCGAGACGATCACGACGGGAACATCGATGCCGCGGGCTCGCAGTCGTTCGAGGACGGTGATGCCGTCGATGCCCCCAATGAGGAGGTCGAGCACGACGAGATCAACGTGGCGTGATGCGATCAGCGCGAGGGCGGTGTCGCCATCGCGCGCCTCCAGGACGTCATAGTGCTCATCCAGAATCAGGCGCAGTGCGTCCAGGACGCTGCTGTCGTCGTCCACGGCCAGGACGAGCGGTCGCTGCTTGGGTGATCCCAGCATCCGCGCGGCATTGTAGCAAAACTCATAGGTCTCTGTGATCCGTCGCCCTGGCGGGCGGGACGAAGACGTACAGAAGATTTGCCAAAACGTGCATTGAACCGCTCCCCGACTCGGGCCATCTTCCGGCTTGGCTTCAGCGTGCAACGCGGGGGCGCCCGCCGGCCTGGTTGGGAATATGGGACGCATCTCGCGCTGACCGGTCGCCGCGACTCCGGTTCGGACTCCCGCCCGGGATGGGAGGTATCAGTGCCATTCGGCAACGAGGGGCTCGAAGAACTGACGGGGCTGGCCGTTTCAGGGGGTGGGTTCCGGGCCACCCTGTTTCACCTCGGGACGCTTTGGCGGCTCAACGAACTCGGGTACCTCCCCAAGCTCGATCGGATCTCGAGCGTCTCCGGCGGGTCCATCACAACGGGCCTCCTCGCCGTCAAGTGGCGGCGCCTCCAGTGGGCCAACGATGTCGCGACGAACTTCCGTGAGGAGATCGTCGCGCCCCTGCGGGAGTTCTGCGCCCGCTCGATCGACGCGCCGGCGATCGGGCAGGGGGCCCTCCTCCCCTGGCGGGATGTCAGCGAGGTCATCGAGCGTGGCTACCTCGGCCTCCTCGGACCGGCCACGCTCCAGGACCTCCTCGACCGCCCCCGCTTCATCTTCAACACCACGAACTTCATGACCGGGGTCGACTTCCGGTTCTCGAAGCCGTACGCGGGGGACTACCGCATCGGCCAGATCCCAACCCCTCGGTTCACCGTGGCGCTCGCCGTGACCGCCTCGAGCGCCTTTCCACCGTTCCTCTCCCCCGTGATTCGTCCAGTCGATCCGACCCTCTTCCGGCGGGTCGAGGGCGCGGATCTGTATGACAAGGCCGAGTACCGGAAGCGCCTGTTCCTCACCGACGGCGGGGCCTATGACAACCTCGGGCTCGAGACGCTCGAGAAGCGCTGCAGGACACTCCTCGTCAGCGACGCCGGGGCGCCGTTCGGACCCTCGGATGATCCCGGCACCGCCTGGCACACCCAGACCCTCCGGGCCTTCGATATCGCCACCGCCCAAGCGCGCGGCCTGCGCAAGCGCCGCCTGATCAGCGACTACCAGGACACTGCGAATCCCCGGAAGGGCGCCTACTGGGGCATCACGACCGAGATTGCAGGCTACCAACTCGCCGATGCCCTGCCGGTCACGGCCGAGGCCACACGGTACCTGGTGTCCATCCGGACGCGCCTGAACCCATTCTCGGACGCCGAGCAGTCTCGGCTCATCAACGGGGGCTATGCGCTCTGTGATGCGGCGATGCGGAAGTATGTCCTCCCGGCGGCGGTCGTGACGAAACCGCAGTGGCCCTATCCCGACTACGTTCTCGATAAACCGATTCCTGAGGACGTCATCAAGGCCGCAGACACCGGCGACGTCCAGGCACCGTAGAGGACGCGAGGAGGGACTCGGTGAAGCCACGCGGTCGACGGCTAGTCGCGACGCTGGCAGCGGCACTCACGCTCCTGGCGATCGCGTCAGCGCTCCCGGCGCAAACGCCGGCCCGCCTCCAGGTGCATTTCATCGACGTCGCCCAAGCTGACGCGATCCTCGTCATGACCGAGGCGAAAGACTGCGTGATGCTGATCGACTCGGGCGAGTCGCGCTCCAAGCGGAGCAAGGAGAACTTCCGGGCGTATCTCGGGAAGCACCTGCCGGAGAAGGCGGCCATCGACCTGGTGATCAGCTCGCACCCTCACTCTGACCACATCGGCAGCATGCAGTGGGTGTTCGAGAACTACCGCGTGAAGACCTACATCGACAACGGCCACCCCTACGAGAGCACGCTCTACGATCGCCTGACGACCGTCGTGAAGGAACAGCAGCAGAAGGGGCAGCTCACATACTACCGCTATGGTGCGGTGCCGGCCGGCGCGGACGAGGCATGTGGGGCGGGGGGCCCGAGGCTCCGCACCCTCTACCCAAAGCAGGGCCTCGACGGCGATCTCTGCGAGCAGAACGCGAACAACTGCTCGGTCGTGGCGAAGCTCACGTTCGGCAAGACCACGTTCCTCTTCCCGGGGGACGCCGAGGAGGAGCAGGAGGAGCTGCTCCTCGGTGACCCCGACGTCAAGAAGCAACTGGACGCCGATGTCCTGAAGGTGCCCCACCACGGCTCCGACACGTCGAGCAGCCCGGAATTTCTCGAAGCCGTGAGCCCAACCTGGATGGTGGTCTCGGCGGGCAAGAAGGACGAGGGGACCAACAAGGGCTACAAGCACCCGCGGCTCTCCACCGTCCGGCACCTCCTGATCTTCGCCGGCGACAAGACCGGGCCGCGGCTGATCGATGCCTACGATGCGGCGAAGAAGAAATTGGGCGGGTGCAGATCTGGGGGCGGCTCTTCGTGACGGCGAAGGACGGGGCCGTGCTGATATCGACTAACGGCCGAGATATTCGGAAATATTGAGGTCCCGGGGAAACTTATTTGCTGTCTGAGACGGACGAAGGAGTAACGGTATGGACCTCAAGGCAGCTCGAACATGGCTTGTCACCGCAAGCCTCGTTATCACTGCGGCAGAATTCACCTTCTTCCTTGTCGCACCAGCGATCGGTTTTCCCTTGACGTTTGATCAAGCCATTCGGCTCCTCGAGATTGTATTTCCGGTGTTTTTGGGATATCTCGGCAGTGCGACTCACTTCGTCTTCCGATCACAGCGTCGGGCGATTGCCTTTCAAGGTGCCTCTTCCCTTTTCGGTCTGGTCGTGCGTGGCCCAATCTTCATCTTTGGTGTGGCGGTCGCAGTAGCGCTTTGGGCGTTCGGGTATTCCAATCGATTGGCTGCCGTTCCAGGCAGTGGAATGAGTGTTGATGCGCTTGCAATTGTCTTGTCGATCGCGCTTGGCCTAACGACGGTGAGCACTAACGTCGTGGTGGCTTACATCTTTCAGACTGGGGATAAGCGCCATGCATCGGGCAGGTAGCTTCCTTCTCGTATCGCTGATGTTGGTTGGGTCCGCGGGAGGAGAGGAGCGAAGCGGCTGGGAAGGAAAGCGGTTCGGTCTTGCGGTGACCGCCGACCTCGGGAATGCAAAGCTAGCGTATGAGAAGATGATGACTGGTCGCGGTGCGACCGCTCTTCTAGCCAAGCAGACCTTCCGCGAGGGGACGGCGTGTTCTTTCGATGGGGTCACAGGGTATTACTGCCGGCAAGATGATCCCAACACATACCTTCCGCCGTTTCCGGTTGCGCTTCCATACAAGTTCGCTCGTGAGACAGAAAGGGTCCCGATCTTTGGCTGGGCGCCCGTCTCGAAAGCTGTTCGTGGCGGAGAGCTAGTGAGTCAGTGGGAAAAGCTTGCCACTGTGGGCTCCGTCTTCGACTGCGAGGGAGCGACCTGTGCGACGTTAGTGCGTGGTCTTCCCAGCCCTGCAGAAAATCAGGAAGGGATCCTGGCGCTTTGTGCGGTAACGAAACTGAAGAAGGGGTTTGGACCCCCAGAACGTTGTAGAGCCGTTGCCGTCACTCAGGGGAACGAGTCCTTTATCAGTATTGTTACTGGGTTCACGTTTCGACTGGGCGTTGGGTCCACTGTGGTGTCATTTCCACCGGGGCGCCCGGACTTTCGGATTAGCATTATTCGGAAACCTATCCTCGAGGTCTCTGCTGTCGTGTCGAGAATGGCAAAGATCTTGGCGGCAGCTCCGTTGAGTCTAGCTACTGACGTCGGTCAGGAGCGAGTGATTGGCAGCGCCCAATACCGTGTATCGCCGTTCCTTCCGGGCCACCGTGAGTTAGTTACCGTGCGAGTTGACGTACGGAGCAGTGATGAAGTGGAGCCACCTTTCGTAGGCATGGAAATTGGGCTGACCTTGTACGTCAACCGACAAAATACTGATCGTCCAGGAGATTGGCATCTTCCATCGCCTCAGCAAGAGGCGCACTATCTCGGCAAGATTCGGGGCTTGTTGAGATCCCCTCTGGCGACACTTTGCGGGACGGCGGAATGGAGGGGCGAGCTTATCTTGGTCTGTGACATGCCACCCTCGACGCCGTTACCGCCGCCTCTACGCTGATGTCTTCGGCTAGACATTCTAGTTCTCAGCCGGACTGGGCAAGGGGAGCGATGAGGCTTTCGCGTCGGTCTCGCTAGAAGCTGGGGATGTTTCTGGCTTCTATTTACTCGAGGAGGCTGGCATGGTCACGCTCAAGGAAGGCAAGATCCTCGACAACTGGTCGACGATGCTCGAGCAATGCCAGGGCGAGGAGGAGGGATTCGTCCGCGCGGTCGAGGCGCAGCTTGAAGCCTTTCGAGCTCCGGGCGTCAGCTGGAGCCGGCAGACGGTCGCGCCCGGGTGGCTCAAGGGCCTCATGGGCAAGAAGCGCGACTTTCTCCTCGTGAGCCACGAGCGCTTCGACGACTACACCTTCTTCGTCAGCGCCCGCGATTACGGCACCAGCCTCGACGTTTCCTGGTATCTCGCGGGGTCGCTCAAGAACAAGCTCGTGAAGCTCGCCGAGCAGGCAACCGGCTATCTGCCCGGTTCGGCGCTCTTTAACTTGGACGTCTTCGACCAGCAGGATCTCCGGGCCTATGTCACGGTCGGCCACCACGCTGTGCGCAAGGCGGTGCAGGAGCTCGTCAAGAAGAAGAACCTCGACCTCGCGATCGACTGGAAGAGCAAAGGGATGCTCGCGGTGTCGTAGGGCTCGGGATCACCGACGCGCTCATGCTCGACGCCATCGGATGGATCATCCTCCTCGGGCTGGTCTTGGGTCCAGTGGCATACTTCGCGCTCCGCTCATACCACAACAAGGAGGACAAGGCGCGCCGGCAGGCCAAGAGCGAAGCCTACGACCAGCGCGAGCAGGACCGGCTCCGCGCCGCGCTCTTCCGCGATATCCACGGCTTCTTTCCGTCGCTCGCCGGCCGTTTCAACGACCTCGTCAGCTCCGGAGTCAGCAACAATGAGGCGGTGTTTCAGGCCATCGAGGAGACGCCCGGGGTGGTGGTCGGGACGGTCTTCGGCAGCCTCCCGGCGCTCCTCGCGGAGCCAGATCGCCGCCGGCACCTCTACACCATCGGCAAGACGGGGAGCGGGAAGACCACGCTCCTCCTGAACCTCATCAAGGTTGACCTTGACGCCGGCCGTGGGGTCGGCGTGATCGCCCCCGAGGCGGAGCTCTTCCGCGACTGGCTGCTGCCGCTGATTCCGGAGGATCGGGCTGAAGACGTCATCTACTTCGCGCCCGGGAATCCGAAGAACCCCGTCAGCTTCAACCCGCTCGTCGTCGAGGAGGGGCACGACCGGGGGCGCGCGTCGGATGAACTCATGACGGTCTTCAAGCGCGCGCTCGGCGGGGAGGAGTTCGGCGCCCGGATGACGCCGATCCTCGGCAACGCCTTCGCCTGCCTCATGGGGCGGCCCGGCGCGACGCTGTGGCACGTCAAGCGGCTCCTGGAAGACGCAGCGTTCAGGAAGACGGTGCTCGATTCTGTCGCCGACGACTACCTCCGTGATTTCTGGACCGCGACCTTTCCGCAGTACCCGAAGGGCTCGCACCTGCCCATCGTGAGCCGGCTCGATCAGTTCCTCCGGCCGCTGCAAGTGCGCCAGGCCCTCTGCCGGCCGACGTCGAGCTTCTCGATCCGGCAAGCGCTCGATGAGAAGCGGATCCTTCTCCTGGATCTCTCCGGGCTCGCCCCGGACAGCATGCTCTTGATCGGCCAGATGCTCCTCTCGAAGTTCCAGCTCGAGCTGATGCGCCGGGAGGATCTGAGGCAGGAGGAGCGGGTGCCCTTCTATCTATATGCCGACGAGTTCCAGACGTTCGCTGGCGTCGCCGAGGGCACGTGGCGGGAACTCTTCTCCCGCGGGCGGCGGTACGGCCTCGCGGTGACCCTGGCCCACCAGTACCCGTCGCAGCTGCCCGAGGGGCTGCAGAACGAGATCCTGGGGAATGTCGGCCCCATCATCGCGTTCGCGCTGAGCGCGAAAGACGCCCAGGCGGTGAGGCGGGAGCTCCTCGACCTGCCGCTCCTGCCGGTTGAAGCGAAGCCGGTGCCCGTTGAACCGCTGGTGACCCTGCGGACCGGGCAGGCGATTGGCCGGCTGGGCAGTGGGGCTTACGCGGTGAAGCTTCAGACGGCCGATCCGCTCGAGCCGCCGCCGGCGTGGCGGGGGGAGAGAGTGCGCGAGATCTCATGGGAGCGGTACGGAGTCGGGCCGCTTGGAGAAAATTCAGCAGCTGTATCGGACAGGGGCGGGAAGCGATCGTCTGACAGCAGCGACGACTTCCTGGAGTGAACCGTAGAGGTGAAGGAGAGCATCATCATCACCATCGAGTCCAGAGATCCGGCTAAGGACCCCCAAATAGCAATTGACCGGGAGCCGCCTATCAGTGTTACCATTTCGTAAATGTCACAGGGCGGAAGGCCGAGGGCCATACAACCTCTCAACTGAGGTCCTGCATGCTACGTCGCGTCCCCACCGGACTTCCGCCACTCCTCCTCGCCGCACTTGCCATCCTTTTGGCTCTCAGCTGGTTCTATGGCGTCCTTTGGCTCTATGGCGTCCTTAGAGTTGCGCTCTGGAATGTCTCACTCGTCGCTCTGATTCTCTTGTGTGCTGTAGGGCTCGTCGTCGGCATACGGCGATTTGGGAGAGTTCCTTCAGAACTTGATAGGATCGGTAGTGACCTCAGCTTGTATGGTTACGGTGTAGGCCTCTCTTTCCTCTTCGGCGCCCAAATCGGTCGGCGAGTCCTTCCCTGGGTTCCACCGGCGCGCGTGACACTGGTCATCGTCCTTTCCATTCTCGTCACGCTGTTCTTTTATCTCGTCAACCTATACTTGTCCGATCGTATAAGACACCTCGACCCACATGATCGCTACCTACGCGGACTTGACAGTTTCGACGACTTCAGAGAAGTTGTCGCCAACCCACAGGGCCGCCGATACATCATTCGCAGCTTGACGCTGGGTTTCATCCCCACGCTCGGGCTCATTATCTTTGACATCATTCCGGAATGACTCAGTGACGAGACTCGTCCTCGCTTTGGCGCTGACTCTTTCCCTCTCCATCGCCTTAGCCTACTTGGTTACCTATCTTCTCTACTTCGCCTCTCGCTTCTCGAAAAAGCAGACCCACAATTCTCCCAGCCCAACCGGGCCCACGACCATAGCCCAACTGGTTGAGGACCTGGCCCAGAATCGCCTCCTGCCAGCCAGAGCCCTCGCAAGGCTTGCCGAACTTCTGCCTAAGCACATTGAAACCCTGGCTGGGCAGCAACGAAGACCGCTCTTGGATGTCATACGCGATACCGCTCAACTCAGTGCGACTAATATCTACGATATTAAAGAACTTGCCGGCGAACAGGTCAGCCTCCCTGGGCTAGAGCAGGTGTGGGTGTTTGCGGAACACCCAGTCGACCTCGAAGAGAATTTCTACTCGACCGTCCGAAAGAACATTAGCGAGAGGTTTGTCTCTTACTATTATTTCCAGAAGGATGCGACATTCTTTCATCACTTGCGAGCCCGCCTAATCAGTGATATACAGAACGAGCAATACGTTGACGCTCGCCTACATTGCATCCTTGTTCATCCAATCCTCTTCGTGGCCTCACAGGGTTTCGGACTCTTGATCACCACTCCCATTACCCATATGAAAGGTAAAACTGTAACGAGAATTGCCGCTGATGGCAAGATTACCCAAGCCCAAGATATGGATCCTTCTCAAGTGATGGATGCCTATCTGAAACTCCGTCCCATCATCGAAGGGTTGTATCTTGAACCTCTTTCCCGGTTGGAACACGAGCCATACCCATTGAGAGAAGTCGTAGCCTACGAGGAGCCCTACTTCACGAAGCTGCAGTGATCCCCTATGGAAAACCAGCGAAGCAACACCTCTGCCTTCCGGTACTATGACGCAATAACCGCCATCTTTGTTGCGATTCTCTTAATCTCACAAACCACTGCACAGAAGATTGTTTCGCTCGGACCCTTCAATTTTAGCGCTGGCATAATATTGTTCCCTATCAGTTATATCTTTGGAGATGTTCTCACGGAGGTCTACGGCTACGCGAGATCAAGGCGTGTGATATGGCTAGGCTTTCTCTGCTCTGCACTGATGTCAGTGATCTACTGGATCGTCGGTCTCCTACCGCCCGCATCCGGATGGGAGAACCAAGACGCCTATCAAAGAATCCTGGGTATTGTGCCCAGAATCGCCTTGGGGAGTTTGGTCGCTTATTGGGCAGGGGAGTTCATGAACTCTTACGTCCTAGCTAAGATGAAGATCTTTACACAGGGGAAGTATCTCTGGACGCGAACGATTGGTTCAACCATCGTCGGCGAAGCGGTGGATACTGTGATCGTGATGTTTATTGCCTTCTACGGTGTACTACCCACGCAGCTATTGGTATCGGTCATGATAAACATCTACTGGGCAAAGGTTCTCTACGAGATCGTGGCCACACCCATGACCTACATAGTGGTTAACTTTCTAAAGCGGGCGGAGAGGGCGGACGCCTATGATGACAAGACCAATTTCAACCCATTTCGATTGCGCGCCCCGACGGCGTAGCACGTTAACGCTCTCGGAGAAGTAGAGCGCCATTCATCCCGGATGAGCAGAAGTATTGCGACGCGTGTGCGGACAAAGAAGAGGAGTGACGGTTAGCAATTTCGAGCGGGAGTGTGTTTCTGAAGTTGTTGACGACTGTCTGGTAGTCGGTCACGGGCTTCTTGTGGATAGGACCACCCCTCTTCTTCGTTCTCGCTCCACTCGTCGTAGTCCTGCCTGTACTCGCAGGCGTTGTAGAGCCAGCACCTGCGGTTGGGGAGAAAGACCTCTGCGCGGACGCTTTTGAACGACCTCGCGGCTGAGGTGCACAGCCGCGCGAAGTCGCGCTCGTCGCGCCCAGTGATCTGGAGATCTGGGACGCCGAACCGAAAGAAGCTGGCCGATACCGAAGAACCCAAACGTTGGCCGACAGGGTCAGATCTCTTTCTCCTTGCCTCCGCTCGTGGGCGCGGCGTACTCTCGCGGCTGCGCATAGGGGGCGGGGCATAAACCCACAAAACTATGAAAGGAGAAACCCTACCAACCATCACGGCCGAGCAGCGTAAGGCGTTTGCCGATCTGCTCAAGCCCAACGGCGTCGCGCGGGAACGCGCCTTGTCAGCGTACCGTGACGCCGAGTCTGAACTGCGCAGCACGCTCGTCAGTGAGGAGGCCAAGCAGTGCGGTGCGCTCGAACTCGCTCGAGAAATCTCCGATTTGGAGAAACGAAAAGCCGACCAGGAGCACACGCTCAACGCGCTCGGCTTCGACGCTGACTCCGATGACGACGACATCTCGCTGCGATATGATGCGCCCCGCGCGCTCAAGCATTCAATCGACGAGCGCGTGCGCAAACAGTTCGGTAGCGAGCGTGACATCCAGAGGAAGTACGATCAGGAAATGACAAAGGTCTTGACGGCGAGCACCGCCGAAGAAGCGGCGAGGATAGTCGAGTCGCTTCTCTAACAGCGGAAAGTAACTTATTAACGCCCCGCCCCCGACAGCGCACAAGAAGAGAACGGTGAGGATCACTCTTCGCCGTTGTGATTGTGGCGCAGGCAAGAGAGGACTCCCGTGCCTTCGTGCACTCGCCTCGCGCGAGGACTTGATGTGGACGCCGGGTGAGATCCGTCGCGCCTGCTTGGGCGAAGAAAAGGAGCGACCGGGATCGGTCACTCCTTGGGTGGGTGGGGGTCAGGCGAGTGCGTGTCGCCGTCGCGCAGGCGGGGGGATCTTGAGCTGGAAGTCGCGGATCAGCCGCAAGAGGTAGGTGCGCTGGAGCCCGAGCGCGCACGCCGCGTGAGTGCGGTTGCCGTTGTGGGCGCGGAGGGTCGTGGCGAGGAGCTGCTTCTTGAAGTCGTCGACGGCCTGGTGGTATCCGGTCACGGGTTCCTTGTAGATACGACCACCTCCCCTTCTTCGTTTCCTGCCCATTCGAGACAGTCCTCCTGATACTCGCAGTCCCGGCAGAGCCAGCAGCCGCGGTTCGGGATGAAGACGTCGCTGCGGATGCCTTTCACCACTTCCTTCCCGAGAGTGAAGAGCCGTTCGTAGTCGCGCGGCTCGCGGCCCGTCGTCTGGACTTCGATCCGGGGGACCTTGGTCTTGATAAGGTTCACGAGCCGGACTTCCTTCGGGGGCTTCCCGTAGAGCATCTGGAAGGCATAGCTGTAGACGGTGAGTTGCACGTTCTCGACGACACTCTCGAGGGCCCAGGCTTTGGCCGAACTCTTGTACTCGTCCACCGTGTCGTCGGCCTGGACGAGGTCGATGAATCCCTTGAGCGGGACGTCGAAGACTTCGCCGGTCGCCGGGTTGACGAGCGGGAGGGAGAATCGGACTTCCGAGTCTCGGATCGGTGTGGCAGGCAGATGATAGAACTGGCTGAGCAGCTCCTTGCCCTTGATGAGCAGGAGCGACTCCTCGTCTTCGTCCTCGAAGAGGACGTGCTCGCCGAGCTTCTGCGCGTACCAGTCGGCCTCGAAGACCCGGAGGACTTCGTCGAGCGGCGGGGTGCGGCCGTGCTTCCGCTCCTTGTGGAGCCAGGAGATGGCCGCATGGAGGGCGATCCCGAAGACCTGGTTCGATGAGACCGTGAGGCGCGGGAGCTTGTCCACGTACTGGAAGCGGTACTTCAACGAGCAGGTGAGGTAGAGCTGGATCGCGGAGGCCGAGATGTTGTCAGGTTCGGCCATCGCCGGCTTCCTTCTTGTCCTTGGTGAGCTGGTTGATGTACTCGGACGCGGCCTGTTTGGCGATGTCCCTGACGGCCGCCACTTGGAAGTACTTCTTCAGATGGTCTTCGGCGGCCTTGCCGGTGAGGCCCTGCGCGCCGAGGAGCCGGAAGAGGTAGCGCTTCTGGGGGTCGGTCATCTTCTCCCCGCCGTCCTTGCCAGGGTTGCCGTTTGGCTGGGTGGGCTGCGGGAGCTCCACAGCCTCTTCGGCCAGGACGGTGCCCATGAACATCGTGGTGCCGTCGGGATACTTGAGCGTCACGCGATACGTCTTCATCGGACGATCTCCTTTCTCGAGGTTGGCGATCAGTTCTGAGAGACGAGGCCGAAGAACTGGGCGAGCCGCGCGGTCGCGGCGAAGGCCGGCGCCGGCGCCATCTGGCGGATCGCCCGGGTGAAGGCGTTGTGGAGCCCCCACTGAGTCCGGGGCAGCACGTCCGTCATGTCTGGGGAGGCACCGAAGTACGTGGCCGAGACGACGGGGAACGACCGGAGGGGCAGGAGCCCGCGGGCGAAGGCGTCATGGATCATCGCCTTCGCCTCGGTGTCGGCCAGCGGTCTCTCCCGGAGTTCGGCGAGCTGGCCCTTCAGCACGAGGAGCTGATCCTGATAGCGGTCGACGGCGCGGGAGAGGTCGGCGTTCAGGTCGAATCGCACCGTGTGCTTGCGCCGCAGGGCGATCAAGTCGCCGGAGAAGGCGAGGTTGTCGCAGACGAAGACCTTGACGCCGACCGCGATCTCCAGGGCGTAGCTCTTGTCGTTCGCTGTCCGGATGCCCATCGCGGCGCAGACCTCATCGGTCTCGGCGAGGGCCAGGTCGAGGACGGCGAAGAGCCGGGCGCCCTGGCGCTGGATGGCGAACTGCTCGCGCTTGATCCTGACGTCCCGGACCGCGAGCTGGCGGTCCAGCGCCTGGATCAGATCGCCGTGGGCGATCGGCTTCCAGGTGGCGGTGGCCGCGGGAGGCGGGATTGCCATGAGGTCGGCGCGGCTGACGAGTTGGCTGTTGGCAGAGACAAGGGTTCCGTTCATGGACGTTCCTCCGATGAGTGGGTGTGAAGGGGCTGGTTGGAAACGAGACGCGCGAAAGAACTGCCTCAAGCGTAGTAACGGCGCAGAAAGCGAAAAGACGGCGAAAGTCGCCCCGAGAGGCAACTTCCCCCGTCTTTCTGTGGACATCAGGCGGGGGGTAGCGTGAAGACGCGATGCCCGCCGACCGCGAGAACGAGATCACCTTCTTCGCCGAGACCAACTACCGGAACGACCGGAAGCGCTTTGGCATCCGCCGAAAGGATCGCCGAGCTCACATGTACGTCGTCGGTCGCACCGGCATGGGCAAGTCCACGCTCCTCGAGACGCTGATCGCTTCTGACTTGGCGGCCGGCAACGGCCTCGCCTTGCTCGATCCGCACGGCGACCTAGCACGCAAGGTCAAGGACCACGTGCCTCCGGAGCGGGTCAGCGATTTCGTTGACTTCGACCCGGCTGCGACGCCAGCGGCGTACAACCCCCTGCGCGTCACCCACCCTTCCCGCCGGTATGTCGTCGTCTCAGGCCTCGTCAGCGCGTTCCGCAAGGTGTGGAACGATTCTTGGGGGCCCCGGATGGAGCACATCCTCCGTCACGCGCTTCTGACGCTCGCTGAGCTCCCCGAGAGCACGCTCCTGGATCTCCCCCGGCTCCTCACGGACCAGGTGTTCCGGCGGCCCGTGGTCGCCCGCGTGACCGATGAGCAGGTGCGCACCTTCTGGCTCACCGAGTTCGACCGCTATGCGCTGAATTTCCGAAGCGAAGCGGTCGCCCCCATCCTGAACAAGATCGGGGCGTTCCTCGCGAGCCCGGTGATCCGGAACGTCGTCGGGGCTCGCGAGGCCGGCCTCGATCTGAGGCGCGTGATGGACGAGGGCAAGGTCCTGGTTGCGAACTTATCGAAAGGCCGGCTCGGTGAGGACGCCTCGAGCTTGCTCGGCGCCCTCCTCGTCGCGGGCTTCGAGGCTGCGGCGCTCGGCCGCGTGGACGTCCCAGAGTCAGAGCGCCGGGACTTCTACCTCTACCTCGACGAGGTCCAGTGCTTTGCGACCCTGAGTCTCGCCGGAATGCTCCAGGAGACGAGAAAGTACCGGCTCGGCCTCGTCGGGGCGGTGATCATCCCCTCGCTCGACCGGCTCTCGAGGGACGTGCGCCTGGCCGAGAACCTCTTCTACGACTTCGAGCGATCGGGCGTCCAGGTGCTGATCGCCGACATGCCGACTTACAACGGCAAGGACCGCCGCGATGTCCTCGTCCGCCAGATCCGCGAGGCGATCGCCGAGGAGAACCGGAAGGACATCATCGAGCGGCTCTGGAAGGGCCGGCAGGAGCGGGTCAGGCGCGGCTCACCGCCGGGCGGGAACGTGCCCTACGGCTTCCGCCGGCAGAACAAAGGCTTCGTCGTCGCGCCCCAGGAGGTGGAGCTCGTGTTGAGCATCCTGGAGCTGGCCAGCAGTGGGAAGAGCGCCTCGGAGGTCGCGCGCCGCCTCAATGACAACCGGCTCGTTCGCCGGAACGGCAGGCCCTGGACGCCGCGCCAAGTGTCGGCCGTGCTGAGTCGTCGCGAACTGTATCGGGAGGGCATCCTGCGGTACGGGGAGGCGACCGGCCAGGACAAGGGGCTCTCCATCGTGGAGATCTCCACAAACGGGAGGCTCCGATGAAGCAGCACACGCTCTTTCTCATCGTCACGGTTCTCGCGCTTGCCGGCATGATGCTCGTGCCCGCGGCCGCCGCGGCCCAGCAGATCACCGACAAGCCCGCCATCGCCCAGGGCGACACCACCAAGGACGCCGTGAAGGTGTCCGTCCCCGAGGTGCCTGAGAAGTTCAAGCCGCTCCTCGGGAAGTGGGAGTCCGACAGCGCCAAGTTCCCCGCCACCTTCGTGGTGGAGAGGATCGACGACGCCGGCAACGCCAAGCTGCAGTACAAGCTCGGCGACCTGAACGTCCCCATGACGGGCGTGGCGTCCATCGACGCCGAGAAGAAGTTGAAGTTCAGACTCGAGGGCGGGACCATCAGCCAGATCACGTGGGATCTGGAGTACGCTACTACATTCGGGGGCATGCTGTCGGGGACCGGAAACCTCAGCGGGGCGACCTGGCAGGGGAAGTTCTACAAGGTGAAGTAGGGGCCGAGTGCGCGGCCACGGTGGGCCCGATCTCCTGCGGGGGTCGGCTCTCTCTTTCTGGAACGGGACTCGTGAAATGCGGGCTTGATGCCCGGGCAAAGAAGGGCGCCGCTTTGTAAAGCCGGGCTCGTCACTTCCGTAGATCCAACTCTCGCGCGTATCGCTTTCGCGGCTCGTTCAGTCTCGCTCCTCCTACACTATCTCGTGTAGTGTATCGCCGACGCCACAACCAGCGGTGTCAGGAAAAACGCCAGCGTATTTAGCTACTTACATGGTGCCACGACATATCGCGTACGGACCAATTCGAGTCCACCGCATACGGTGGTTTTTCGTTGACACCGAGCAAGGCGTAGCATAGATTCACTTCAAGTTAATGAGCGTTTGCTTTGAGCAGAGACCGTGCAGAGGCGTAGTGGCGCAATGCGATCGGGAGACGAGGTGACGCGAAAGAGCTTCGGCGGCCTCATCCGCAATGCTCGACAGGCGCGAAACCTTTCTCAAGCAGCCTTGGCGCGCGCGGCCAAGACGAGTGCGGCGTTCGTATGCCAGATCGAGGCTGGAGAGCGAGTTCCATCCGACCGCGTCGCGCGACGATTCGCAAACGCCCTTGGCCTTCAGTGGCAGGAAGTAGTTCGAATGGTTTATCGCTTGCGGTTTCCCGACGCGGGCCAGCTTTTCGATGGACCAGAAACTCCCAGTACCGTCTCGATCTACGAGATCCCGGCCTTTCGTGCCCTCCTGCTTCAGCTCGCCGCGTCGAATCTGGCGGAACGAGACATCGAGGCACTAGTGCGGAACTGGAATAGCGATGTAACGCTCTTGTTAGGTCTCGCTAAATCGAGGCGCCAATGACGCCGAAGGATCGGCGTCCAGTGTTCTCGACGCCGTCGCCGTTCGATCGGCTATCCCGCCCACACCAACTCATTGATGCCTGGCTTACTGAGCACCCAAGCGTTCGGCATGTGTTCGATCGACTCCAGAGTCAGATGACAGGGTGTGCGGTCTCCGAAGAGGATCTGATCCTCCTCGCGAGGAAGTGGCGTGAGACGCTTCCGCCAGGGCGCGGCGTCTTGAAATACCTGCGCGACTTCATGCAGTTGAAGCTTGAACTCGGGCCAAGCGGTCGTCCCAGCAAGAAGCTGAAGCGGCATCGGAAGAGGAAGAGTAAGCAACCACTGCTCTAAGCGGGGTTGGGGGATGCGAGACACGATTTTCATAGGGCACGCGAACCCAGATGACAACCGATTTGCCCGGTGGCTCGCATTACGTCTAGCTCGCGACGGCTACGAGGTCTGGTGCGATCTGACTGGTCTCTTGGGCGGGGAGGACGTCTGGGAAACCATCGAGCCTTTGATTCGTCAGCGGGTGGTCAAGTTTCTGTACGTGCTCTCTCGTGCCTCCAATCACCGAACTGGCGTGCTTCAAGAGTTGCAGATCGCAGCGTCGGTCTCGCAGACGGAGGGGCTCGACGATTTTGTCATTCCCCTCAAGATTGACGACCTTCCGCACAACGACACGAACATTCAGCTCGCTCGCCGGTTCACGACTCCGTTCCAACATGGCTGGGCGACCGGGTATTCGATGCTGCTCGAGAAGCTGAAGCGAGACGGCGTACCAAAGAACCCTGATTCGTCGCCCGGGGTTGTCGCACGCTGGTGGAGCGACCATCTCAGTCCTGTCGATGGGGTCGTCAATGCGCCGGAGGAATACCTGTCGAACTGGTTTCCTATCACCAAGATGCCGCACCTGATTCATCTCCATGAACTTCCGGCGCCGCCACCGGCGGGTATGCCGGCGCGCCACGTTGGAGTGTGGCACGAACCATATCTGGTCTCGTTCGCGGCCCCGCAGGATGTCGCCGGAGAACTCGGCGAAGGCCTCCCGATCCGTAGTACCCGAACGTGGCCAACGGTGACGTTTCTCGAGGAGGGGGCGCGCGGAATTCCGCGACGTCAAGCCCGCGATCTCGTCTACCGCGTGCTCCGGATCGCGTGGGAGCGGTTCGTCGAGTCGCGGGGCCTACCGGCTTACGAGATGGCGAACAAGGCCATGTGTGGGTACTTCACCATGAAGCTGGTGGGAGAGAGCCGCGTTCCTTTCAAGATTGCGGATGGTCGAAGCGGGAGCCGCCAGCTCGTCGGTCACCGCACGCGGTCGCGGAAGTTGCCCGGCGGCGAGTTCGAGCCGGTGAAGCAGCATTGGCACTTCGGCGTCGAGGCCCGTCCGCTCGTTTATCCGAGGTTCGCCTTTGCTATCCACGCTCACGTGTTGTTCTCGCATGACGGCCTCAATATCTGGCAGAGCAAGAGCGCGCTGCATCGAACACGCCGAAGTGTCTGTAGCGAGTGGTGGAATGACGACTGGCGCGACCGAGTGCTCGCGACGATGGCGTGGCTTGCATCGGGAAATTCTTCGATCTCGATCGAGGTGGGGACCGGCACACACCTTGAGATCGGCTGCGATCCAGTTCGCTTCCAGAGTCCCGTGTCCTATGTTGATCCCGATGAATCGGCTGCGCGAAAGCTAGAAATTGAGGCCGACAACGAAGAAGAGGACGAGGAAGAGGTGGACGAATGAACAGCCTGGCGCGCTTTGACGAACCCGCACTGTTCTTTGGCTGCGGCCAGGCGACAGAGGACCCGCGCGACGGGCTCACGCTGTTCGGGCCGCTTGACGAGGGCAAGCCATACGGGGTGCGAGCTGGTGTTGTCGGGTCTTCGTCGGCGATCGAACGCCTTGCGCGGTGGATTCATACCATCCAACGGCCAGTCCTCAGTGCCAAGGTCAGGCAGTGGGAGACCGAGTCGAAATGGGGCCATATCGAGGCGTGGGAACGTGCGCGGCCGGCGTTTCCAGGATTCGAGGCGACGTTTGGTATTCCATGGAGTCCGACGCCCCTTGTGACCTGCGAGGTTCCCGATGACGAACTGCGAAGCGCGTTATTTATCGATGATTCCTCGCAGCGCGTTTACAAGACAGTGGAGGTATATAGCCGACGCATCGTCAATGCGCTTCGTGAGGAGGAAGCGCGGCCCGATGTCTGGTACGTCGTCATTCCGGACGACATCTACAGATATTGCCGGCCGCAGTCTCGAATCGCGTCGGATCTTGCCATCGAAACAAAGCCACAGGCCTCTGTGGAGTACTTGAGGAGTCTCGCCGCGGAGCCGTCCCTCTTTGTCGAAGACAATGCGGCCGCGGTGCCGTACCACTACGAGAGCGACTTTCACAACCAGTTGAAGGCGCGCCTTCTCGTGCATCAGGTGCCGACCCAGATCATTCGTGAACGGACGATTGCCCCGACTGAGGTCGTGTCGACCAGGCTCGCAACGAGCCTCGTAAAGCAGGCCCCAGAGATCGCGTGGACTCTATCGACAGCGACCTTCTACAAGACGGGCGGTCGCCCCTGGAAGATCGCCGGAATTCGTGAGGGAGTCTGCTACATCGGGCTCGTCTTCAAGCGTGACCACACCAGCGCTAATCCCAGGTCAGCGTGCTGCGCGGCTCAGATGTTTCTGGACTCGGGTGATGGCCTCGTGTTCAAGGGCGACGTCGGCCCGTGGTACGCGCCGGATAGCGACGAATTCCATCTCGATCGGCGCAGTGCCAAAGAACTGGTGACACTGGCAATCGACTCATACAAGGGCAAGCACGACGGGAAACCGCCTCGAGAGCTGTTTCTCCATGGCAAAGTCCGCTTTGGTGAGGAGGAATGGGCCGGTTTCCGTGAGGGGGCAGGGAGCGAGACGAACCTCGTGGGCGTGCGAATTCACGACTCCCGGGAGGTTAAGCTCTATCGTCAAGCGCAGCATCCTGTGCTGCGCGGCTTGGCGTACATCCGCGACGAGCGGACGGCGTATCTTTGGACCCGGGGCTATGTGCCGAGGCTCCGGACGTATCCGGGCCGTGAAGTTCCGAATCCGCTTCTGATCGATGTTTGCCGAGGCAATGTGCCGATCGAGGTCGTGTTGCGGGATGTGCTCGCGCTCACGAAGGTCAACTACAACTCGTGCATCTTTGCCGACGGTGTGCCGGTGACGCTTCGATTCGCGAACGAGGTCGGCGAGATCCTTACCGCCGGGCCTCCTGGGCCGATTCCGCCACTGCCGTTCAAGTACTACATATGAGAGGGGAGAGGAAGCGATAAAGTCACCGTGTATCCCCGAATAGGCGAAGAGGGCTATTGCCACCCGGCGCTAAAGGTCACAGAATAAGGACACTATAGAGGATATGCCGAACGACTATTCCCGGCTCGAACACCTCAAGATGATCCAAGCAGCCATTGGTCGGATGGCGCAGAACTCGTTCGTTCTGAAAGGGTGGTCGGTCACGTTGATTACTGGGATGATTGTATTGGCGATTGATAAGGGGAAAGCCTTCGCGTGGCTGGCACTATTCCCGGCGGTGGTGTTTTGGGGACTCGACGCCTATTACCTTCGCCAGGAACGCCTGTTCCGGGCGCTGCACGATTCCGTGTGTAAAGACAACGGAAAACTCTCGCCGTTTTCGCTTTCGACGGCAGCCCACGACGAGTCAGTGTCGCCTTGGTGGAAAACGCTCTGGGCACCCACAGTACTGTCGCTCCACGGTATGGTTGCGGCCGTGGTGGTCATTGTCTTATATGTCATGACGCGGAAGTAGGAGGAGAACGGATATGGCACGTAGAGCATTCTTTAGTTTCCGCTACGAGCGCGACATCTGGTGGGCAAGCCAGATTCGAAACAGCTGGGTGGCCAAGGACCGTGAGTCCGCTGGTTTTTGGGATGCCGCCTCGTGGGAAGAAGTTAGGAGGCGCGGAGAGGACGCGATAAAGCGGTGGATCGATAAGCAGCTCGACGGCACATCGGTAAGCGTGGTCCTTGTAGGGGCGGAAACGAACAGCCGCAAGTATGTGGACTACGAAATTGAGCAGAGCAGAAAGATCGGGAACGGGTTGCTCGCGATTTACCATTCACAACATGAAGGACCAAGACGGGCGCACAGATGCTAAGGGGCAAAATCCATTCGATTACTGGCGGGCTACAATTGATGGCCGGGAAGTCTATTTCAATCGCCTTTACTTGACGTACGACTGGGTCAATGACGATGGATACAAGAATCTGGGTACGTGGATTGAGCAGGCAGCTAAGAATGCGGCGAGATAGCATCACAAATCGATAACGAGGGTCGTTCGTATGGCCGCACGCGTCTTTTTTAGTTTTCATTACGAGGATGTCAAAACATTTCGCGCAAATGTCGTTCGGAATCATGCGATTACCAAAGAGAGAGGTGAGGCAGGATTTTTCGACGCGTCGATTTGGGAAGACGCGAAGAGACATGGCGATGATGCTGTGAAGCGACTCGTTAATTCAAACCTTGAAAACACGTCGGTGACGTGTACGTTAATCGGATCGGAAACTTGGGGAAGGCGATGGGTGCGATACGAAATCTTGAAAAGCTACGATCGTGGGAATCCTCTTCTGGGAGTCCACATCAACTCTATCCCGGACAAAAATAGACAGACGTTTGTTCTGGGAAAGAATCCTTTCGATTATCTCGGCTTTGTAGTCAGTGATGACGGAAGAAAGCACACGTACTACGAGCACGACGGAAACCAATGGAGAATCTATCAGGATCTACCCCCTAAGGCGACCTCATATGATCGGCAGCACTGGGGTAATGGTTTCAAGTTGTCAAAGTGGGTTCCCTGTTATGACTGGATCGGTGGCGACGGATACAAGAATTTCCCCACTTGGATAGACAGTGCGAAATAACTCTGGCCTCGGAGCTGACGTTGGTCATTAGTCCGGCCCCCGCAAAATCCCCAACCCGACGAATGAAGGTTGTCCAAAGAGGCAACTTTTTTCATTGGAGGAGCTCGCGCGCGAGTTTGAGCCTTCGGCCCAGGCGATCCGGAACTGTGTGAAGCAAGCGGCGCTCGATGGCGGCCAGCGCACGGACGGCCTCACGACGGAGGAGCGTGAGGAGGTCCGGCGGCTCCGCCGGGAGAACCGGCAGCTGCGCGAAGAGCGGGCGATTCTCTCAAAAGCCGCGGCCTGGTTTGCGCGCGAGACCACCTCGATCCCGTCCAAGGATTCGAGTTCGTGACCGCCCACCAGACCGTCCATCGCGTGGCCACCCTGTGCCGGGTCCTGGGCGTCTCCCCCAGCGGGTACTATGCGTGGCGCACGCGGCCCATGGCGGCGCGGATGCGCGCCGATGTGGAGGTCACGGCGTACATCGCGACGAGATTCATAGCACGTCACAGGGCACCTACGGGGCGCCGCGGGTGCATGCGGAACTCGCCGCCCTGGGGATCCATGTCGGCCGCAAGCGGGTGGCCCGGCTCATGCGGGCCCTCGGCGGGTGTCAAGGCCGACGTCAGTCGGCGCAAGCGGCCCCGCACCACGCTCCGGGACCAGGCGCACCGGCCGGCGCCGGATCTCGTGGCCCGCGACTTCGCGGCGCCCGGCCCGACCGGCTGTGGGTGGCGGACATCACGTACATCCCAACCTCGGCCGGGTTTCTGTACCTCGCCGTCGTGGTCGACGCGTGGAGTCGGCGCGTGATCGGCTGGGCGATGGAAGCGCATCTGCGCACCGCGCTCGTCCTGGCGGCTCTGGACCTGGCCGTCGAGCAACGCCGGCCGGCCGACGTCATCCATCACTCGGACCAGGGCTGCCAATACACCTCGATTGCCTTCGGGCTCCGCTGTCGCGCGGCCGGCGGCAATCGAGGTGTATTGGCAGTGGGCGATGCCTACGACAACGCCCTCTGCGAAAGCTTCTTCGCGACGCTCGAGTGCAAGTTGCTCGATCGCCAGCGCTTCCCGACGCAGGCCGCGGCCCGCGTCGCCGTCTTCGACTTCATCGAGGGCTGGTACAACCCGCGCCGCCGGCATTCCGCCCTCGACTATCTCTCGCCCATGGCGTATGAGAAGCGAGAGCTATCCTCGATATGATCGCGAAAGCGGTGAACCCTCCACCGAACCGGGGCAACTCCAGGGGGCGCGTTTGGCATGCGGCCTGCGCGATCTTTTGGCTTCTTGGCGGTGGTTTCCTCGTTGGGCTGGCGGTCGGCTATGCATCGCATCTTGCCCTGGATCTGTTCAGCCCGCGCGGGCCGCCCTTACTGGTATGACAATGACGGCCAGCACCTCTGCACAAGGAGAATGAAAATGGCGCGTAACCCGAACACGACAACGAGCGGTGGAGCGTTTAGTGAGGCGACCATCGAGGCAGTTTGGGCGAAGGGAACTCCTGAGCCAAACTATCCGGGTTTTCGCAAGGACAAATGCGGCGCGAGTATGCAGAGGACCAAGTACGGCAAGACGGAACAATGGGGCTGGGAGATCGACCACATCAAGCCCGTTTCCCAAGGCGAGACGGACGATCTGAGCAATCTTCAGCCGCTCCAGTGGGAAAATAACCGGCACAAGGGAGACGACTACCCGAACTGGACCTGCAAGGTCCGGAGTTGAGGACGGAAAAGTGCGAGGACCCTGCCAAGGGAAGAGGGCTGGCGGGAGTTGTCACGCGTCGGTCGAGAACGACGGGGATACAACGTTCGTCGGCCAACGTCTGGACTCCCACGGCGAACGGCGCAGGGCGATTTGCCAAAGTCATCAGGATTGCTCAAAATATAAGAAAATGATGATGCTATCTCTGCCCTCCCCGATGTCTCCCCGATCACGTTCTCTGTTCGGTCTCACCGCGGTTATCGTCGCTGGGTTCCTCGCCCTCGGCGTGATTCTGTTTACTCCGGCACCAGCACCAGCCGATCCGGCGATTGCCTGGACGCCGGCTGTCGTGACCAAGACTCTCTCGCCAGGCGAAACCCAGACGATATCGGCTTCTTTTGTTCCTTCTGAAGACGTCAGGGACGCCGTGGTTCGCGTCGTTCCTGCACTCGAGCCCTTTATCAAGGTAACCCCATCAGCCTTCGGAAGCATCCGCAAAGGGCAGTCAGTGCGTCTAGAAGTAACGATTTCGATTCCGTCGAACTCGTTACCCGGCAACGTCGACGGAACCGTCCAGCTTCGGAGCGGATTGGGGGGAAATGCGAAGGCGTTCGCGAGGCCGTTACCTATATCGTTTGCGGTGCACTGGGCAGAGTATGGCAATAGTCAACTCGGCTACTCATTCGCTTACCCACCGGCACTGACCGTTGCGCCTTCTGTCGACACATCGAGCACGGAGGTCGGCTTCTACACGGACCCCGGAATTCTTGGGGGAAACGAACCTCTCTTCACGATTCACGTCGATTTCCTCGATCCCGGTGCATCGGTTCTAGATTTCCTCCACGCACGCGGCGTCACTGACGACGTCATTTCGTCAGTCGTGGTTGACGGATGGAACTATTTGCGTTGGACAGAGTCGGCTGGCGAGGGATTCCTTGTTACCGCATACAGCGCGCTGATCGGCAGCGATAAGGTTCTAACGATCAGTTCAGCTTCGACTAGTTTCGCCCAAACGCTTCAGTTCAGCGAGATTCTTAGCTCGCTGCTGTCGCAATAGGGAGAGGCTGGCATTGATAAGGCGCCTCGCGTTTCTCGCGTTGGTCTTTGGTCTCGTCGCAATGAGCGTTTTGGGCGTTAGTGCCGGCCCTCAATTCCTCACATCTCCGTTCGTTGACGATGGCGTTGTAATCCAGCAGGGATGGAAGTACGTGAGTGATGACGGCATCTTCAACTGCGTCAAGCCGTTTCTTGACGTGGCTGGTAACTCTCATGATCCCGAGGGATGGCGCTGCCATCGCGGGATTGACTATATAAATGGCACCGTCGACGAACTGCATTCATGGTCATCCTTTAATGTCGTGGCGGCTGGTGATGGGTACGCTGTCGGGAGCTGGTCGGAGCACTATGGCTATTTTGTTTATGTCGGACACTCGGAACGTGATGATTTAGGGCGCCGGTTCTTCACCCTCTATGCCCATCTCTTGTCTGGAACGGCCACGGTTCCGATGAGATCGCGAAGTGACTTAGCGCGGGACATCTCGCTCGATGACTTTTCGGCGTGGGGGTGGGTTGGCCGCGGCGAGAAGCTCGGGGAGGCGGGAGACTCCGGAAGCCCGGGCCGGCTGCACCTTCACTTTGAGGTCCAGCGCGGTGGTTATCCTCTAAATAAGGTCGACCCGTACGATATCTACTCGACAAGGGATGCGTACGTTGACGCGAGTTGCGGGCCGAATTTCTTGTGGACCCAATGTCCGCCCGTCGCAGCGACGATCACGCCGCCGCCACTTCCCTCCGCTCAGGTGACGATCGGGCCTACCACGCTGAACTTCGGCGACGTTCTCATCGGAAGCTGCAGCACAGCTCAGTTCGCGATCCAGCACGTGCTCGGGACCGCTCCGGCGTCCAGATCGGAGAGTGCCAGCCCCAATCCCCCGTACAGCATCACCTCGGGCAGCGAGTTCACGGCCGCCGAGGGCGCGGCCCCACTGGTGACGGTGCAGTTCTGCCCGAGCGTTGCCGGGGTAGTTCTCGGCACCGCAACGGTCGCAAGCAGTGCCACCTTCACAAACACCAATACCGTCAGCTTGTCAGGGACCGGCCTGCCAGCTGCTAATGAAGTTGCCCTTCTCGATACACTGCGGGGCACGAGTCCGAACACTACGTTTTGCTGTGTCGGAGAGACCCTTGGCGTGGCAGGAACGTCTTTCACCCAAACATCCTTGGCGGGGCCTCTGTTCACGCTGTCTCAGCCGACGACGATCACGGAAATAGGTGCGTTCCTCACTCTAGGTTTCATCCCCGGTCAAGGCGTTTGGGCTGACCCGAATCCTGCGGCGATTATCGAAGTGCGACCTGCGCTGTCCGATCTCCTCGGGAGAAAGTACCCCGACCCCACTGTTGTGCTCGGACGGTACACCCTCTCGCATGACGGCGCTGCTAATACCGTAAGTTTCGAATCCGCTAGGCCGATTCTCGCTCTGCCAGCAGGCGAGTATTTTGCCGTGTTCGGCACCCAGGACAGCACAAAGCAGGGGTTGTTGGCAGGCATCATCTCTGACGGGCAGACCGCACTTTTCTTTGGGAGTGTGACTCGGGGCTGGGTGCCGGACCTGGGGCCAGGAGCCAACCCGCGCGTCGAGATGGGCGTGAGAATCAAGGGCATACCACAGTAGATCAGGCACGAATTGCCTTGGCTGCTGCCATTGTTAGGAGATAGTGGAGTATGCGGTCAGGACATCTGGACTTGACGCCTGCGGGTGCCCCTCACCGTCCACATCACTCTGTGTCGCTCGTTGAATGACCGCCGGATACTGACCTTGAGGCGTTCCCGATGATCGGCACCTACCGGAAGCCATTCTATGGCCAGAGGGGGGGGCCGCTGGACTAATATTGAAGCCATTTTCATGGGGGGTGGATTGTCCGTAACTCCTCGCGTTTCCCCGTCTGGTCGTTGACCCCGCCGCTGTCGCATCGTTGCGCCATCTCCAGGAGGTGCAGCGATGGACGATCCGATCCGGCGGCTTCGCGCCGAGGCCCGGCAGCTCACGCACGGTAAGGTTCCGACGGCGATCCGGTATCCCGCGCCCTTCCGCGCGGCGGCGCTGGCCCTGGCCAGGCCCGAGTGTCGGCGGCCCGGGCCTCGTCAGGCTGCATGGAGCAACTGCCCCTCGCGCACAACGGTGGCGGGCAGCGAGGCCCGCAGCGGCAGACGCGCGTCGAAGGCCGCGCGCGTCCACACAAGCACGTCGGCGGCCACGCCAAGGTCCCACAGCGCCGCGTACGCGGGCGCCCCCCGCCGGAGCGCAGGGGGAGCGTCGTCGGGCACGACGACCATGAGGTCGTAATCGCTGTCGTAACCAGCCTGACCGCGCGCGCGCGAGCCGAAGAGGTAGATGCGCTCGGGCCGGTAGGTCGCGATGAGCCGGCGCACGATCTCGGCCAGCACCGGGTCGTCGATCGGTGTCGTATCGGCCCGGGCGCCTGCGCGTGCTTCTGCCATGGGACCTTCCGGGCCCATGCTATCAGGTCCGGCCGCGCGGGCTGCCCGGATATGTCGTCTGTTCCGGCTCGGCCTCGAGCCCTTTTCGCTTCCGCACCTGCTTCGCACCAGCCCAGTCCGGGGGGGACAACTGGCCGCCACTTGGCGCGATGTGTGTGCCTGTGTCCCGCACCTTCTGCTACACGCGTGACACGTGCGAGGTCCTCACCGTATGGCTGTTCACAGCGCAAAAATCTTGACGGCTTCGCTTTTGCCCTTGACCGTCGTGGCAGGGAGTTCTCGCGACGGGAGTGGACCGGTTATTCGATCCCTGGTCGCGGCGCTGATGATGATGTCCGTGCCGAATTCCTTGTTGAGGTCCTGGAGACGCGACGACAGGTTGACCGTATCCCCGATCAGGGCATACGACAGGCGGTCGGGACTGCCTATATTCGCGGCCAGGACGAGCCCCGTGTGGATGCCGATTCCGTGGGCAAGGGCCCTGTATCCATGTCGTTCGAGATCCTGATTGACGGTATGGAGCCTTTTCCTCATCTCCAATGCCGCCCGCACCGCCATCAGCGGATGGTCCTTGCTGAAAATCGGGGCACCGAATACGGCCTCGATCTCGTCCCCGATATACTGGAGCACGAGGCCATGGTGCTGCCTGATCGACTCCTCCATCTCCTTGAAGTACCCGTTGATGATCCTCACGACCTCTCTTGGGGGCGTCGTTTCCACCATCGGGGTGAAGTTCCGAAGATCCGCGAAAAGCACCGTCACCTCTTTGAGTTCCCCATCCAGGGACACGTTTCCTGCGAGTATTTCGTCCCGGATCTCTTTGGTGACATATTTGCCGAAGGTCTCCTTGACAAAATCGCGTTCCTTGAGCCCCTCGGTCATTTCATTGATCACGTCGCCTGTGTAGCCGATCTCGTCATTGGAGGTGACCCGCACCTTGTTTTCGAAGTGACCGTTGCGGACGTTACGCAATACATGGATCATTGCCTGCAGGGGTCTCGTGAGGTTGCTGCTCACGAGAAAGGTCAGCCACACGCCCACGGCCATGAAGATCATCGCCTGGCTCAGCATGCTCGACTGCAATCGCTCGAGGAGTTGAGCGGGCTCGAGATCGGTCTTGTAGGTGTCCCACATGCTGCCGAGCATGGTGAAAAATGGGATCAGGTTGCAGGCGAACAACAAGGCAACGAGCCTCGTCCGGATGCGAATCTTCAGTGTTCGGGGCGTCATATAGAGCCCCCCGTTCGGGAACACGTATGGCACGAGTCTCTTCTGAAGGACGAATTCGAGAACGAAGAATGCGACGGTCGTCGTGATCAAGCCGGTGTAAAAGCTCCTGAGAAATGCACGCTGGATGATTGTTGGTCCGGCACCGAATGACCAAAAGATCGCAGCGTACAGGATCGCGGCCGTGAGCCAGAGGGCAAAGTCCAGGGCGATCAGGAAGAAGGGCTCGTTCAACAAGCGTTGACGTGCCTCGATGGCCTCCTGTTCCTCTACGGACTCCTTGAAGAATCGGTTGTTCAGGTAACGTCGAATGGGTCTTTCGTACAATATGTTTCCCACTATGGGAAGGATGAAGGAGAGAGGGACGAAAATGAGGTTGATGCGGTGGGCGAGGCGTGCGAACTCTGGTGGTGTCGGGGAGCCTGGTCCATAGGTCAGAAAAAGGACAACAGACACACCAATGATATTGGCGATGAAGTTTGAAAAGAGCATGGCGTTCTTGAGGCGAATCAGGTTGAATTTCTCCCTGTTCATGACCTTGACTCCCTTTCCTGATTGCCCCGGGGGATGTCCCGGTCCCCGACACCGGGACCAAGGAGCCGCCGACAATGGGGAAGAGAGCAGAGCGAGCCGAGCGAACGCAAGCGAAGAATGCGGCCACTCCCGCTCAGCGGCCGGCCTGGCTCGAGGAGACGATCGTCCTCGCCTATCCGGTGGGCGCACTCCCGGCCAAATGCATGATTTCGTTGCCCGGCGAGGATCCGGTGACGACCCCCGCCAAAAAGCTTGAGAAGCCGGCCGGTCCGCGGGCAAACTCGAAGATCATCATCCGGAGGCGGGAGAGGGCGGAGTGACGGGGACGTGGGGGCGCGTGTGGTGCCTGTGGCTCGGGGGCGTCCTGGCGCTGCTGTCGGCGGCGACCGCGGCGCCAGAGCCCGCCACCGCGCGTCCCGAGACCCCGAGCACGATCGCCGTTCACGTCCGGGGCGCGCGCAGCAGCCGGGGCGAGCTCGTCGTGGTGCTCTACGGCGCCAATCCGGACGATTTCCTGAAGAAGGGCCGCCGGCTCGCCCGCGAGCGAGTGCCGGCGCGCACCGAGGCGGTCACCGTCCGTCTCGCGGCGCCGGGGCCGGGGCTGTACGCGGTGGCGGTCTACCACGACGAGAACGGCAACCGGAAGTTCGATCGGAGGTGGTTCGGTCTGCCCGTCGAGGGATTCGGCGTCTCGAACAACCCGAAGGTCACGCTGCGCGCCCCCAGCCACGCCGAGGCGGCCTTCCCGGTCGGCCGCGGCCTCGCGGTCGTCGAGATCAGCCTCCGATACTGACGTGACGCCGCGCCGGGAAATCGCGGTAAACTATTGGGCCGTTCGAAAATGGACCAGTCAATTCGCGCGACTCGGGGAAGGTGGGAGGGTGGGGCCGATCCGCTCGCCGGACCGCCGCTCGACCGGGAGGCTCGCCATCGGGAGGGTATGCGGCTGCTGACGACGTTCGCCCGCGCCTATCCGACGCAGACCACGATGGCGCTGCTGGCCCTGCTGGTCGGCGCGCTCGTCGAAGGCGTCGGGCTCTCCGCGCTGCTCCCGCTGCTGACGGTCGCCGTCGGCGGCGGGTCCTCGGAGATCGCCGCCGGCGGGCTCGGCAAGGCCGTCACCGGCGCGCTCGGTCTGCTCGGTGTCGGCGCCACCCCGGGCGCCCTCGTGAGCCTGATCGTCGTCGCGGCCGCGGTGAAGAGCGCGCTGATGCTGCTCGCGAACCGGCACGTCGGCTACGCCGTCGCCCGCGTCGCGACCGACCTGCGCCTCGCGCTGATCCGCGCCCTGCTGGGCGCCCGGTGGGAGTACTACGCGGGCCAGCCCGCGGGCGCGATCGCCAACGCGGTCGCGACCGAGGCGTCCCGCGCGTCGTCGGCCTACCTGCACGCGATGACCATGGTCGCCCTGCTCGTCCAGGCCCTGGTGTACGCGACGGTGGCCGTGCTGGTCTCCTGGCCGGCGGCGCTGGCGGCGCTCGGCGTCGGGCTGGCGTTCTTCTACTCGCTCAACCGCCTGGTCCGCGTCGCCCGGCGCGCCGGCCGCCGTCAGACGACGCTCCTGCGCTCCCTGCTCTTCCACCTCGCGGACATCCTGCAGGCCGTCAAGCCCCTGAAGGCGATGGCGCGCGAGGACGTCGGGGTGGCGCTGCTGCAAACCCAGACGGTCACGCTCAACCACGCGCTCAGGCGCGAGGTCTTCAGCCGGGAGGCGTTGCGCGCCTTCCAGGAGTCCGCCATCGCCGTCGTGATCGCCGCCGGTCTCTGGGTCGCGCTCACGCACTGGCGCCTGCCGCTGCCCACCGTGATGGTCCTGACCCTCATCCTCGCGCGCATCCTCGGCCAGCTCGGCAAGGTCCAGCAGCGCTACCAGCAGATGGTCGCGGGCGAGAGCGCCTTCTGGGCGCTCCAGCGCACCCTCGCCGCGGCCGAGGAGGCTCGCGAGCCCGAGCTCGGCACCGCCGGCCCCCGCCTCGAGCGGGCGCTCCGCCTGGAAGGGGTCGGCTTCTCGTACGGGAACGGCTGGGTCCTCCGCGACATCAGCCTCGCCGTCCCCGCCGGCCTCTTCACGACCGTGGTGGGGCCGTCCGGCGCCGGCAAGACGACGCTGGTGGACCTGGTCACGGGGCTGCTCCGGCCGCAGCAGGGCGAGATCTGGATCGACGATCTTCCGCTGGCGCGGGTCGATCGCCGGCGCTGGCGGCGGATGATCGGCTACGTCCCGCAGGACACCCTGCTCCTGCACGACACGATCCTCAGCAACGTGACGCTCGGCGAGCCCGCTCTGGCCGAGCGCGACGCCGAGCGCGCGCTCCGGGCCGCCGGCGCGTGGGGCTTCGTGACGGCGACGCCCGACGGCATGCACACCGTCATCGGCGAGCACGGGGCGAAGCTCTCCGGCGGCGAGCGGCAGCGCCTCGCCATCGCCCGGGCGCTCGTGCACGGGCCGAGGCTCCTGATCCTCGACGAGGCGACCAGCGCCCTCGACGCCGAGAGCGAGGCGGAGATCTGCGCCTCCCTGCGCGCCCTCCGCGGCCGCCTGACGATTCTCGCGATCTCGCACCGACCGGCGCTGGTGGCGGCCGCCGACCGGGTCTACCGCCTGGAGGAAGGCGCGATCCTCCGTCTCGACGAGGGGGACGAGTGTCTCTCCGGTTCGGGGGGCGCCGCGGCCTGGCGCAGCGATCTCAACGAAGCCAAGGGGGACTAGCGGGACGCGACCGATGGACACCAGACCGACGCCAACTCACAATCGTCTGCCCTTTCGCGCCGGCGACTTCTCCTGCCTCGCCGAGGCCCTCGACTACGCGGCCACGGGCGACACCGGGTGCAATTTCTACGACGGCCGGGGCGGGCTCTCCGGCGTGCTCACCTACGCCGCCCTCCGGGAGGACGCCCAGCGCCTCGCGCGCAGGCTCGCCGGGCTCGGCCTGGCCCGCGGCGCGCGCGTCGCCCTCGTCGCCGACACCGATCCCGACTTCATCCGGCTCTTCTTCGCCTGCCAGTACGCGGGACTGGCGCCGGTCACGCTGCCGGCGTCCATCCACCTCAGCAGCCAGCGGGCCTACGTGAGGCAGCTGCGCCGCCTGCTCACCAGCTCCCGGGCCGAGGTCGCGATCGCGCCGACCGCCTTCACGCCGCTCCTCACCGAGGCCGCCGAGTCGCTCCCGCTCCGCTTCCTGGGCACCGCCGGGGAGCTCGCCGGGCGGGTCGAGGAGCGCCCCGCGCCGCCTCCCCTCCGGGCGGAGGAGGTCGCCTACATCCAGTACACGTCGGGCACCACGCGCGCCGTGCGCGGCGTCGTGGTGACTCAGCGCGCCCTGATGAGCAACCTCTTCGCGATCCTCCGCCACGGGCTCGACGTGCGGCCCGGCGACCGCGCCGTCTCGTGGCTGCCGTTCTACCACGACATGGGCTTCGTCGGGTTCGTGCTGTCCCCGATGGCCTCGCAGGTCTCGGTGGACTATCTGGGCACGGCCGAGTTCGCCAAGCGGCCGCAGCAGTGGCTCCGCCTCATGAGCCGGACGCAGGCCACCATCTCGTTCGGCCCCTCCTTCGGCTACGAGCTGTGCACGCGGCGTCTGCGGCCGGCCGACGCGGCGCAGCTCGACCTCCGCGCGTGGCGGGTGGCCGGGGTGGGCGCGGAGATGATCCGCCCGGGGCTCCTCGAGCGCTTCGCCGACCTGCTGGCGCCGAGCGGCTTCAGCCGCCGGGCGTTCGTCGCCTGCTACGGCATGGCCGAGTGCTCGCTCGCGGTCAGCTTCGCCCCGCTGGGGGCGGGGATCAAGGTCGAGCGGGTGGACCGCCACCACCTGGCCGAGGCCAGCGTCGCGCTGCCGGTCGACGACCTGCCGGACGGAGACGACTCGCGCGTCACCACGTTCGTCAACTGCGGCGTCCCGCTGCCGGACCACGAGGTCGAGGTGCGGGACGACGCCGGGCGGCCCCTGCCCGACCGCTGGTGCGGCACCATCTTCGTGCGCGGGCCGAGCGTCATGTCCGGCTACTTCGAGGACCCGGAGGCGACGCGGGAGGTGCTCGCGCCCGACGGATGGCTGGACACCGGGGACCTCGGCTACCGCATCGACGGAAGCATCGTCATCACGGGCCGCAAGAAGGACCTGCTCATCATCAAGGGCCGCAACATCTGGCCGCAGGATCTCGAGGCGATCGCCGAGCAGCAGCCGGAGGTGCGGACCGGCGCGGCGGCGGCCTTCTCCGTGCTCAGCCCGCTCGGGGAGGAGCTGGCGGTGATGGCCGTCCAGTGCCGCGAGTCGGACCCGGAGAAGCGGGCGGCGCTCGTCCGGCGGCTCCAGAGCCTCATCCTCGAGGAGTTCGGGATCCACTGCCTCGTCGAGCTCCCGTCGTCCCGCGCGCTGCCCCGGACCTCCTCCGGGAAGCTCTCGCGGGCGGGGGCCCGGGCGCAGTTCCTCAAGAGTCACGACCTCGGCGCCCCGGCCTCATGGCAGACGTCGTCGCCCTGACGGGCGCCACCGGCTTCGTCGGCGGCGTCGTCGCGGCGCGGCTCGTCTCGGCGGGATGGCGGGTCCGGGCGCTCGTCCGGCCCGCCTCGGACGACCGCCGGCTCACCGCCCGGGTCGAGCGCGTGCCCGGATCGCTCGAGGACCCCGCGAGCCTGGGCCGCCTGGTCCGGGGCGTGCGGGCCGTCGTCCATTGCGCCGGGCTCGTCCGCGGCGTCTCGCGGGCCGACTTCGAGCGGGTGAACGTCGACGGCGTCGTCCGGCTCGCGCGCGCGGCGGCCCGCGAGGTGCCCGCCCCCCGCGTGATCCTCGTCTCGTCGGCCGCCGCCCGGCAGCCCGCGCTCTCCGACTACGCGGCCAGCAAGCTGGCGGGCGAGCGCGCGCTCGCGGCCGGCGCGGCGGAGTGGACGGTCCTGCGGCCTCCGGCCCTCTACGGCCCGGGCGACCGGGAGCTGCTCCCCCTCCTGCAATGGATGCGGCGCGGCGTCGGTCTCGTGCTGGGCCCGCCCTCGGCCCGGTTCTCCCTGCTGTACGTCGAGGACCTGGCGGACGCGCTCGTGCGGCTGGTCCAGACCGACGGGCTCGCGAGCGCCGCCTTCGAGCTGCACGACGGCCGCCCGGCCGGCTACGCCTGGGACGACGTGCTGGCCGCCGTCGGCCGCCTGCGCGGCCGGGCCGTGCGTCGCGTCGCGGTCCCGGGCTCGGCGCTCCGGCTCCTGGCCCACGCCAACGTGCTCCTGGCGGGCGCCCGGGGACGGGCCCCGATGCTGACGCCGGGCAAGGTGCGCGAGCTCCAGCACCCCGACTGGGTGTGCGACAACGCGGCGCTCTCGGCGGCGACCGGATGGACGCCGAGGATCGGGCTCGACGCGGGGCTCTCGCGCACGCTGGGCCTGCCGGCGGACGGGCGGTGAGGCGTGGCGACGTACGAGGACGTGCTGGCGCAGACGTGTGAGGTCCTGGCGCGGTTCGCGAAGGGGCAGCCGCTCACCGAGGGCACCCGGCTCCTCGCCGACCTCGGCCTGGACTCGGTGCAGGCGATGGAGATCCTGCTGGAGGCGGAGGAACGGTTCGACATCTCGATCCCCTTGAACGTCCTGCCCTCGGTCCGCACGGTGGGGGACCTCGCCCGGCGCGTGCAGCAGCTCGTGGACCGCGCCTGATGTCGCTCTTCGACCGGTTCCAGCAGCTCGCGGCGGCCCGGCAGACCTTGCTCGGGGACGGCGCCGTGCCGTTCGGGGTGGTCGTCGAGAAGGTCCTCTCGGCGACCGAGGCGATCGTGGACGGACGCCCGACGATCCTGGCCGGCACCAACAACTATCTCGGGCTCACCTTCGACCCGGCCTGCCTCGAGGCCGCGCGCGGCGCCCTCCTCGAGCAGGGCACCGGGACCACCGGATCGCGCATGGCGAACGGCACCTTCGCCGGGCACGCCGCGCTCGAGCAGGAGCTGTCCGACTTCTTCGGCCGCCGCTCCACGATCGTCTTCTCGGCCGGATACCTCGCCAACCTCGGCATCCTGTCGACGGTGCCGGGTCCGGACGACGTCGTGCTGATCGACGCCGACTGTCACGCCAGCATCTACGACGGGTGCCGGCTCGGCTCGGCGGAGGTCGTCCGGTTCCGGCACAACAGCGTGAGCGACCTCGACAAGCGCCTGCGCCGCCTCGGCGCCCGCAGCCGGCGCGCGATGATCGTCGTCGAGGGCCTCTACAGCATGCTCGGCGACCGCGCGCCGCTGGCCGAGATCGCCGCGCTCACGCGCCACCACGGCGCCTCCCTGCTCGTCGACGAGGCCCACTCGCTCGGCGTCCTGGGCGAGCAGGGCCGGGGCCTCGCCGAGGAGGCGGGGGTCGAGGACGCCGTCGACTTCGTCGTCGGGACGTTCAGCAAGAGTCTCGGAACGATCGGCGGCTTCTGCGCGAGCGACCATCCCGAGCTCGAGCTGGTGCGGTACGCGTGCCGCCCCTACGTGTTCACGGCCTCCCCGTCGCCGTCCGTCGTCGCCTCGGCCCGGGCGGCGCTGGTCGCCCTGCGGGCCGGTGCGGGCCTCCGCCGCCGGCTCTGGGACAACGCGCACCATCTCTACGGTCGGCTGCGCGACCTGGGCCTGGCGCTCGGCCCCGAGGTGAGCCCGATCGTGGCCGTCCTGATGGCGAGCCCGGAGCAGGGCATCGCGGCCTGGCGCGCGCTCCTCGCGCGGGGCGTCTACGTGAACCTGGTCCTGCCTCCGGCCGCGCCCACCGGAGGGTGCCTCCTCCGGTGCAGCCTCAGCGCGGCGCACACCCGGGATCAGATCGAGGCGGTGGCGGAGGCCTTCCGGTCCCTCGCCGCGAGCGGGGCGGCACGCTGAAGCCGGCACCCGCCACGCTGACCATCCCGGTCGAGACGCAGGTCCGGGAGCTCGACGCCAAGCTCCTCCTCTCGTGCGTCGCGGCCGAGCGCGGGTTCCCGGTCGTGCTCGGCTCCCGCGCCTTCGTCGGCTTCGCGATGCCCTTCGTTCCCCGCGGCGTGTACCTGGCCAAGAGCCTCACCGCGCTCAGCCGGCGCATGTTCGGGATCCTCCAGGGGCTCGGTCACGAGATCGTGGCCTGGGACGAAGAGAGCCTCGTCCGGGGCCCGACCTCCGTGTACTACGGCGATCGGCTCTCCCCGGCGACGCTCCGCCCCCTGTCGGGTCTCTTCGCCTGGGGCCAGGACGACGCGGAGGTGTTTCGAGCATTCCCGGGCTGTGCCGGGATCCCGATCCACGTCACCGGGAATCCCCGGATCGACCTGTTGCGCAAGGACGTCCGCGCCTACTTCGAGCCCGAGGTGGACGCCCTCCGGCGGCGCTTCGGCGACTTCATCCTGGTGAACACGAGCTTCCGCTTCGTGAACGCCTTCGTGCCGGACCTGAACCTCTCGCGGCCGGGCCCGGCGGGCCGGGAGCCGAAGATCGGGGTGAGCGCTCGCCGGATGGGTCGCGAGTTCGCGCTCGGCATGGCGGCCCACCAGCAAGCGATCTTCGACGCGTTCCGGGAGCTGGTGCCGCTCCTCGGCGAGCGGTTTCCCGATCGCGCGATCGTCGTCCGCCCGCATCCCTCGGAGCGCGACGCGCCGTGGGAGCAGGCGGCGCGCGGCCGGCCCAACGTCCGGGTCGTCAGGGAGGGGAACGCGATTCCCTGGCTGATCGCCTGCCGGGTCCTGGTCCACAACGGCTGCACGACCGCGGTCGAGGGCGCCGTGCTCGACACGCCGGCCGTCAGCTATCAACCGGTCCAGTCGGACCGCTTCGATTTTCCGCTGCCGAACGCCGTGAGCCACCGGGCGCTCCGGCCCGACGAGGTGACGGAGATCGTCGGCGCGATCCTGGCGGGGCGGCTCGGACCGCTCGACGCCGCCGAGCGCGCGCGGCTCCTCGAGCCCCACCTGACCGCGCTCGACGGACCGCTCGCGGCCGATCGAATCGTCGATGTCCTGGCCGCTC
>Ga0209751_10000501_pt1 | contig 41837 bp, 40 predicted proteins | sample RifCSP13_1_FD_184019 | JGI IMG/M metagenome (GOLD analysis project Ga0209751, IMG submission 184019) | Soil microbial communities from Rifle, Colorado - Rifle CSP2_sed 13_1 (SPAdes) (version 2) | ecosystem: Environmental > Terrestrial > Deep subsurface > Rock core/Sediment | place: Rifle...
CCTTCAGTCTGTTTATCGATTTCTTTACGGTGGCGAAGTTCGTGAGGAAGCCGCCTATCCACCTGTTGTTGATATACCCCATGCCGGCCCTTGTGGCCTCTTCGGATATGGCATTCTGGGCCTGCTTTTTTGTGCCTACGAAAAGGACCTTGCCGCCCTTGGAGGCCGTGTTCCTTATGTAGTCGTAGGCCTCCTTGAACATCTTGACCGTCTGCTGCAGATCGATGATATATATGCCGTTCCTCGCCCCGTAGATATAGGTCTTCATCTTGGGGTTCCACCTCTTGGTCTGGTGCCCGAAGTGGACTCCGGACTCGAGAAGCTGTTTCATTGTAAGATAGGCCATTTTTTCATTTCTCCTTCTGTTTTGGTTTTACCTCCGCCCGGCAAATACGGCCGGAACCCTTGCAGGGCACCGCCGGCCTCCAAAATCCCGGACGTGCGTAGTTAATCGAAGATTTTTAGCATATTAAATCGTGTGTTGCAAGAAGAAAAAGGCGGCTGAAGATTCCAATCCGGGGGCCTCTTTGCGGCTAACCCGCTGAATCAAATAGAGTTTATCATGGAATCACAGGTACGCCAGGACCTGATCAAAAAAAAGCGGCTCTGCGCGTTCAGGAGGACACGGGCAAAAACTACGGAAATACTCATTTTACTTCGTGAACTGCCAGGTAAGCTCGCCTTTTCCCATTGCGCCCGTGACGGAGATCTTCAAAACGCCCACGGCGCCCGGTATCTCCTGGCCGTTTTCGGCATACTTGGGGAATCTCGCGACGTAAGCCCTGCTCCAGAGGTCATAATAGGGGAAGTAATCCCGTATGATCGCCTCTGAGTTGTCTATTCTCGATATGGAAACAGGCCTCACCTTATTTCCCTGCCCGTCCTCGAGATAGACCTGCCAGACAGAGTCCTTTTTATGAAAGTCATTGAGCAGCTCGTCAGGCGTATACGCGGTAAAGAAGAACTCGTTATAGGCCTGGGCCTGCTCAAGCTCCCTTTCCATGAGGGCCTGGGTGCGCTCAGGGCCGAGCGCGTAATCGGAAGAGTATTTGGATATATATGCCCTCCTGAACTCCTCGTTCTTGTATGTGGCGTTAAAATAGAGCCTGGACTCAAGCCCCTCGAAGGCCTTGAACCCCCTGGACCACCTGTCCAAGGCCTGATAGTAGGCAATATCCGCGGACGGCGGCCCGGCCTGCTTGGCCGGGCCGCAGCCACTTATAAGAATAGCGGCGAAAAAAAGCAGGCAGAGGGCTCCAAGCCCCCTGCCTGTGCGTGTCTTTGCTCTGATAGAGTCCATCCGCCCCCCTGCCCTTTTTATTCGGCAAGCCTGAAGCCCAGGTATATGAGCCTCTTGTTGCTCTCCAGCGCGTACCTGTAAGTGGTGCGGAGCTTGTGAGACGGATCGAGGAACGAGCCGCCCCTGACGACTTTGAATGTTGAATGTTCAGGGCCGTAGGGGTTTACCTTCGGGCTCTCCTGGTAATAGTCGAAATCGAAAAAGTCCTCGGTCCATTCCAGCAAGTTTCCCGCCATGCCGTAGAGGCCGAGGCCGTTGGGCTTTTTTGATTTTACCTGCCCGAACATTTCGCTGTTGTCGTTGAAGACGGCGTAGCTGCCGAGTTCTCCTTCATTATTAGTCCCCGGCCAGACTGTATCTTTGCCGCCTTCCCTCGCCGCATACTCCCACTCGGCCTCGGTCGGCAGCCGGTAGTAGCCTCCGGAGATCTTGTTCAATTCTTTTATGAAGTCCTGCACCATCGCAAAACTCACGTAATTGACGGGCCCCTGGGGGTCCTTGTTCATGGTCGGGTTCCACCTGTTCGAAGGCAGGCCGCCCATCACCGCCTCGAAGAGCTCCTGAGTGACCTCGGTCTCACCGATGTAATAATCGTCAATGCAGACCTCGTGCACGGGCAGTTCGTCCTCGTCGCCGTTCCCGGTCCAGTCGCCCATATCGAAGCAGCCGCCCTTGACGCGTATCATATTTATGGGAGGCAGTTCCTCTTTTTTGACCTCCCTTTTCACCTTTTTCTTTCCCTTTCCGCCGGCCTCTTCCTTCATCTTTTCTTCTATTCCGAGGTCGTCGTCTTCCATCGGCGCGCCCCCGGGGCCGGGCGCGGCGGCCAGGGCTTGAGTCCCTGCCACGAGCATCATTGAGAGCAAAAATATGGCCAGATTGTTCTTCATCGGTATGCCTGCCTCCTTCGTCTTTTGCTGCTTGTGATGAACCAGCTCACTTGAAGAGCGCGAGCTGTGGGACCTTTGTGAGTACCTCTACGGGATACTTTCCGGTGAAGCATGCGTCGCAGAAACTCCCGCCGGCATCCCGCACTGCCTCGTACAGGCCTTCTACGCTGAGGTACCCGAGGGTATCTGACGTTATGTACTTGTTGATCGACTCTATGCTCTGCACCGCGGCAATGAGATCTTCCCTTCTCGGGGTGTCTATGCCGTAGTAGCATGGGCAGATGGTCGGCGGGGAGCTTATCCTCATGTGGACCTCTTTGGCCCCTGCCGCCCTTATCATCTTGATTATCTTCCTGCTCGTGGTGCCGCGCACGATGGAATCGTCTATGACCACCACGCGCTTGCCCCTTATTATGTCCTCTATCGCGTTGAGCTTTATCTTCACCCCGAAATGGCGTATCGCGTCCTTGGGCTCGATGAAGGTGCGGCCGACGTAGTGGTTCCTCACGATGCCCTTGTCAAAGGGTATTCCGGATTCCTCGGCGTACCCAATGGACGCGGGCACCCCGGAGTCAGGCACAGGCACGACCATATCGGCCTCGACCGGGTGCTCCTTCGCGAGCCTCGCGCCGAGCCTCTTCCTTACGGCGTGCACGTTCACGCCGAATATCTTGGAATCGGGCCTGGCGAAGTATATGAACTCGAATACGCAGGGAGTGAAGTTTACCTTCGGGTAAGGCTTGAACGACTTCACGCCGTCCTTGTCAATTAAGACTATCTCGCCCGGTTCGATGTCCCGGACGTACTCGGCCTCGATAAGGTCGAAGGCGCAGGTCTCGGAAGCCACTACCCATGAGCCCTTGAGCCTGCCCAGGGACAGAGGCCTGAAGCCGTGCGGGTCCCTGGCCGCTATCATCACCTCATCCGTGAGGAAAAGGAGCGAATAGGAGCCCTGGAGCCTCCTCAACGAAGCGGTTATCCTGTCTACCAGCGATATCTCCTTGCTCGACGCGATGAGGTGGACGATTATCTCGGTATCCATCGAGGACTGGAATATCGACCCGTATGCCTCGAACTCCGCGCGGAGCAGCATGGCATTTACGATATTGCCGTTGTGCGCTACCGCTATGCCGCCCCTCGAATACTCGACGACGAAAGGCTGGGCGTTCCTGATGTGCGATTCCCCGGAGGTCGAGTACCTGACGTGGCCTATGGCCGCGCTGCCATGGAGTTTTTCGATGTCAGCGCTCGTGAATACGTCCGCGACCAGGCCCATGCCCTTGTGATGATGGAGGACCTTGCCGTCGGTCGAAGCGATCCCGGAGCTCTCCTGCCCCCTGTGCTGGAGCGAATAGAGCCCGAGATAGGTAAGGTTTGCGGCCTCGGGGTGGCCGTAGATGCCGAACACCCCGCATTCATCATTGAACCTGTCTTCAAAAGGTATCATTAATCGCAGACCTTCATGACCTGAGGTATTTTTCCAGCGCGCCGGACCAGGCATTGCTTATCTCGTCGAGACCGGCATCGACAAGCCTGCCTACTTTAAGCCTGCTGCCGCCGACCTTTCCTATTACGGATAGAGGGGCGCCAGCCTTCCGTGCTATTGCCTTCAAGCCCTCCAGGTCCTCTTGCTTGAGGCTCACTACTATCCTGGATTGGGCCTCCCCGAAAAGGGCGTCATCGATACGCAGGCCTTCCAGCTCGATATCCACTTCAGCGCCTACTGCGCCGTCCGGGTTCAGGCATGCCTCGGCAAGGGCGATTGCAAGGCCGCCTTCCGAGACGTCATGGGCAGATAGTATTATACCAGCCTTGATGCCCTGCAAACAAGCTTCATGGGAAGCCTTCTCCCGGGCAAGGTCCATCTCCGGCGGCAGGCCCTTCTCAATGCCGTGGATGACGCTCAGATATTCACTGCCGCCAAGCCCGGTCTTCTGGGAGCCGATCAGGGCTATGACATCGCCATCTTCAAGGAACCACTGCCTGGTATGGTTTACCAGGTTGTCTATGAGGCCCACCATGCCTATCGTCGGCGTCGGGTGTACGGACGTGCCGGAGGTCTCGTTATAGAGGCTCACGTTGCCGCTCACCACAGGTATGGAGAGCGCCAGGCAGGCCTCTTTGATGCCTTCGATTGCTTCTTTTATCTGCCACATGACCTCAGGCCTCTCAGGGTTCCCGAAGTTCAGGCAATCCGTGAGGGCCATTGGCCGCGCCCCGCTTGCCGCGAGGTTGCGCGCTGCCTCGGCGACCGCTATCCTGGCTCCTGCCCTCGGGTCGAGGAAGCAGTACCTTGAGTTGCAGTCTACTGTCAGGGCAAGGCCCTTGTCCGTGCCTTTTATCCTTACGACCGCCGCGTCGGAACCTGGGCAGACGACCGTATCGGTCCGCACCATGTAGTCGTACTGGCGGTAAATCCACGCCTTGCTCGCTATGTTCGGGGAGGAAAGGAGCTTGAGTAGCGTCCCGTTCAAATCCCCAGGCGCTGAAAGGATCGAGACATCGAGCCTGTTCAGCTCGTCCTGCGTTGCAGGCCTCCGGGAGGGCCTGTCATAGACAGGCGCGTCGTCGGTGAGGAAGGGCACGGGTATGTCGGCCACGACCTTGCCGCTCTCAAGGAGCCTTATGTCGTTCCCCTCGACGACCCTGCCGATGACCTCTGCCTCGAGGTCCCATTTCCTGAATATCTCTTTTACCGCGTCCTCGCGGCCCTTATGCACGACCATGAGCATGCGCTCCTGCGACTCCGAGAGCATCAACTCGTAAGGCGTCATGCCCTCTTCGCGCCTCGGCACCCTGTCCATGTCGAGCTCTATGCCGACGGATCCGCGCGCGGCCATCTCCACGCTCGAAGAGGTAAGGCCTGCCGCGCCCATGTCCTGTATGCCTACGACATGGTCGGTCTTGAACAGCTCGAGGCATGCCTCTAAAAGGAGCTTCTCGGCAAAGGGGTCTCCGACCTGCACTGTCGGACGCCTCTCCTCTCCGCCCTCTCCGAATACGTCCGAAGCCATCGTCGCGCCGTGAATGCCGTCCCTGCCCGTCTTGCTGCCGACGTATATTACAGGGTTGCCGATGCCTGATGCCTTGCCCCTGAATATCCTGTCCTTCTTGACGACCCCGGCTGTCATGACGTTCACGAGGCAGTTGCCGTTATACGAAGGGTTGAAGTAGACCTCTCCGCCGACGGTCGGGACGCCTATGCAGTTGCCGTAGCCTGCTATGCCTGAGACCACTCCTTCAAGGAGGTACTTTGTCCTTGGATTGTCAGTCGAACCGAAGCGGAGCGAATTGAGCGAGGCTACTGGCCTCGCTCCCATCGTGAATATGTCTCTGAGTATGCCGCCCACGCCGGTGGCCGCGCCCTGGTACGGCTCTATGAAAGACGGGTGGTTATGGCTCTCCATCTTGAAGGCTACCGCAAGGCCGTCGCCGATATCGACGATGCCCGCGTTCTCTCCGGGGCCCTGCAATACGAACTCGCCCTTAGTCGGAAAGCCCTTGAGGTGTTTCCTCGATGATTTGTACGAGCAGTGCTCGCTCCACATGACGGAGAATATGCCGAGCTCAAGGAGGTTCGGCTCCCTTCCGAGGGAGCTTACTATCCTCTGGTACTCGTCGGGTGTGAACCCGTGCTCTTTAACTACCTGTTCGGTTATTTTCATCAGTTCTAAGGCTCCAATCTTATTCAGACTGCTCAAAAAGCTCCATATGCAAGGCGTCAAGGAGCGAGGAACGAGTCGTACTCTTCATGTACGTCGCAGTGATGAGCGACGATGACAACGCAGCAGATGGACTTTTTCAGCAGTCTGCCTATTCGGCCGGGATGGTATATATCCACCCGCGCTCGTCCTTTATCTCTCCGTACTGGAGGCCTGTTATATAGTCGTACATCTTCTTTGAGAACGGGCCGGTCTGGCCGTTGTTTATCTTAATCGACGCGCCCTGGTGGTGTATCTCTCCCACCGGAGATATAACGGCGGCGGTGCCGGTGCCGAAGGCCTCCTTGAGGGCGCCTTTTTCAGAAGAGGCAAAGACCTCGTCAATGGATATGCGACGCTCAGTGACCTTCATCCCCCAGTCCTTCGCGACCCTTATGACAGAATCGCGCGTCACGCCAGCGAGGACAGAGCCTTCGAGCGACGGAGTCACCAGCTCGCCGTCGATGAGGAAGAAGATGTTCATGGTGCCGACCTCTTCCACGTATTTCTTCTCGATGGCATCAAGCCATAACACCTGCGTGTAGCCCTTTTTCTTGGCCTCTTCGGCGGGAAGAAGGCTCGCGGCGTAATTGGCCGGGGTCTTGGCTGAGCCGAGCCCGCCCTTCACTGCCCTCACGTACTCGCCGGGGGTGGTGAGCCTTACAGGGTTTATGCCTTCTTTATAGTAGGCCCCGACAGGAGATGTGATTATGAGGAACTTGTATGTATCCGATACCTTCACGCCGAGATAATTGTCGGTAGCGAATATGAACGGCCTGATGTAGAGCGAGCAGCCTTTCCTGGCCGGCACCCAGAGCCTGTCCGTCTTGACAACTGCGGTAAGACCGCCAAGAAAATCATCATACGAAACAGGGGGGATGCACAGGCGCGCCGAGGACCTCAGCATCCTTTCGTGGTACTTGTCCGGCCTGAATATGTTTATGGAGCCGTCAGCGGTATGGAATGCCTTGAGCCCCTCGAATATGGCCTGTCCATAATGGAGCGTCATGAGCGCGGGCGAGACCTCGATATTGCCGAATGGCATCACGACCGGGGCAGCCCACCTGCCCTCGGAAAAGTCCATTGAAAGCATGTGGTCTGAAAAGACAGTCCCGAAGACCGGGTTTTCAAGCGCCGCTGGGTTGAGCCTGCTCTTTTTCACCTTCTGAATCTCTATGTTTCTCAGCACCGCCATACTCCTTTTGGCTACCTCAAAAAATTGTTCTTTTTCCTGATCTCTGTGTCATGGCGAAAATAAAAATGCTCACATATTGCCATATATGCTGCGCTTTTTATTTCCACCCTTCCTTGATCTCAGAAAAAATTCCTAATTTTTTCAGAGGCAGCCATCACCTTCTTTCCTTCTTTCTGGCGTAGACCTCGACCGTGCCTCCAGCCCTGAAAAGGGCCTCTGTCACGGAGAGTAAGACCGACAACAGGGCCACTACAGGCAATGTCGCGAGCGTAAATACAAGCGCCGCGCTGCCGCCTGACCGCGATCTCAGGAAATCATATAACTGGTTCTGGCTCAAGCCCAGGCGGTTATAGAAGCTCTGTATGAACCCGTACGGGTTGTACTCGAACGAAAAATGCTTCGCGGCCTTGACCTCGAAGCCGCTCTTTTCAAGAAGCCTCTTTATGTTCCGGGCCGAGTAGTGATACAGGTGAAAGGGCGGGTCCAGATGGAACCATCCCCTGCCCGAGAGCCTCGACTGCAGGCTCTCCATGTTAGGCACGGCCACGACCAGAAGCCCGCCGGGCTTCAATATCCTCGAGCACTCGCCCAAGGCCCATTCCGGGTCCCTGAGGTGTTCGAATACGTGCCAGAAGGTTACGGCCGAGAAGTACGCGTCCGGGAACCTGTGGTTTGACAAGCTCCCGTATTTAAGTTCCATGCCTGGCCTGTTGTGCCTGCTCACGCGTTCATCGAGCTCGAGGCCAAAGCACTCCCAGCCATAACTCAGCATCTTCAGGAGGAAATCCCCCCTGCCGCAGCCTATGTCAAGTATGCGCCCTTTTTGGGCGTATCTCTCGACTGATCTGCGCCTGCCGTCGCGGACAATGCTTATGAACCGCTCAAGGAAGGCCGGAAACCTGGTCGAGTCCTCCCTGCGGTAGCTGCTCGAATAAATCCTCTTGAGCTCATCTTCCGTAAGGAAAGGCTCGGTCTTGCCCAGGCCGCAGCGATTGCAGAAAAGGACCTCGTAGCGAGAGCCCTCCGCATCGAGCGCCGCGAACCGGGAGCCTGAAAAATCGCCTCCGCAGATAAAACATCTGGACGTAATCCTGTTTTGGGTAGTGCGGCGCATCAATAAGGACCTGAAAGGTCGAATGAATTTTTAAAATAACCCAAAACGGGGCAAATGACAAGAGTGAAAACAGGGACTTGTGATGTTGGAGGGAGTTTACAGGGCCTTGCCAGGCCTGGAGGGCTTGGATGCATTTTTTTACTCGGAACCGCGGCCATCACCTGATGTTATGGCCTTATCATTCTCTCCAAGCCCTTCGATCATCCTTTTGGCCTTTTCTATCATATCCTTCTCGTCCTTGAATCTCATAAGGCCTGCGGCCTCGTCAACGGGGACCCACCTGCACTCATCGACCTCCTGGTCGTGGTCCTCGACCTTGCCGGATGTATATTCCATCAGGAAAAAATAAACAATCTTGAATATCCTCCTCGTCCCCTTAACCTCTTTAAAAGTAAAGAAATACTCCATATGGCCCAGTTTATCGATTATGCGGCCATCGAGGCCGGTCTCCTCCCGCACCTCCCGGTGGGCTGTCCTGGCAAGGTTCTCGCCCTTTTCAGCCGCGCCCTTGGGCAGGCCCCAGACCTTGCCTCCCTTTGTGGAAATGAGCGCGATCTCGGTCCCGGGACCCGTCCTCCTGAATATGACCCCTCCAGCAGATATCTGCCGCTCCGCCACCGCGCCCTCCCAGAAAATCGTCTTCAGCAGTACCCTTACAGCCGGTTCAAGCCCTCTTTTCGCGCAATGTCGACATTATATCTTACTCTTACTTTCTTTTTTAAAGAAAAAACAAATTCGGACCATACGCCTCAGAGCGTAGGCTTTCTGCCGCCCTCCCGTGCCTCGATCTCACCCTTGCATCTCACGCAATAGGCAGCGTAGGGCTGGACCTTGAGCCTCTCTTCGCCTATCTCAGCGCCGCAACCGGCGCATACGCCGTATGTACCCTCATCTATCCTCCTCAGAGACTCCTCCAGCCTTACCAGCTCCTCTTTCCTCAGGTCGGAAATCGTGAGCCCCAGGTCTTCAAGGTGGTCGATCACCGAGAGGTCTTCGAGGTCGTTTGGTATCTCGAACTGGGCGCTGTGGTCCGTGCCGTATTTCCTGAAGTAGTCTTCCCTCAAATCGTTCCACATGCTGCGCTTCTTCTCCTGCAGCTCCTTCTTGTATTTTTCAAGGCGTTCTTTTTTGTCCACCTTTGAACCTCCTTTGAACTCGTCAGCAGACAGGGTGCTCTCCCCTGGAGAGTTCCTGCGTAAAGGCAGGCAGGCCTGAGAGGAACTCGTCGATTATTTTGAGGGCGCTTTTCCTGATATACGCCGCGTCATGCCTTTTTGCCGGAATGGCCTGTATATAGACCTGGCTCGGCTCGTCGATGGGGGAGCCTATCTCGCTCAGGAGCCAGACTGAGACCTCCTTCAAGCCTTCCACCCGCAGATAGACCTCTTCAGCCATCCTGTGCGAGAGTATCGAGTAGATCTTGCCGACATGGCTCACCGGGTTCTTGCCTGCCGCGGCCTCCGTGCCCATCGGCCGGTTGAGCGAGATGACGCCGTTCACCCGGTTGCCTCTGCCCACCTGGCCGGAGTCCGCGTCCTCGGCGGACGTCCCAAGGAGCGAAAGGTAAACGCCCCTTGTCCCCTGCCCTTTGATATCGAGAGAATTGAGATTGAGCGTGACCTTTGAAAAAGGAAAGCCGGAGAGAAAATCCATGAGGCTGGCGTATATCTCGCGCTTCTTGCGGAAGTACGCGGCTTCGTTCTTGATCGAGAGCGCCAGGAGCGGGCAGGCTACCGTAATACCAAGCGCCTTGCCCCTCCTTACGCCCATTACCTTCACGTCCTCGCCAGCCTCCGGAAAGCTCAACTTGAACGCGGGAGAGTTTATGAAGCGCTCCGTTTCGAATACAGCGCGCTCTGTCGGCGTAAGCGGGGCGTATCCGGCGGCGGCGGATGTGTCGTTCGCGCCGCGCACGCGGCCGTCTCTCCTGAATATGTCAGTGAGCTCCTCAGAGCCCGGCTGCAGTACGGTCCTTATCTTCAGATGCTTTATCGGGTCGACATGCGGGAGGTTCTCTCTGAACCATGATCGGACGGTCTTTCTGGCGATATCGACGACCGGGACTTTTGCCTTTGCCGTGCCGAAAGAGGCCCTGTCGCCGATGATGAGCTCCATGGGCTTGATCACCCTGCCCCTGCCAAAGCCCTTTTCGACCTGGCCCGCCACGAGCAGGGCCTTGTCGATATTGTGATGGAGGACCTGGCCGAAGCGCTTCATATACTCGCGGCAGAGCTCTATCGAGATGCGCTCCATCACGGAGTCGCAGATATAATCCGGATGGCCCGTTCCTTTTCTCTCTACAATCTCGACCGCCTGCTCATGGACCGGCAGGTTCCCGGAGATCTCGACCGTCTTTTCCATCCGTCACCGCCTGCTATGCCGCAGTTTTCAGCCCCCGGCCTTTTTGCGTTTCTTTTCAGCATATCTTTCAATCCTGCTGTATACGCAGCCGCAGTATTTCTGGCTGTAGAGGCCGAGCGACCTCGACGCCTCTCTTCCCTCCTGCCAGAGAAGCCTGAAGTCCTCGTATAAAAAAAGTATGCCGTACTTGCGGGCGAATTCAACCCCGGCAGCCCTGATGGCGCCGTGGTCCTGGTATTTGCTGAAAAGAAGAGACGAAGTGAATACGCCGAAGCCGCCCTCCTTCGCGGCCTTTGCAGTGGCCTCAAGCCTGCTCGAATAACAGTACCCGCACCTCTCATTGAAGCTCGGAACGCCCTCGTCCTGGCCTGTATGCGACCTTACGCCCTTTATGAACTCTCCGGGCCTGTATACTTCGTCGTATTTGACGGGGATGGAAAGGAGCTCTGCCAGTTTTTTAACGGCTTCGAGCCTAAGTCTGAACTCTTCGAGGGGATGGATGTTCGGGTTGTGGAAGAAGCCCCAGACCTCTGCCGTCTCCTTGAGCAGTTCCCTCAATGGAGCGACAGAGCAAGGGCCGCAGCAAAGATGTACAAGGAGCTTTGGTCTCTGGGCTGAAAGGCTCCGGAGGCCATCTATCGATACGACCTCGTTCATAACAGGCCTTAGACTTTTATTCAGGCTGCTCAAAAAGCTCCATATGCGAGGCCCCGGTTGAATCAGGGAGCGAGGAACGAGTCGTACTCTTCATGTACGTCGCTTCTGCCGCGACGATGACAACAAAGCAGATGGACTTTTTCAGCAGCCTGGGGTTAAAACAACTCTTCCTGATTCCTGGCCGGAACCGGCCTTTCCAGATGTTCGTAGGCAAGCCTGGTGGCGACCCTGCCTCTTGGGGTCCTGTTGAGATAGCCTTCCTGCAGCAGATATGGTTCGTAGAGGTCCTCTATGGCGTCCCTTTCCTCATGCAGGGAAGATGCAAGGGCTTCAATGCCCACCGGGCCGCCGCCATACTTGTCGATAATCGTTAGGAGTAGCCTCCTGTCCATTTTATCAAAGCCCTTTGAATCTATCTCGAGCATGTCGAGGCCCCTTGAGGCGACATCCCTCGTTATGACGCCCTTTGCCTTGACCTGGGCGAAGTCCCTTACGCGGCGTAGCAGCCTGTTGGCAACACGGGGAGTGCCCCTCGACCTTCCGGCTATCTCAGCCGAGCCGTCGGCCGTTATCTCTACATTCAGTATCGAGGCGGAACGGGTGACTATGGTCTTGAGCTCAGAGGGCGTGTAGAAATCAAACCGCAATATCACGCCGAACCTGTCCCTCAAGGGAGAGGTCAGAAGCCCTGCCCTGGTAGTGGCGCCGATGAGCGTGAACCTCGGAAGCTCTATCTTGACCGACCTTGCCGAAGGCCCCTGGCCTACGAGTATGTCTATGTGGTAGTCCTCCATGGCAGGGTAGAGTATCTCCTCGACGGTAGAAGATAGCCTGTGTATCTCGTCTATGAAGAAGACGTCCCTTGCCTCAAGGTTCGTGAGCATGGCCGCAAGGTCGCCTGTCTTCTCGATAACAGGCCCTGAGGTGCCCCTTATCTGGCTGCCGAGCTCGTTGGCGATGATGTTCGCCATCGTGGTCTTGCCCAGGCCCGGAGGCCCGTAGAAGAGCACATGGTCAAGGGCTTCATTCCTGCCCTTGGCAGCATCGATGAAGACCTTGAGGTTCTCCTTGAGCCTGGACTGGCCGACAAAGTCCTCAAGGAGGCGCGGCCTGAGCGTTGCCTCAAGCTCGTCTTCCTTGAGCCTCACCGGGGATATCTCGCGCTCTTCGTCCATCTGGTCCATTCCTATTTCCTGGCCAGGAGCTTTAACGACTCCTTCAAGACCGTCTCAAATACGGCGTCATCCGTCAAAGCAAGCCTGGCCTTCTTGACCGCGTCTTCAGCCTGGACGCTCCTGTAGCCGAGGTTCTCAAGGGCTGAGGCTACATCCCTTGAGAGCTGGTCCTTGTCTTCGACAGGCTCGCTCGCCGGGGCGCCTTTTACCGCTACGGCGGCCATCTTGTCCTTCAGTTCAAGGATGAGCCTTTCGGCTGACTTCGCGCCAATGCCTGGTATCTTACCCAGCCGGCCGCGGTCCGCGGTGCTTATGGCCGCCACGAGATCGCCGACAGGCACGCCGGAGAGTATGTTGCGCGCGAGCTTCGGGCCGATGCCTGATACGCTGATCAAGAGATTGAAGACCTCTTTTTCTTCCTGCGTGAGGAAACCGTAGAGCTGTATGGCGTCTTCCCTTACATGGGTATAGACGCGAAGGCTTACGGCCTCGTCCATGCCGGGCAGGATGTAGAATGTGGAAAGCGGGATAAAGACCTCGTAGCCGATGCCGCCGACGTCTATTATGACCGACTCCGTTGTTTTGTGGATTATGCGCCCCTTTATACTGGCTATCATACGGGACGCCTGAGGGTCAAGCGGGACGCTTCACCCTTTACGGCAAGACTTTTGGAGCTGCTGATATGGCATATCGCTATTGCGAGCGCGTCGGTCGCGTCGGACTTTCCGGCGATCCCGTTGTCTTTCAAAAGGAGCCTCACCATCTTCTGCACGTCTTCCTTTGCTGCAAGGCCGAAGCCTGTAACAGAGAGCTTTATTACCGTGGGGGAATATTCAAAGACAGGCACTCCGTAGTTTGCAACCGTCAGTAGCGCCGCTCCCCTTGCCTGCCCCAATACGATGGCGCTCTTTGCGTTCTTCGCGAAAAAGACCGACTCCATGGATACGGCGTCCGGCCTGTAGGCCTCCAACACTTCTTTGAGAGAGGCGGATATTGCCAGCAGGCGTCCTGTAAGTGGCAGGTTCCTGCCCGGCGAGATATTACCGTGGCAGACGTATTTAAGGGCTGAGCCCTGCCTGTCCACGATTCCAAAGCCGGTGGAGATGCTCCCCGGGTCTATGCCTAAAACCCTCAATATGCCTCCGCTCAGGCGATACGCGACATCTCTTCAGAGGAGATGTCGAAGTTTGCGAAAACCGACTGCACGTCGTCGAGGTCTTCGAGCTCTTCAAGGAGCTTCAGGACCTGCTCCGCTGCCTTGCCCTCGACCTTGACGGTGGTCTTGGGTAGCATCTCGATATCTGAATGAACGTACTTCACCCCGGCCTGGTCAAACGCCCCCTTGACCCTGGCGTAATCGGTCGGGTCCGTATACACTTCGAAAACCCTGTCGTCCTGGTTCGGGACAACGTCCTCGGCCCCTGCCTCGAGCGCGGCCTCCATGAGCTTTTCTTCAGATATGGCTCCCATATCGAATGTGAAGACGCCCTTTTTATCGAACATATATGAAACAGAGCCGCTCTGGCCAAGGCTTCCGCCGAAGCTCGAGAACGCGTGCCTGACCTCTGAAGCGGTCCTGTTCCTGTTGTCTGTCATGAAGTTAACGAGGACCGCCACCCCAGCCGGGCCGTAGCCCTCGTAGGTGCCTTCCTCGTACTGCACGTTGCCAAGCTCTCCGGCGCCCTTCTTTATGGCCCTTTCGATGTTGTCCGCGGGCAGGTTCTCGGCCTTTGCCTTATCTACCGCGAGCCTGAGCCTCGGGTTTCCTGAGATGTCGCTTCCGCCTTTGGCGGCTACCATTATCTCTTTTACCAGCTTGGTAAAGACCTTGCCCTTCTTCGCGTCGGTTTTGGCCTTTTTATGTTTGATATTGGCCCATTTGGAATGACCTGACATCAACTACCCCCCGGATAAATTTATCAAAGGCGAGATTTCATTGAAATAAACATACTTTTAATAACATAAACAAGCGGCTTTTTCAATTTCCAATATCCGGAAGAACCGCGCTTAAAAAAACGTTCGCACAAGGCCCTGCCCAACGGTTCCTTTGATATAATAAAAATATGTGGTTCAGGAGAGCGCATGAACGAGCATTATGCGGCTGAAGACAGTCTCGTCAAAGAGATAGAACGCCTCAGGAAACGGGTCGAGGAGCTTGAGTCAGCCGAGGCCGTCCTCAGGCATGAGATCGAGGAGAACCCGGCCACCATCGAGGCGCTGATGGACTACATACCCGAGGCCATAACCATAGTATCGGCCCAGGACAGGATTATCAGGATGGCGAGCAGTGAGGCATTGAAGCTCATGGAAGCCGAACGCGAGGAAGTCGAAGGCAACACAATGGACGCCCGCACCGAAAGATGGCCGGTATATCACCTTGACGGCCACAGACTAACGGAGGATGAGTTCCCCCTTTCCGTTGCGCTCAATGAAGCCAGGATAATAAACGATTTTGAGATGCTGCTCGTAAAGCCGGGGCAACGGGTCCATCTGCTCGCCAATGCCGGCCCCATATTCGATAAGGCCGGAAAGCTCCTCGGCGCGGTGGCGGTCTGGCGCGACATATCGGATATGAAGCGGGCCGAGAAGGCGCTCAAGGAGAGCGAGGGCATGCTCGCCGAGTCTCAGAGGATAGCGCAGGTCGGCAGCTGGATATGGGACCTTGAGAAAGACCTCTTCTGCGGCTCTGGCGAGGCATACAGGATATTCGGCAAGAAATTGAACGAACGCATTGACTATAATAATTTCATAAACACCGTGCACCCTGATGACAGGGCGGCGGTCAACTCGGCCGTTGCAAGGGCGCTGAGGGGGGAGCCGTACAGGGCTGAATACAGGATAATCGCCGAAGGCAGGACAAAGCACATACTCGCGCTCGGTTCGGCCCAGTTCCTTGACGGAAAGGCGGTTTCCATGCGCGGCACCATACAGGACATAACCGAGAGCAAGAAACGGGAAAACGAGTTGAAGGACGCGCTCGCGAGGATAAAGACCCTGAGCGGGCTGATACCGATATGCGCCAACTGCAAAAGGATAAGGGATGATAAGGGCTACTGGATGAGGATAGAGAAGTACATAGAAGAACGCTCGGCAGCCGAGTTCACCCACAGCCTGTGCCCGGAATGCGAAGAGAAGCTCTATGGAGAGGAAAAAAGGAAGTGATGACGGAGGTCAGCTTGAAGGATACTGGCCGAAGACAAACACCCTGTTCTTCCCGCGCCTCTTTCCCTCATAAAGAGCGTCGTCCGCGTTCTTTATGAGCTGGTCGACGCCTGCCTGGCTGTCGCTGTAATGCGAAACGCCTATGGTCATCGTGACATCGCCGGATGGCTGTTCCTTCTCGTTCCGGAACTCATAGGCCTCTATTGCCTTTCTCAGCTTTTCAGCCGCGATAAAGGCCCCTTCCCTGTCGGTCTCCGGCAATATGGCCGAGAACTCCTCGCCGCCATGCCTGCACGCGTAGTCGGTCGACCGCAGGTTCTCCCTCATGATATCCGCTATCTTCCTTAAAAGCGCGTCCCCCTCGGGATGCCCGTTCGCGTCGTTGTAATGCTTGAAGTCGTCGAGGTCCATTATGAGGAGCGCGAGAGGATTTCCGCTCCTTTCAGCCCTCTTGATCTCGTCCGAGAGCTTCCGGTAGAAGAAACGGTGGTTATACAGGCCGGTAAGGCCGTCCTTTACAGCAAGCTCCTCCAATTCCTTTTTCGCTGCCTCGAGCCTGCCCGTCCTTTCGATGAGCTTTAGCCGCATTATGTTGAAGTCCGCCGCGAACTCCTGCAGTTCATCGGCCGTATTCACGCCTATGTCGCTTTCAAGGTTGCCTGCCGCTATCTGCCTTGCCCACGACCTTACCTTGAGGATGGGCCACAATATCATGCTGTACAGGTTATACCAGATGAAAAGAAACCCGCAGACGGTGAGCGCGAGGACGATGAGGGTCAGATGGCTGAAATTCCTGAACGAATCCCGCACCAGTTCTACTCGCTCCGAAAGCTCCTTTGCGTGATTATTGTTTATCTCGTTTATGAGCGCCTTGGTCTCCTCCAGCCTGCGAAGGTCAAACCTGCCGTCCCTGAGATACTCATCGTAAAGCCTTCTTATCTCGCCTATCATCTCCTCTTCTTCGCCGCTCTCGTGGTGCATGCTTTCGAATCCGCCAAGGATGGACTCGAACTCCTTGCGGTATTCGTTGGAGATCAGGGTATTGAAGCGGCTGTCCCTGTAGATCAGCCGGTTTGTGCTCAGGTTATAATACTGATTGAACAGGCGCTGCAGGTTGGAGAAATCCCTTGCCTCGGTCTCGAGCTTCACGACCTGGTTATAATTTACAAGCACGACTTTGAGGCTCACATAGCCCGAATATAAAGAGATGAAGAGCAGGGACACGAACGCCAGGAGGATAGCCATCAACTTATAGGTAAGCCGGAGGGCCATCGACCTTATTATCATGTAGGAGAGAAAGAAGGCGGAGACGGCCCTTAATATCTGGATGGGCAAGCCGGAAAACTTAAGGAAGCTCTCCTGGTTGAAGTACGGCGAAAACAGGAAGGAGCTTTTGGGGGTCACCAGGCCCGCAAAAATGCCGTATATGACCAATATGCATGAACCGGCCGTCAGGTACCATGAGAAGTTCTCAGGCAATACCGCATTCAATTCTCTTTTAGAAAGCCTCCAGAGCGCCAGGCCTGAGAGCACGGCGGCGGGAAAAGCGAGAAAATACCTGATTGCTGAATCGAACTCATTGATATTTCCCTTGATGCTCCCGGACAGGAAAACAGATGCCGCGGATGCAATGAATACCGCATGAAGCAGCAATGCTATTTTTTTTACTGAACGGTCATTGAAATAAAGCCTTATCCCGAATATTAAAAGGAAATAAAATGAAAGAGCCAGCAGGAGGAGCCTCGCCTCCTTTACCCAGCCGGCTATATCCTTTCCGTAGAGGAGCAGGCCGTACTGCCGGTACATGTCGATCCATTCGACGGCCCCGTGGACAAAGGCGAAAAGCAATAAAAATAAAAATATGCGGGAGAGGCCGATTGGGCGAAGCGCCTTCAGGCTCAGGCCCAGTCCTGCGGCCAGCATGAAGAAACTCAGACCGTAGATGAAGAAGACTATGGTCAGGTTCTTCTCGAAGAACGCTGATAGGAGAGACAGGTCCATAATAAAAGGGTTCAGGAGTCAGGGTCTTGCATAGAGGAGGGTTTCCTGGCGAGCAGGTGAATGTTCCTGAATATGATTTATATTATTAAATCCAGCTTTTTTTGTCAATATCTTCAGGCCCTTGGCTTAAATATATCTAAGGAAGCTCTGATTAATTATGTTTTTCTGTCATTCTGAGGGAGCGGAGCGACCGAAGAATCTCGTAACTTACTGATTTGTTTAAATACGAGATTCTTCGCTTCGCTCAGAATGACATGCTATTGCGAATTAATCAGAGGTTCCCTAACTCTTGGAGCTCATCTTGCGCCCGCCAGACTCTCCTTGAAAGGGCTCGCCCAAATGGCTTTTGCCGGTGCGCCGCCCGCCCTGTTGCGGCTCCTTTATCCCCAGCTCCTTCATCTTCAACAGCAACGTGTTCCTGTGGATATTGAGGGTCCTCGCCGTATCGAGCCTGTTCCAGTCGGCCCTGTCCAGCGCGCCTATGATGTACTGCCTCTCGAACGCCTTCACGGCCTCCCGGAAATCCCTTGCCGCATCATGCGCGCCGGTCTCGTCGTGGCGCGTGAACATGCCTATGGGCAGATCGTCGACGGTTATGACCTTTCCTTCCGGCGCGAGGACGACAAGACGCTCCATCAGGTTCTCAAGCTCCCTTATGTTTCCGGGCCATGCATAATCCATGAACGCGCCTATCACGTTGGGCAGGACGCCTTCTATGCGCTTGCCGCATTTTCCGCCGAGCTTCTCGATGAAGTGCTCTACGAGGAGCGGAATGTCCTCCTTGCGCTCGCGTAAAGGCGGCAGGTCTATGGGTACGACTTTGAGCCTGTAGTACAGGTCCTCCCTGAACCGGCCTTTTCTCACCTCTTCCTCAAGGCCCGCGTTAGTGGCCGCGACGACCCTGATGTCCACTTTTATCTGTGAATTCGAGCCCACCCTCTCGAACGCCCTCTCCTGCAGCACGCGCAGGAGCTTTATCTGAAGATGCATGGGAAGGGTCGAGACCTCGTCCAGGAAGATCGTGCCCATGTCAGCGTACTCGAATTTACCTATCTTTCTCTGGTGCGCCCCCGTGAAGGAGCCCTTCTCATGTCCGAAGAGCTCGCTTTCCATCAGCTCCGCCGGCACGGCCCCGCAGTTTACCGCTACAAAGGCCTTGTCCTTCCTGTCGCTCATCATGTGTATGGCCCTTGCGACAAGCTCCTTTCCAGTGCCGCTCTCGCCCGATATGAGCACGCTCGAAGAGGTCCGGCTGACAGCGCCCATCAGATCGAAAATCTTTCTCATCCGCGGGGACTTGCTTATTATCTCGCCGTAGCTGTACCTTTCCCTGTAGCTGTCGTTCAACTCTCTTTTGAGGAACTCGAGCTCGCTCTTCAATTTAAGCCCCTCGGAGAGCCTGCCCAGGGTCGAGAGGAGGTCGTCGTTGTCAAAGGGCTTGGTTATGTAATCGTAAGCCCCCTTTTTAAGGGCGGTCACGGCCTGCTCCGCGCTGTCAGAGGCAGAGAGCATGACGACGCCTATGGAGCTGTCGAACTCCTTTATCCTGTCCAGGGCCTCCAGGCCGCTCATGCCGGGGAGCTTGAGATCAAGGAGCACAATCTCTATGGGCTCGCTCCGCACCAGACCAAGCGCCTCTGCCCCGTTCCTGGCCTTGATCACGCCGTACGAACCCCCCAGGAGTATCTCCAGCGTATCGGAGACAAAATCGTCGTCATCGACAATAAGAACCACAGGTTTTTTCATATAAACTATTGTCCTCGTTGACTTTTCAATAGATTGCGCCATTGAACCCCTATAAACAATTAATTTAATATAGGTCAATGGTAAACAATCTATTTAGGATTGTCAAGTATTCTTTTAAATATTTTGTTAACGATTGCTGGAGCTGAACTGGCCCTGGTCAAGCTGCGGTATCAAGGTGGGGTAAGGCTTAGGCGTTCTCTGTCATGTCATCATGCTCTATTCCATAGCTCTTTATCTTCCTGTAAAGATGGCTCCTTTCTATGCCGATGGCCTCGGCAGTCCTGGCGATATTGCCGCCGAATTCCTTCAATTTCCTTATTATGAACTCTCTTTCAAAGTGGCTCCTGGCCTCCTTCAGGAGGTCGCTCTTGAACAGGTCCCTTGTTTGAGCGGGGGCCGCGCCCCTTATATAGGCCGGGATGTCTTCGGCGGTAATCCTGTGCGAGGGCGCCATTATGACGAGCCTTTCGATGAGGTTCTTTAATTCCCTCACATTTCCGGGCCAGTCGTAGTTGTAAAGGACGTCCATCGCCTCTTTATTTACTTCGAGCACCTCCCTGGCCGTCTCGCGCGCGAACTCTCTAAGGAAGTGTTCCATGAGAAGAGGTATGTCCTCTCTGCGCTCCCTCAAAGGCGGCACATGGAAAGGTATTACATTCAGCCTGTAGAAGAGGTCTTCCCTGAACCTTCCCTTTGCAGCCTCTTCCTTCAAGTTCTTGTTGGTGGCCGCGATGACCCTTGCGTCGACAGTGATGAGCTCCGTGCCCCCTACCCTCTCAAAGCTCTTCTCCTGGAGCACTCTCAATATCTTTGCCTGGGTGCGCAGGCTCATGTCCCCTATCTCGTCGAGGAAGATCGTGCCCTTGTCCGCAAGGTCGAACTTGCCCTTCTTCTGGGCAACTGCGCTGGTGAACGCGCCTTTCTCATGGCCGAAGAGCTCGCTCTCTATGAGCTCTTCGGGTATTGCCGCGCAGTTCACCTCGATGAAGGGCTTGCCTGACCTGTTCGAGAGCAGGTGGATGTTCCTCGCCACAAGCTCCTTGCCCGTGCCGTTCTCCCCGGTTATGAGCGCCCAGCTGTTCGACGGGGCAGCCTTCATGATATCCGTATTCAGGGACTGCATGGCAGGGGACGAGCCGATTATCTGGTACTTGGCGCTCGCCTTGAAACGGAGGTTGCTGTTCTCTTCTATGAGCCTCTTTTTCTCTATGGCGTGCTCGACCGTCAGGGTCACCTTTTCGAGCGAAAGCGGCTTCTCTATGAAGTCATAGGCGCCGAGCTTGGTGGTCCTCACAGCCGTCTCTATATTGGCATGGCCCGATATCATTATTACCGGGATATTGGGGTATCTTGCCTTTATCTCCTTCAATGCCTCCGTGCCGTCCATGCCGGGCAGCCAGATGTCGAGCAGTATGGCGTCCGGGACTTTTGTTTCCAGCCGCTTCAACGCCTCTTCGCCGCTCTCCGCAGCCATGACCTCGTGCCCCTCGTCCTTCAAGACGCCGATGAGGGCTTCCCTTATGTTCTTCTCGTCATCGACGACCATCACCGTGGTCTTCATATGGTCAGAGCCTTCACAGGTATCTCTATCACGAAACGCGTTCCTCTCGGCTGGTTGTCCCTGACCCTTATGTAGCCGTTATGGTCTGCTATGATGTTGCTCACTATGGCAAGGCCGAGGCCGGTGCCCGTCTTCTTGGTCGAGAAATACGGCTCGAAGAGCTTCTGCCTGGCTTCAGCGGGTATGCCCGTACCGGTATCTATCACCTCAAGCCTTGCGAGCAGCATCTCTTCAAGGTAATGCGTCTCCACCCTTACGGTGCCCTCTTCGCCGACAGCGGCAATGGCATTGTCCGTCAGGTTTATAAGTACCCTTTTTATCTGGTCCCTGTCAATATCCAGGACCGGAAGCCTCTCGTCGAGCTGGGACTCAATATTGATGCCCCTCTGCCCGGGCTTGTAGAGGGACATCACCTCGCGGACGACCTCGTTGAGGTCATTCGGGCTTGGGTTGGCCGCGGGCATCCTCGCGAAACTCGAGAATTCGTTGACGAGGGTCTTCAGTTCGTCGACCTGTTTTATTATGGTCAGGGTGCACTCGTCAAATACGGTCTCGTCCTCAGGGAACCTGTCGAGGTACTTCTTCCGGAGCCTCTGGGCCGAGAGCTTTATGGGCGTAAGCGGGTTCTTTATCTCGTGCGCGATCCGTCTCGCCACCTCTTTCCACGCCGACATCCTCTGCGTCTTCAGCAGGTGCGTGAGGTCGTCGAGCACCGCGACCATGCCCAGATAGTTGCCGGATTCGTCCTTCAAGGCATTGAGGTTCACGAGCAATGTCATCATCTTGCCGTCCACCTCCACGCCCATCTGCCTTTCCATCGAGAGCAGGCCCATCTCGGTCATCTCCCTTATCATCTCCCGGAGCACTTCACGGTCCTCTTCACGGAGGACCTCCTTGTAATTCCTGCCGAGGGCATGATCCTCGCTCGTGGCCAGCATCTCGGCGGCGACCCTGTTTATGGAGACTATCTTGCCGGATTTGTCTATCGATACGACGCCCGCGGGCACGTTGCCCAGGACTATCTCTATGTACCTCATCCTCTGGTCGAGTTCGGTGTTCGTTCGCCGCAGGTCGAGGTTCGCCGCCTCAAGCTTCATCTTGTTCGCACGGAGGTCCTCGGTCATCCGGTTGAACGACTTGACCAGCAGTCCTATTTCATCGTCGGACTCGACGTTTATCCTGTAATCGAGGTTGCCGCTCGCCACGGCATGCGTGCCTTCCGCAAGCTCCTGTATCGGCGTCGTAAGCTCCTTTGCCAGGTACCGGCCTATCCATATCGAGAAGAAGACTATGAGAAGAGTAATGATAAGAAGTATGGTGAAATAGCTCGCCTTGACCGGGTATTTCAGGAGCTCGAGCTGCTTGTAGCCCTCGAAGGCGGCTGATATATCCTTCATCTTGTCTATGAGGCTCCGCGGGACGTAGTAGCTCACCACGATCGCGCCGGCAGGCTTTACGCCAATGGCAGCCGGTATGGGAGCCACCGCCCTCACCACGTCTCCGACCTGCAGGGTCTGTATATAGCTCGACGCCTCTCCTCCGAGCGCCTTTTTCACCGCTTCGGCCTCGATGTCAGGCACCATGTTCCTGTTTATCTTATCGGAGATGGTATAGAGTACGCGCTCCCCGCCTGAAGAGTAGAGCTCTATCGTGGAGAAATCCCCTTCCACAAGCCTCAAGGAAATGAACTTTTCAAGCCTCTCCTGGTCCGTGCCGAAGCCTTCCTTTGGCACGGATACCGCAAGGGACCTTGAGGCAGCCTCCACCCTGTCGTTCATGTCCTTGTAGTAGTTCTGCGCAAGCTCCAGCGATTCTTTCAGGGAATCCTCTATCTTTATCCCGAACCAGCCGTCGATGGACTTGTTTATGAAACCTATGACTATGACGAAAAGAAGGACGGTGGGGACGATGGAGAGGCTCACGAACGACGTGACGAGCTTGGTCCTTAAGCGAGAGCCCATGACCTTCATCTTCCTCTCCATGAAGAGCTTGACCATGTTGCGCAGGATCAGGAAGACCAGCAGTATGAGGAGGATGATATTGAGGTTTATGAGGCCGAATATGAGGATGTTCGTGGCTATCGGCAGGCCTCCGCCCGTGTCGGAGACATAGGACTCGACCAGGGTGAGGACGATAATCGCCGGCACGACGAGCAGGATTATGAAGAGCTCGCGGCGGCGCCGCTTTGCCTCTGCGTCTATCTTATGGACTTCGCTCATTCTTATGGACTTCGCTCATTCGTTATCAGGGCGTGAAGGCATGCACATACCAGTCCGTCTCGAAATCCCAGAACTTGAGAAAGAAGAAGACATAATTAAGTAGAAATGGCAGGTCGACCGGGTCCATCTGTGCCTTTATCCTGAGCTCGTACTGAGCGCCGGGAAGCAGGTGGGCCGGGGCGACCGTAACGCCGCTGCATGAGGTCATGAGGGACTTCATTTCATTAAAGTCCTTTGTCCTCACAGGCTTCTCTCCGGTCTCGTCGAGGCTTATCTCGTACTCGTCGCGCAGACTGTCATATTTGACGGTATGCCTGAACTCCCATTCTCCGACCAGCTCGTCAGGCAGGACCCTGTTGACCCTGTTGAGCTCCACCTTGAAGACGAAGGAGGTCGGCATTCCGCTCCTCACCGCCCCTTCGACGTCCTTGTTGAACGCGTTCTTTACGTTAAAAGAGAGCTTGATGGGCGGCTTCGTTACGGCAACGCCGGAGATCATGGCAGGCTCTGCCAGGGCATATATTGGCAGTAGCCAGATCGAGAATACAAGTGCGATTATGAGCTTCTTCATGGGAATTGATTAAAAAAAGGTCGCTTGTTATAGTGGTCTGGTCAGGTTAATAAAGGCCGGTATTCACCTGTTTGAGGCACCCGCGGTCAAGCCTGAAATATATCGAATTTTACTGCAAAAAGCAAGGAAAGCGCCAATGGAGGACAGAAGGAAAAGGCTCAAGGAGATACACGACGAGGTCCCGCCTGACTACTATGACAGGTCCATGGCCACTAACCCTTTCCAGTGGTTCTGGCACACGCGCAGGATCTCCGTGCTCTCGAACCTCGTCCAGGGCCAGGACGGCAGAATGCTGGATATCGGCGCCGGCGGAGGCACTCTCCTCGATCGAATCTCAAGGAAAGCGGGATTGAGCTTCTCTGCCGGCGTAGACTCGTCCTACGAGGCTGTCAGGTACGGCCACGCCTTTCACAAGGGCCCCAGGTTCATTTGCGCCGATTTCCATGAATTGCCCTTTGCGGACTCGTCGTTCGACTGCGCCACGGCGATCGAGGTATTAGAGCACCTCGACAACCCGGAGAGGGCCATGAATGAGCTCAGGAGGTGCCTCAAGGACAACGGCAAGGTCCTCATACTCGTTCCCAATGAGAAGAGCATCCTGTTCAGGATAATCTGGTACTTCTGGACAAAGGGCAAGGGACGGGTCTGGAAGGACGCTCACGTACAGCAGTTCACGCGGGAAAGCCTCGGCGCCCTGCTCCGCTCTACGGGCTTTGAGCCTGTCCAATGGAAAATGTTCCTCTTAGGCATGCTCATGGCCGTCAAAGGCGTCAAGAGGCGGGCTTAGCCCCTCTCATCTCCTCTAACCTCAGCAGGTTGTCGGCAGCGTATTTAGAAGCAGGATTGGCCTTCAATACCCTTATGAAAAGGGCCTCGGCGTCATCGAGCCTGCCCGTCTCGGCGTAGGATACGCCCAGGAGTATCTGCGAGTTCTCGTATTTCGGATTCAATGCGGCAGATATCTCAAGCTCGTCAGCCGCTTTGGCGAAAAGGCCTGCCTTGTAGTAATAAAACCCCAGACTGTAGCGGATGGACCAGTTTCCAGGCGCGAGGTCCCGGCAACGCTCCATCTCAGAGAGCGCCAGCGCTCTCTCTCCCCTCTTCTGATATACGACGGCAAGATTAAGGTGCGCAAGCGGCGCGTCAGGGGACTCCTTTACCATCGCAGTAAAGAACCTGAGGTCATCTCCCCAGAGCCTGTTCCTCTGAAACGTAAGCACGATGAATACGGCTATCACGGCAACGAGAAGTACAGAGGCCGCTTTGCTCAAGGCCCCTTTGGGCAGACCGGCGAATACGATGCCTGCAAAAATGGAAAAGCCTATCGTCGGGATGTACATGTACCGCTCGGCTATCCTGAAATCGCCCAGGGCGCCTATATTGAGCACAGGCGCCATTGATACGAACAGCCACGCAAGCGCGAATGCCAGGGCCTTTTTGCCCCTTACGGCAAACAGGATAAATGCCAGCAGCGCAGCCGCTGAGATGACAAAACCGGCTATGGCCTCGAATGAAAACGGGCTGTGCCATCTGAGAGTATAGAAGGCCTTGAGCGGATACGGCGCTACCATAAGCCTCAGGTAATCAAAGACCGCGGCAGCCGAGGATGAACCAAGCGTGAGGATGTCAACGCGCAGCTGGTGCTGTTCAACGAATACCTCCAGGCCAAAGACCCTGAACGCGATATACCCGGCAAGCACCGCGTAAAACGGGATTGCCCGCAAGGCCCTTCCTCCCCTATCCTCGTAAAGCCATGCGTAGACCGAGACGAGAAGAGGCATCATTACAGCCATCTCCTTGGAAAGGAGCGCGAGGACGAAGAGGAAGAGCGAGGCTGAATAGAAAGGCGATTTGGCCGACCCCCCAGAACTAGAACCCGAACGCATGTAGAAGATGAAAGAGCCCGTCATGAACAGCGCCGCGAGCAGGTCGTTCATCGCGGCTATGAAAGCGACTGATTCGGTATGTATAGGATGGACGGCAAAGATCGAAGCGGCCGCGAGGGCCGCCGTAGAGCTGCCGGTGAGCCTTAGAGCGAAAAAGAGTAGAAGGACGGTATTGGCGAGATGGAGGAGCATATTCGAGAGATGGAAACCGAAGGCGTTGAGCCCCCAGATCCAGTAATCGAATATCGAGAGCAGGCTCTGCATCGGCCTGAAGAAACTTTTGAACCCCGGGTTATCAGACCGCCCGCCCCACTTCTCAGGGCTGAAGGCATTCAGAACGCTCGTCCAGCCCTGCTTCAGTCCATCGTTTTCGACGATCAAGGCGATATCGTCCCATAGGAACGGGTTCGATAGCGTATTAAGGTAGGATACGGCAACAAGGAACGCAAGGAGAGCTATCTGGACCCTGCGGTCATGAATGCACACGCTCATAAGCGCGCCAGCCCCATCGAAGAGAGCATCTTCACGAAACGGAGCCGCCAGACAATGAAGATGGCCTCCCTCACTATGTGGCCGGACATCTTGGAAACGCCTGAGTACCTGCCCCAGAATATTATCGGTATCTCCGAGAGTTTAAACCCACTGGCGGCCGCCCTGAAGTTCATCTCTATCTGGAAGGCGTAGCCGTTGCTCTTCACGGCGTCGAGGTCTATCGCCTCGAGTACCTTTCTTTTGAAGCACTTGAAGCCGCCTGTGTTGTCGAATGTCTTGAGGCCCGTTATGACCCGTGCGTAGATGTTCCCGAAATAACTCAGGAGCACCCTGGAGAGCGGCCAGTCGATGACGCTGATGCCTTTTTTATACCTGGAGCCGATGACGAGGTCATAGGAACTCATCTCTTCGAGGAACCTGGGTATGTCCTTGTAATCGTGGGAGTGGTCGGCGTCTATCTCGATTATGAAATCCGCCCCGGATTTGAGCGCCTCCTTGAAGCCGGCGATATAGGCGGAGCCGAGGCCCATTTTGCCCGGCCTCACGATTATGGAGACCCTGGGGTCTGTTTTCTGGAGTTCACGGACAACATCGGCTGTGGCGTCAGGCGAGCTGTCGTCCACCACAAGAACGTGGAATTCAGGGCCCAGTCCGAGTATCCTCGGGATAAGGATCCGTACGTTCTGGGCCTCGTTGTAGGTTGGTATTACGGCTACGACCTTCATAACAGGCGGCGCAAATGGTCCTTGTGTGCTGAATTTTTATCATAAAAACGAATTGTTCAGGGAGTTTATTGAGAAGTGGTCTTACCAGGCGGCAGGCGTTAGCCTGGAAGTTCAGCTGAAGTGCTCTTTTTTGGAGTAGAGTTTGGAGATCCCGGCCTTTATGATCTCTTTCCTTACCTGCTTTCTGAACTCCGCCTCATCGACCTTGTACTTGAAGGCCTTCTTGCCGTTGATAAAAATCGTAGGGATCTCGCCTACATACCTTCGGGCCAGGTCCTCGCTCAGGTCTATGTCCACTTCCTTGAACTGGAACGGCACCTCCAGGTTGACCTTGCCTACTATATTCAAGGCTTCCGTGCACAGTGCGCAGCCTCTCAGCTTGCAAAGGGAACAGTCCTTACGGGCATAGACTTCAACGATCGGCTTGGTCATAAGAGAGCGCGCTATTAGATTGTCAGCTGAGACTCGGCATCAGGCTATTCAGGTACACCGCAATAATACCAAGAGAGTTGGTAAATATCAAGAGTCCTGTTGCGATGAGGAAAATGCCCGTGACAATCGATACCGTCCTCATGTGCTTTTTGAGCTTGTTGAAGTGCTTGAGGAATGTGTTTATGCCCAGCGATGTAAGGAGGAACGGGATGGCAAGGCCGAGCGAGTAGGCGATGAAGAGGACCATGCCGGACCAGGGGCTCTCAGAGGTCGCCGCCACCGCGAATATGGCCGAGAGGATGGGGCCGATGCAAGGCGTCCAGCCCGCCGCGAACCCGATGCCTACGAGGAACGAACCAAGCATTCCGGACGGCTTCTCCCTGAAGAAGTGGAACCTCTTGTCCCGCTGGAGGATGCCGAAGTTAATGATTCCGATTATGTGGATGCCGAGGAGTATTATGACAAGCCCGCCGATCTTGCGCACGATGTCCTGGTACTCCATGAAGAGGCTGCCGAGGAGCTGGGCGGATGAGCCCAATATGACTACGAATACCGTCGAGAAGCCGAGGATGAACATGAGGGAATTGATGAGGATGACCTTCTTCAGTTCCTTGTTGTCGCCGTCCGCCGTAAGCTCCTCGAAGGAAATGCCGGTCACGAATGATATATAGGACGGAACAAGCGGAAGAACGCACGGAGATATGAACGACAGGATGCCGCCCAGAAAGGCAAGCGGAATGGAGACCTCAGTTGTCATATCAGCTCATATCCTAAGCGTATTTTTAAGCTTGCGGACCGATTACTTTGCGGCATTCGCGTACTCGCCTTTTTTCTTGGGGCCGTACTGGATGAGGTCCATTATCTCTTTTATCGAGGACGGCCCTGTCCAGTCCCTGGGCCCCCAGACCTTCAAGGCTACGACTCCGTTCTGGTCTATTATGAAGGTCTCGGGCACGCCGGTGGTCTTGTAGGTCTCCTTTATCGCGCCCTTCTTGTCGTGCAGGATGGTAAACGTGATGCCGTACTGCTTCGCGAACTCCGCGATCTTTTCAGGCGCGTCCTTGTCCACGCTCACCGCGACTATCTCGAACGGGAAGTCGTGCAGGTTCTCGTAAAGGGCCTGCATGGAGGGCATCTCCTCCTCGCAGGGCTTGCACCAGGTGGCCCAGAAGTTCAGGAATATGACCTTGCCCTTGAAGTCAGAGAGCTTGCGCATATTGCCCTGCAGGTCGGGCAGCTCGAAGTCAATCATCTCCGAGTTGGCGGTCACCGGCTCGAACTTCTGCCTCTGCCCGAACACGATGAATACGACCGCGGCTACGATAGCGACGATAATTCCGGCAATCGCTATCCTGGGCAGTCCCTTTTCGTTATCCTCGTTTACCATTTTGCTCATTCAGATTTCCCTCAATCCAGTAGTCGGTCGCACCCTGATAGGATGCTAAATAAATAACCGCGCTCAGGCTTCAAATAAGCTCCATATGCTTTTGCGTCAAGGAGCGACGAACGAGTCGAACTCTTTTTATATGTCGCAGTGACGAGCTTCTGAAGCCAACGCAGCAGCTGGACTTATTTCATGACTGCTATGCGTATGCGTGCAGGCCCGGCAATATGAAGCTTACTCCCCAGTAGAGGAATATGACGGCAGCGAACCCTATTATGGAAAGATAGGCCGCCCTCTTGCCCCTCCATCCCCTTGTGACCCTTGCGTGCAGGTACGCGGCATATATGAACCATGTGATAAGCGACCAGGTCTCCTTCGGGTCCCAGGCCCAGTATTGGCCCCAGGCATAGTTCGCCCATACGGCGCCGGAGACGATGCCGACCGCAAGGAACGGGAAGCCCCAGGCTATCGCCCTGTAGCTCATCTCGTCGAGCACCTTGGAATCAGGGAAGGCTTCAACGAACCTGTTGGTCACGTTCCTGGTCTCCGCCCTGAACTTCCAGAGGAACAGGAGCGAGAGGCCGAACGCTATCGCGAAGCCCGCGTATCCGATGAAGGTCGTGAAGACGTGAAAGTCGAGCCAGCCTATCGCGTACTTCTCAAGGCCCCATGTGGAGAGGATGTCCATCATCCACTTCCACTTGTTCTGCAGGGCCGGGTTCAACGGCTCGACGCTTTTGAACCTGTAGGGCAGGAGCGAGGCCGAGAGCATGGAGAGCGTCTCGATGGCCATGACCACCGTGCCTATGGCCTTGAACTTGTGCCTGTACTCCATGAGGAGATACCCGGCGTTGGTGGCCCATATGAAGAGCACCATCGATTCCCACAGGTTGGAGAAGGGCGCGTGCCCGGACTCCCCTGCCCTGCTTATGAGGATCATGGTCGTGGAGCCCAGGGCCACAAAGGCCATCGCCGTCGCTGTCTGGCCGAGCCATTTCTTCTTGAAGGCCCAGTAGCCTGCGTACGCGGCCGTGGTCAGTATGTAAAAGATGAACGAAAAGGTAAAAAATACAAGAGAAAGTATCATCATCTCCCCCTGGACGCTGAGTCCGAAGTTATTGAATCGGTTAGTTCCTTGATGTCCCTTTCAAAGACCAGCTGGTTCTTGTTTATAGTGCCGCCGATCTTCACCTCGGTCGAGCCGCCCTCCTCTTTTATGTATACCCATATCCTCCTGTGATAGACGAAGAAGGCCAGTATGAAACCGAAGCCCATTATGGAGGTGCCTACCCAGACGACGTTGGTGCCGGGGTCCTTGTTGATCGAGATGCCCGAGTACCAGAGGCCCTTGTGCCCGATATAGACCATGTCCACGTCCGAGTCCGGTATCGCCGGGAATATGCCCGGGTACTTCATGAAGAGCCAGGGCGTGGAGACCAGCTTGTCTCCGTCATAGATCTCGATGTTTATGGCAGGGTTGTTCGGCTCAGGCGACTTTGAGAAGACCGTGTTGGTCGCCTCGTCGTAGGCGAAGTCCCCGGTGAAGCCGACGAGCTTGACGGAATATTTGCTGCCCGGCACCTTCTCGACGCTATCCCATTTGACCCTGAAAGATTCCTCGAGCGAGTCCTTGGCCTTGAGCTTCAACGCTATCTCGGCTTCTTCAACCTTGTTCCAGGCCTGGCCGTAGCTCGACTGGTAGAACCTGATTCCCTTGTAGTACAGGGGCTCGTTGACCCAGATCTGCTTCTGGAATACGTCCTTGCCGTCTTCGACCACGGTAAGAACGGAATTATACTGCTTTACCTGTCCGGTATCGTAATACTCGATCCAGAACTTGTCCAGGCGGAGCTTGAAATCAGCCTGAGGCACGGTTATCGACTTGCCCTCGATTATGCCGGTGAAATCCTTGTATCCGTAGTAGCTGCCTATGATGGCTCCCATAAGTATCACGAGAAGGCTTATATGGGTGAAATCCGAGCCGAGCCTGCCTATCCTGCCCTTCCACGCGTAGAGATGGAACTCCTTGCCGGATCCCGAGCTATCTACCCCGTATCTCCTTTTTTTGAGCACGCCCTCAAGCTTCGCCCTTACAGTATCGGCGCTTTCATTGAGGCGCACTGTCTCGTGGTGGGAGAACTTATCGATGAGCCTGGGGTCGAACTTGTCGTTCCTGTGGTTCAGGAGGGACTTCCACTTGGGAGGGAACCTCTCGAAGGTGCAGACGACTATGTTCACCGCCAGCATGGCGAGGAGCGCCAGGAACCACCATGCGTGATACATGTCCTGGAGCCTGGCATAGTAGATGAAGCTGGTCCATTGCTCGCCGTAGGCTTCGATGTATTTCTCTATCGACTGGTTCTGCTCGACGACCGTCCCGAATATCGAGGTCACGGCGAGCCCTATCAGGATGAAGAGCGTAAGCTTGAGCGAATTGAGGAAGTACCAAATCCTGGACCCCAGGGTCCTGTACCACCTGGACTCCACGCCTCCAGCCGCTTCGTTTGCTTTTTCGGCCATTGTTTTCTGGACCCGCTTCCTTATTTTTTATTGAGCGCGGCGAGATATTCGGAGGCCGCCTTGCCTATCTGGCTCTCCGGGTTAAGCGCGCTGGCCTTCTCCCAGGCGGCCTTGGCCCCGTCCATGTCGCCGGTGCCGTAGGCGAGTATGAAGCCCTTGGTGAGCCATATCCTCTGGTGATAGGGGTTCCTGTTAATGCCGTCCTCGATGAACTTAAGGCCCTCGGCCGAGTTGCCCAGGTAGTGGAGCGAGAGGCCCAGGTCGTTATAGAGGTCGGTCTCGCCCGGCTTTATCTCGAGGACTTTTTTGTAATAGATCGCCGACTGGTCGAACTGCTTTGAATCGAAGTACGCGTCTCCGAGCCTCCAGAGGGCCTCGGTGTCCTTCGGGTTCTCCCTCAACTTGCCCTCAAGCTCGGCGATTATCGTGGCGTTGCCCATCGCCGGGTGCGGCGCGCTCTGCTGGGCTGCCTGCCCGGCCTGAGTTCCAGGCTGCTGGGCCTCCTCCTTTTTCGAACAGCCCCCGGCAGCGAGGACCGCGGCGAGCATGAATGCGGCCGTTCCCAAAATCAGGCTTCTTGTCTTCAAGGTGCCTCCTCCTTAATCTTTGTGCTCATGGCTGAGATGTGCAAATCTTTCGTCTATGGCCTTTTTAATGGCAGACTCGTCAAAGCCCTTCTTGTGCAGGTCGTGCGCCAGTATGGCCTCGTGCATGCAGATGTCGCAGTGGACCGCATGCTCGTCCACGAAGCAGCTCAAAAGGCTCTTGTGCCCGAAGTGCTTCTCGCAGTCGCAATAACAGTAGAGCTTGTCGAGGACCTGGGGTATCTCCCGGGCCGCCCTGTAGGCATCGGCCGTTATGCCGGTGAAATTGGCTGGAGAAAGGGTAGGCCTCGTCTCCCCTCCGGCAACGGTCTCGGAAAGGCCAGGGGCTGCCTTCGTCTCTTTGGCTGAATCGCAAGATGAAAGACCAAGGAATGACAGCAGGACGGCAAAAAGAGCGAGATATCTAAAGCGGCCAGAGCGCATGCGGATTTTATGCCTTATTTTCCGATTTTATACACTTTTTCGGGGTTCAGTTCAAGCAGGAACATATTAGCAGAACTGCATTAAAAATCCATTAAGTTTTTATTAGGAATTCGCAATACAGGAGTGAAAAGGGCCGGGTTTACTTGCCCGGTCCCTTCGCGAGAGAGGATAGATACGCGTCCCTTGTCACGCTCTCCTCTACGTCGTAGAGGATGCATTTGGTTGGGCATCTCTTTATGGATTCGTCGTTCTGCGGGGCGAGAGCGTGGTTCACGACCGCGAGGTTGTCTTTCAGGGCTATTCCGCCGGGTACGCTGCAGTCCTTGACGCACAGGCCGCATGCTATGCAGGAGACCTTGCAGACCTTCCTGGCGTAGGCGCCCTTGTCCCTGCTCCTGCAGTAGACGAAGAGCTTGTGGTCCTCGGGGTGCATCTCGATTATGTTCCTGGGGCAGGCCCTTGCGCACGCGCCGCAGCCCACGCACTTGTCATAGAAGACCACCGGCAGGCCGTTTTCGTTCATGGCCATCGCGTCGAACTTGCAGGCGTCCACGCACTCGCCCAGGCCCAGACAGCCGTAGGTGCAGCCCTTGTCTCCGCCGATAAGATGGTCCGCCGTACAGGTCATCTCACCCTTGTAGGAGGCCGTCCTGCCGGCCTCGGCGTTGCCGCCTTTGCATAGCACGACCGCCAGCATCCTCTTTACGCTCCCGGCCTCTACGCCAAGGATGGACGCTATCTGGACTGCGGTCTCGTTCCCTCCGGCAACGCAGGCCGCAGGAGAGGCCTCGCCCTTCATGAGCGCCTCGGCAAACGACCTGCAACCAGGGTAGCCGCAGCCGCCGCAGTTGCTGCTGGGCAGGACGTTGGCGATGGCCTCTATCCGCGGGTCCTCCTCGACCTTGAGCTTCTTGTCCGCGAAGACGAGGAATCCAGCAAGTACGGCGCCTATTGCGCCCATGCTTATGGCTGATATTATAAGGGTCTCAAACATCTTTTACCCGTTTAACCTCTTATCAGTCCGGCGAACCCCATGAACGCCAGGGCCATCATCCCTGCGATTATGAGGGTTATGGAAACACCCTGGAACGGCTTGGGAATATCCGCGAACTCAAGTTCTTCCCTGATGCCGGACATCATGACTATGGCGAGAGTGAAACCCACGCCAGTTGCGAAGCCGAAAATTATCGATTCTATAAAGCCGTATTCCCTCAGTACCATGAAGAGCGCGAGACCGAGCACCGCGCAGTTTGTCGTTATAAGGGGCAGGAATATGCCGAGCGCCCTGTAGAGCGAGGGGCTCGCCTTCCTGATGTACATCTCGACGAACTGCACGAGGGCGGCAATGATGATGATGAAAGCGACATACTGCAGGAACGGGACATTGAACGGGACGAGGATGTAGTAGTATATGGGCCAGGTCGCGGCAGCCGTAAGGGTCATGACAAAGGTCGTCGCGAGCCCCATGTTGAGCGCGTTCTCGGTCTTGTTCGATACGCCTACAAACGGGCAGATGCCCAAAAAGTACGCCAGCACGAAGTTGTTTACCAGCGCGGCCGATATGAATATCAGTATGAGTTCCATTTACATCCCATGCGCCGCTTGAGCGGCTTCCGCCGCCTTAGCGGCCTTTCTGCTGGATATGTAGTTGACCAGCGCAACGAGCCCGCCGAAGACCAGGAAAGCGCCCGCGGGAAGTATCATGATTATCCAGGGCTCGAACCACTCACCGAGGAGCTTCACTCCGAATATGCTGCCGAAGCCGAGCACTTCCCTTATGCCGCCCATGAGCGTCAGGCTCAAGATGAAGCCTGTGCCTATGCCGAGCGTGTCAGCCGCCGTCGGAAGGACGGAATTTTTCTGGGCAAACGCCTCTGCCCTGCCGAGGATGATGCAGTTGACCACTATCAGCGGTATATATGGCCCGAGGGCCTTGGATATCTGAGGGAAGACCGCGGCAAGGAACATATCAGCTACTGTCACGAGCGTCGCTATTATGACGACGTACGCGGGTATCCTCACCTGGGAAGAGATGGTCCTCCTGATGAAGGACACAAGCACGTTGGAGAAGAAGAGGACGAATATCGTCGCCATGCCCATCGCAAGGCCGTTTATCGCCGAGTTCGTGACAGCAAGGGTCGGGCAGAGTCCAAGCACCAGCCTGAACGGCGGTATCTCCTGCCAGAGCCCTTTTGTAAATTCCCTTGCAAGGCTATTTGCCATTCTGAGCCTCCACGGGCGCGGCAGCAGGCGCGCTCTCAGGCTTGTTCATCTCGTCAAGCGGGAAGTTGGCGATCACCTTCGATACGGCGTTGTTAATGTTCTTTACGACCGCTTCCGAGGATATCGTCGCGCCTGTTATCGCCTGTATCTGGTTGGGCTTCTCAGGCTTCCTGTACTTTATGTACTCCACCTTCGGCTTTACATCGAGGCCCTTGAACTGCTCCTTGAAGGCCTCCTCCCGTATCCTGTCGCCGAGGCCGGGGGTCTCGAGCTGCTCCAATACTTCCATGCCCTTGAGCTTCAGGTATTCCCTGTCGAGCCCGACCATGAGGCCGACATTGCCCTGGAAACCGCCGCCGTCAGCCTTGAAGGCGACTCCCACGGGGCTGCCAGAGGCATCGATGCCCTTATAGACGATGAGCTTCTCAGCCCCGACCGTCTTCTCGAAGACCTTGAAGTCCCTGGCATCCGGCAGGACTATGAATATCGCCTCGCGAAGCTCCTTTTCCTTGTTGGCCTTTATCATGGGGTCGGCCTTGGAAAAAACGCCCGAGAGCACGGCTCCGGAGAGCGCGCCGACGACCACAAGGTTGAGGAACATTTTAACTACGTTGTTCAATCCATTACTCCGGGGCGGAGTTCCCGCCCATGACTATTCTTTGCCCCTCCGGGCGCCGAAAATCCTGGGCCTCGTGTGCTTGTTCAGCAGAGGCACAAAGGCATTCATAAAGAGTATCGAGTACATCACGCCCTCGGGCAGTCCGCCGAAGAGCCTTATCACGACCGCCATTATTCCTGCGCATACGACGAATATCCACTGCCCCAGCGAAGTCGTGGGCGAGGTCACCATGTCGGTCACCATGAACCACGCGCCGAGCATCGCGCCGCCTGCCAGCAGGTGAAAGAGCGGGCTCGGATACTTTGCAGGGTTCGCGAGCCAGAAAATGGCTGAGAACGCGGCTATGGTGCCCAGATACCCCAAGGGAAGCTTCCAGTTTATATATCCCTTGTACCTCAAGTAAAGCCCGCCGAGTATTATGGCGATGGCCGATGTCTCACCGAGAGAGCCTGCCGTGTTGCCTATAAACAGGTCAAGCAGGTTGAAATCGACCTTGCCCTCGAACTTGGCCAATGCAAGAGGCGTTGCAGCCGTTACGGCGTCCACCGCCTTCTCGACTGTCCGGGGCTCGGCCCATGTTGTGGTCAGCACCGGGTATGTTGCCATGAGGAAGGCCCTTCCGAGAAGCGCGGGGTTGAATATATTGTAGCCGAGCCCTCCGAAGAGCTGCTTGCCGACGCCTATGGCGAATATCGAACCAAGTATGGCGGCGTAGACCGGGAAGCCCGGAGGGAGCGTAAGCGCAAGGAGCATGCCTGTTATGATCGCGCTGCCGTCATATACTTTTATGGGCTTATTTCTTATCCTCTGGAATGCGTACTCAGTTCCCATGCACGCCGCAACGCATACTATTATAAGGAGTAGCGCCCTCCACCCGAAGAAATAGACGCTCGCGGCAGCCGCGGGCAGCAAGGCCGTCACGACCGAGTGCATTATCTTGGGGATGCTCTCGGTGTTGAGGAAGTGCGGCGAAGAGGATACGACCAGCCTCGCTGCCGCCAGGGCCGGTGCCTCTGAGGACGGCGCTTCCTTCAACTCTTTATTTTCCATCGTCTTCTGGTCCATATCCTATTTCGGCGCCTGGGCCTTCTGGGCCTCATGGCGTAGCTTCAACTTCCCGATCCTTATCCACTGCAGCAGCGGCCTCTTTGCCGGGCAGACATAAGAGCAGCAGCCGCACTCTATGCAGGTAAGTCCGTCCCATGCCTTGAAATCCGCCGTCCTGTACGCCTTTCCATAATCGCCGAGCCTGTACGGCATGAGCCCCATGGGGCATACCTCGACGCAGCTCGCGCAGCGTATGCAGGGCTCGTAATCAGAAGACTTTATAACGTCAGCTGCAATGGCCGTGATGCCGGAGGTGCCTTTTACTACCGGTACGGCCAGCGTCGGCTGGGCTACTCCCATCATGGGGCCGCCGTTCAAGACCTCAATCTCCTTGCCATCGACCAGGCCGCCGCACTGGGCCACGACCTCTTCAAAGGAGGTGCCGATGCGCACCAACAGGTTCCTGGGCTCTTTTACGCCGTTTCCGCTGATGGTGACTACCCTCTCGATAAGGGGCTTGCCCCAGTTCAGCGCTTCGTAGACGGCTATTGCGGTGCCTACGTTGTTGACGATGACGCCGACGTCAAAGGGGAGCTTTCCCGGAGGGACTTTCCTGCCGATGGACGCCTGTATCAGCATCTTTTCCGCGCCCTGCGGGTACTTGGCCTCGAGGACGATTATCTGTATCTCAGGGGAGCTTGCTATTTGTTTCTTGAGCGCCTCGATGGCGTCAGGCTTGTTCTCCTCTATGCCTATGAAGCCTTTTGCCGCGCCAGTAGCCTTCATAAGGGCGCGCAGGCCCCAGACGACCTTCTCCGGTTCTTCGGCCATCATCCTGTGGTCGGCCGTGAGATAGGGCTCGCATTCGCAGCCGTTCAGTATGACGGCCTCTATCGCCTTGCCCTTTGGAGGAGAGAGCTTGATGGACGTTGGAAATGCCGCTCCGCCCATGCCCACGATGCCTGCCTCGCGCACAGCCTCGCGGATGGCCTCCGGAGTGAGCGCGTTCAGGTCAGCGCCATTGCAGGCCCGCCCCCATTCCTTCGCAGAGCCGTCGCCCTCGATGACGATGGCGGCGCACCTGTAGCCTCCCGGGTGCTGGGTAAGCTCTATATCCTTGATTTTTCCGGAGATACTGGCATGGACCGGGGCAGAGACAAAGGCCTTTACTTCGCCGATCTTCTGGCCTTCTACAACTGCCTCGCCCTTTTTGACGAGAGGTTCGCAAGGCGTACCCGCGTGCTGCACAAGAGGTATCACTACCGTCTTGGGCAGGGCCGCTCTCTGTATGCCTTTGCCTGAGGTGAGCTCTTTATAATAAGAGGGGTGTACCCCTCTATCAAAGGTCTTGTTTCCCATTTTTGGTGGTCAAGTGATACTATTTTTGACCCTTACCGTCAAGGGTATTTTTGAGCAATAAAAAACCGTCATGGCAGAGCTGTCCAGCCTTATTCAGACTGCACCACTAAGCCCAGACGGTCGGCAACTACATATATTTCCCGCTCCCCAGTGGTAGCCACCTTGATTCCGTCAGTTACGGGAAAAATTTACTGTGATTAATATCACTATGATAATGCAGGATACGCCTGGTTGTCAAGGTCAAACCGTCAAAAATGTAATCAACTACGAAAAAATCCAGGCTGCTCAAAAAGGTCCAGATGCGAGGCCCCGGTTAAACCGGGAAGCGACGAATGAGGCGTACTCTTTGCCGTACGCCGCAATGACGAGCGACGATGAACAACAAAGCAGATGGGCCTTTTTCAGCAGCCTTTTAATCCCGTCCGAAAATCCACCTGATTACATACGCGAGAGTAATCAAAAGCCCGGCTGAAACCAGTGCGATGCTGAATGCTGCCATCGGAAAGACGGAGGCCTGCGCCCCGGCCTCTCCGAGAGCCGTAGTCCTGAAGCCCATCACTATCCAGGCCAGCGGGTAGAAGAAGCTGCCTGTGCCGAGGCAGGCCGCGGCCAGGGTCTTTGCCCGGCCAGAGGCTGGAAGGAACGCAAGCAGGAGAGAGACAGAGATAGTGAGCACGCCGAGTCCCATAGCGTGCAGGTGGCCCCTTGTGAGCCTCTCGTGCGCTGTCTCCATTACAGGGCCGCCGTGCTCGTGGTCAGCAGATGCCCTGGCAGCGAGCTCCTCCTTTAATTTCGCAAGCTCATTCTCACCTGTACTCGCGACATGGGCATCACCGTGCTGATGTCCCTCATGCATCTGTGCGGAGTGCTCGTCCTGTGCGGGCTGGGCATTCTGCCCGTGCCCTCCCCCGTGTTCTTCATGGCCGCCCTGGTTTATGACGAACTTCTCTTCGAGGGCAGTCCTGGCGGCAGCCTCGAACTGCCTGTGGATGGATTCGTGGTTGACAGTCAAATATACTGCCCAGAGTATGCCGAAAAGAAGGCATAAGAGCCCCATGAGCAGCCCTATCCCGGCATGCTTCAATTCCTGTTTCATTTCTTTTGTCCTCATCAGTATTTCCCCGGCATCTCTTCGAGTTTGACCTTCAGGGTCATTACTTTTCCGTTCCTCACCAATTTTATCAGCGCGATATCCCCGATTGCAAGGCTGTCGATTGCCTGGTTGAAATCGTCCATGGAGGTTATTTTATTTCCATTTACGCCTACTATGAGGTCGCCCCCTGAAGCTACTATAATGTTACCTGCCCTCATATTGCCGGTCGCCCCCCTCAAGCCCGCCTTCTCAGCGGGGCTGCCGCTGAAGACGTCGGCAATGAGTATGCCACCTGTTGGCAATCCCATTAGCGCCGCGTCAGCCGCGTCCATGTTCTGTCCGGCGATCCCGAGCCACGGCCTTGAGACATAGCCTTTATCCATAAGTGACGGCAGGACCTTCTTTACGGTATCCACCGGTATGGCGAACCCTATTCCTATGGATGCCCCCACAGGGCTGAATATGGCAGTATTGACGCCTATCATGCTGCCCGTACTGTCCAGGAGCGGCCCTCCTGAATTTCCCGGGTTTATGGCGGCGTCGGTCTGGATGATGCCGCCGATGAGCCTGCCGTTAGTGGCCCGCATCGTCCTGCCGAGAGAGCTTACTATGCCCACTGTGAGCGTCCTCTCGAGGCCGAATGGGTTGCCAATCGCAAGCGCCTTCTGGCCGATCCTCAGGCCGGTTGATTCGCCGAGGCGTATGGGCTTGAGTTTCGACTGAGGCGCCTTTACGCGCAATAAGGCGAGGTCGTCTCCCGGGTCCAAGCCTGCCACCTCGGCCTTGTACCTGCTCCCGTCGAAGAGCGTGACCTCCAGGGTCCTCGCGTCCTCCACGACGTGGTAATTGGTTATGATGTAGCCTCGCTTGTCTACGATGACGCCGGAGCCTGACCCGGTGGAAGGAACGGGGTTATAGAAAAAATCGTATGAGACCGCGGAAGTGACTATGTTGACGACAGAAGGGCCGGCCTCCTGGTAGATGGCGGAGTTGTTCTCCTCGTCCGCCGAGAGGGCGAACGCGGCAGAGGGGAAAAAAATGAGGATGATGAGAAAAAGAAATGCCTTCAGTATTTTTATCATCTGAAGAGGTTGAATTTTGTTATGTGCCAGAAGGCCGCCACGCCGTCCTTCCAGTTTATCTTTTTGCCTTCCTCGTAGGTGCGCCCCGCGTACGAGATGGACGTCTCGTAGATGCGCCATTTCTTCCTGGCGACCTTGGCCGTAATCTCCGGCTCAAAGCCGAACCTGTCCGATTCGAGACTTATCCCGCGGAGCACTTCGGTCCTGAAGGCCTTGTAGCCTGTCTCCATGTCCGTGAGGTTAAGGTTGGTGAGCATGTTCGAGAAGAAGGTGAGTACCTTATTTCCGATCATGTGCCAGAAGAAGAGCACCCTGTGGGAGTCCCCGCCTATGAAGCGGGAGCCGTAGACGACGTCGGCCTTGCCCTCCAATATGGGCTGGAGGAGCTTGGGATAGTCCCTTGGGTCGTACTCGAAATCAGCGTCCTGGACTATTACAATGTCGCCCGTGACAGCTCCAAAGCCGGTCCGGAGGGCTGCGCCCTTTCCCTGGTTCTTCTCGTGCATGACGAGCTTGAGCTTCACGCCCTTTTCGTTCCAGCCGGCCTCGATGCCCTTCAGGACATCCCTGGTACCGTCCCTTGAAAAATCGTCTATGACGACAAGCTCATTTGGTACGCCGGTGTCGAGCACCCTCTTTATGACCTGGGAGATGTACTCGCGCTCGTTGTAGACGGGCATTACTATCGAAATGCTCATTTTGTCAGACGGCATCGGGAGGCTGCTCCATTCCAGATTTTCTATTTTTATACAATAAATCGAGATTAAAATCCACTCAGGGAATTTTTCAGGGCCTTTTGTTTTGAACTTAAGTAAAGATTAAGGTATAATCCTTCAGTTTTAATAAATTTCATTTTATGAGGGTCGAGATGAGGTCAAAAGCACTATTTGCAATAGTCATAGCAGCGCTGGCCGTGGCCGTTTTCGCGGGGCACTCCCTTGCCGGGGAGAGCAAGTTCAGGAAGAGCTTCAGGACCAGCTACGAGCAGAACAGGTTTGACGCGATGGGCTTTCTCGTAAAGCAGAACAAGGACATATTGCCGGGCGAGATACAGTCCCTTGTCGACGAGGCAAAGGCAGCGGCGAGCTTCGGCGAGAAGATGCAGCTCCTGGACCTTGCCAATACCATGGCGACCATGCACAAGGAATGGCACGGCAATGAAAAGTTCCTGGGCGAGATAGAGAAGCTGCAGAGAGAAGAGATACAGAATGAAGAGGCCAGAAAGGCCGAGGCCGAGAAGTGGAAGAAGTACGAGAACTTCCCGGGCAACCTCATAATGAAGGAGAAGGAAACGGAACTCGCTGCCATCGGGCTCTCGCCGGTCATCTTCCCTCACTGGGTGCACAGGATAAACTTCGAATGCAAGGCCTGCCACCCCGCGCTCTTCCCCATGAAAAAGACCAACTCCATAACAATGACCCCGATATTCGAGGGCAGGCTATGCGGCGAATGCCACAACGGCAAGATAGCTTTTGACGCTGCGGAGAGCTGCGAGAGGTGCCATGTAGCAGGCAGGCCAGAAGAAGCGGCGCTCCTTAACCCGAAGAAGGCCGACATTGCGAAGGTAATGGAATCTTCGGAGAGGCTCAAGACAGAGCTCAATCTCGACCTGCTTCCGAACAAGGCCCTGCCCTTCGACAAGTTCGGCAACATAGACTGGATGCTCCTCAAAGGGGCGCATAAGCCCATAAAGTCATTGAAGGAAGCTCCGGCTGACCAGACCAGGGATAATGAGATACTCTTCGAGTCCCCCATGCCTTACGTCAACAACATCGTATTCAGGCACAAGCCCCATGCAGACCTGATACTCTGCTCCTCGTGCCATACTGACATCTACAAGGAAGAGCTCGGATCCACTCCGCCCGCGAGCATGACCCAGATGGCGCAGGGGCAGTCATGCGGGTCGTGTCACGGCAAGGTCTCCTTCAAGTTCGCGGACTGCAACCGCTGCCACTCGAAGCCGGTCTCAGAGGGACCGGGCAAGGCAATGATAAGGAAGAAGTAGCAGGTTTAACCAATCTGAATCAAAAGAGAAAAGGCGGGCTTTTAAAAGCCCGCCTTTTTGTTTATGAGACTTCCCCCTTTTCTAAAGGGGGACTGAGGGGGATTACGAATCGGTCTTTACAGAAGATAATCTCTCCCCTGCCCCTCTTTAAAAAAGGGTCTTGGGAAGCAAACTACATTGAGAAATGTGGTAAGCTTCCGAAATGCCAAAGAAAAATAGGTATTACAGCCGTTCAAAAATCGCAGAGGCTAAATTCAGGGCCGTTGTACGCTGTTTTGCTCTCGACCTT